>Ga0116147_1002309_pt1 | contig 19562 bp, 23 predicted proteins | sample AD_JPNHG3_MetaG_FD_89749 | JGI IMG/M metagenome (GOLD analysis project Ga0116147, IMG submission 89749) | Active sludge microbial communities of municipal wastewater-treating anaerobic digesters from Japan - AD_JPNHG3_MetaG | ecosystem: Engineered > Bioreactor > Anaerobic > Digestate | place...
GTCTTCAAAAAGGATTAGCCGATAATCTTGCAAAATTAAAAGAAAATAAAAGTAATTTAGAAGCAAAAAAAGCAACACTTGAAGATCAAAAAGCAAGTTTAGCGGAAAAAAGACGTGAAGTTTCAGAAAAAATTGATAGTTTTAATAAAACCATTGCCGAACTAGATGCCTCAAAAAGAGAAAAGGCAATCCTCCTTGAAATTACTAAAGGAGATCAGGAAAAGTATCAAAAATTAATGGCAGAAATAGAAGAGCAAAAAAAGCAGTTGTTAGGAGACTTATCAACTCTTTCAAAGGGGAGAGAGTTAAACATAGAAAGACTTTGTGGTGTTTTCAAGGTACCTTATTTTGCACAAGATACTGGTGGGTGGGAAAAGGTTAATATCGGTGGATTTCCGGGCGTTCCAATGTATAAATATGGTTGTGCAGTAACTTCTGTAGCAATGGTATTTAAATATTATGGAATTGACATAACGCCCGGTCAATTAGCTCAAGAAAAAATATTTACATGTAATAATGATGGTTGTGGTATAATAATGTGGCCTTCAAATTGGTCATCAAATGGAGTTACATTAAAAAGAATAGCTTATACTCATGGGAATTTAAATTGGGATACAATCAAAACAGAACTTAACCAAAATCATCCAGTGATCATTAATATTGCAATTTCGGGTAGAGGGCAACATTATGTGGTAATTGTAGGATATATAAATGGTGAATATTGGGTTTATGATCCAATATATTCTGTATCTAAAGGGTGCGCTGTTAGATTAAAAGATAGTGTACAGAATATTGAAGATATTTATAAATCGTCAGCGACCCATGATCAAATGATTATTTATCATCCGTAAATTATTATTGATTATTAAAGTAATATAAAAGGCATAAAAGGGTCATAATCTACAACAATCGTTTGTAATTATGACCTTTTCTTTTTGGGCGAAATTTTGGGTGAAGGGTTAAATTTGTAAACCAAAGATGCTATAATAATTTAAAAGAAACCAGAATCTAAAATCACAGATGTACCTTTTTAGACGATCGTCTATTTGTAGACATAAAATTTTTATTTTTGCAAGGTTTTAATATCGGCATTATATTTTTTTAATATTTTAATATTTTTTATTTTTTATTTTTTAAATAATGAATAAAAATTTATTTCTTTTATTATTAGTTATCGTGCTTTTAGGAGGATTTCTTGTTTTAAGCTTTCTTTTACCCGGAAACAAAATTAAGGTTGCTAATGAGGAAACAAATAATTTGTTTAAAAAAATAAATTCAGAGGACCAGCAAAATATATTAAATTCACAAACTTCACCAAAGGTTACTCTAATTGCGGTAGGTGATATTATGCTTTCAAGAGATGTTGCGAGCACAATGAAAAGGCATAATGATTATAAATATCCCTTTTTAAAAACTGCTGATCTTTTAAAGACTGCTGATATTACTTTTGGAAACTTAGAATGCGCAATTACACCTGGCAAAATTATTGAAACAAATGAAATGATTTTTCGCGCTGATCCTCAATCAGTAGAAGGATTGAATTATGCTGGCTTTGATATTTTATCATTAGCAAATAATCATACAATGAACTTTGGTAAAGAGGGGATAGAGAATACTTTTAAATATTTAAACGAATCTAATATTAAATTTGTTGGAGCTGGTAATAATTTAAAAGAAGCTTTTGAACCAAAAATTTTTGAGGTTAATGGATTAAAAATCGCTTTTTTGGCTTATGCCGACAATTATTTAGTGCCTGCATCTTATCAAGCAACAGAAAACAAACCCGGAATTGCTTTTATGAATATTTCAAAAATGCAAGAAGATGTAAAAGCTACAAAAGAGAAAGCAAATTTTGTAATTGTTTCAATGCATGCAGGAGTAGAGTATTCAAAAGAGCCAAATAAAAATCAAATTAACTTTGCTTATAACGCTATCGATGCCGGAGCAGATTTAGTTATTGGTCACCATCCTCATGTGGTGCAAAAAGTGGAAAAATATAAAAATAAGTATATTCTTTATAGCTTGGGAAATTTTGTCTTTGATCAAATGTGGTCAATGGAAACAAGAGAAGGAGTTATAGCTAAAATTACTTTTGATAAAAATGGAATTAAAGATATAGAGTTTGTTCCTGTTTTAATAGAAAATTACAGTCAGCCAAAGATTTTAGATGAAAAAGATCCCAAAAGTGCAGAAATCCTTTTAAAATTACAAATGAATTTCTAATCCAATAATCCAAAATTAACAAAAAAGAAATAAATTTTTATTAATTATTAAAAAAGCATAACGCTGATATTAAAACCCCGCAAAAAAATTTATGCCTACAAATAGACGATCGTCTAAAAAGGTACAAATATAAATAATTATAGACGATTGTTCAGAGATACGACTTTTTAGTAAAAAAATTTTGAATTGCAAAATAAAAAATGTTATAATATTTTTAATAAAATTATATTTGGTAGATTCAAGTTCTTAACGCAACAATGTCACGGGATCGCCACGCCCTTCGGGCTTGCGATGACAACGACCGCCACTGTCTTTGCGAGGAGCGAACGAAGTGAACGACGAAGCAATCTCGTGGAACGTTTGTGGACGCACAACAGGATCGCCACATCGGCCTATAAGGCCTCGTTCGCGATGACAGTAGACGCGCCACGGGATCACCATGCCCTCACCTTTGTGAAGGTAAGAGGTCGCAATGACAAGAAGATAATAAATATTGCTTAAATTTTTAACCTAACTTTATATGATTTTTGATATTTTAAACCCATTTCATTGGATAAGAACGATTTTAAGCATAATCTTGGTTTTGATATTGATTTTAATTCCTGGCTGGAGTGCTATTTTTGCTAATAAAACAATTGGCGAAATAGGGGAGATGTTTTCTTCTAATTTTTGGGGCACCATTGGTGAAGCATTTTCTGAAGCATTTTTCTATTATAAATCCTGGTTTCAAAATGAAGAAAATCAGCAAAAACTAGAAGAAACTAAAGGAAAATTAATAGATACAATCGAAAAAAAAGCAAGTAATAATACAACAGACACTCAATAAATTTAATATAAATTTATTTTTTTAAAAAATTAAATTTCTAAGATAGCTTATAAAAGAGGATAGTGCTTTAGTGATCTTGACAAGTATTTAAAACTTGTTAAAATTTAATATCTAAAGGTTCGCATAATTTAAGTTAAGCGATTAATAATAAGAAATCTCTATGGAACAACAATTAAAACTAAAACCAATCCCCTCTTATTTAACTGAATTTTTAGAGTGGCTGGAAATAGAAAAAGGATCTTCTTCAAAGTCCCAAGAAAATTATTCACGATTTTTAAAAAAGTTTTTTGATTGGCTGAGAATGAATAAATTAGAAAATTTAAAACCAAATGAACTCTCTTCCGAACATATTCGAAAATATCGTTTTTTCTTATCAAGACAATCTTCTCCTCAATCTAAAAATCCTCTTAAAAAAAGCACCCAAAGATATTATCTCATTGCTCTTCGTTCATTGTTAAAATTTTTTGCTGATCGTGATATTCCATCATTGCCTCCAGAAAAAGTAAAACTAGCCAGGAATAAAGAAGAAAAAGAAGTTCGTTTTTTGGACCTGGAACAATTAGAAAAGTTATTTTCAATGCCAGATACCTCAACTAAGCAAGGACTAAGAGACAGAGCAATCTTAGAAACATTATTTTCTACAGGAATGAGGGTTTCAGAACTAATTGCTTTAAACAGAGACCAAATTAAAATTAAACAAAATACAGAGGATTTAGAGGTCTCAATTATTGGTAAAGGAGGAAGAATGAGAACTGTTTACTTTTCAAAAAGAGCCATTATTTGGCTTAAAAAATACTTAGACGCTCGTAATGATAAAGAAAAAGCATTATTTGTGCATTATAAAAGTAAAAAAAATGCCCCAAAGAGGCTAACAAGTCGTTCGATTGAAAAAATGATTAAAAAATATACGATTATGGCTGGTTTACCCTTAAATACAACTCCTCACGTGCTAAGACATTCCTTTGCAACTGATCTTTTAAGTAAAGGAGTAGACATTAGAATTCTTCAAGAATTCTTGGGACATAAAAGTATTTTAGCTACTCAAATTTATGCTCATGTAACCAATAAACAACTTCGTGAAATACATCGAAAATACCATAGCGGAAGGAAAACAAAGAAATAATTTATTCCTCTCCCAGGCCCGGACAATTTTTAGCTGGTCGATAACCAGCTTTCTCAGCTTCTTCTATTGAATTAAAATAAATTTTATTTTCTTCTTTAATTCGTTTTGCGCCTGAGCACCAAACATAATGATAAACAGTACCATTTTTACTAGCAACAATATTTGAGGTTTCTGGTTTCACTTCTTCTATCTGCTGACTTTCTTCGATCTTTGCTGTGGTTTCGTTTTCTGATTCTGTTTTTTCAATTGATGGCGCTTCTAAATTTAAATTTTCTGTTAATACAGCTTCTTGATCTTCAATAATTATACTTTCTTGAGTTGCTGCGTCTGAAGGCAAAACTGAATTGTTGCCTAGTAACCATCCACTGCCAAAAGAAACCAGCGAAATTAATATAATACCAATCACTAAAACAATATCTGCTTCATTGTCCTTGAAAAATTTTTTAATTTCTGATATCATAATATTATTATCACCTAATTTACAAATTATTTATTTATTTATAATATTTAATTTGTAAATTAGCATCATTTTTTTATGTCTAAAACCAAAGCCAGCGGTACAACTAGATTAGGTAGGGATTCAATCTCTAAAAGATTAGGAGTAAAAATCTACGAAGGTCAAACTGCAAAACCTGGTAATGTTTTGGTTCGTCAAAGAGGTACAAAATTTTTAGCGGGAAAAAATGTTATGGAAGGCAAGGATAACACTCTTTACGCAACAAAAGAAGGAATAGTAAAATTTCGAACCATTCAAAAAATCTGCTTTAATGGCAAAAAAAGAACTGCCAAGGTTGTTGATGTTATTACTCACTAGTCCGCAAGTGATTTACGAATAAATTCTTTAAATAATGGATGCGGCTGTAAAGGCCGTGATTTAAATTCAGGATGAAACTGAGTTCCCACAAAGAATGGATGTTTTTCTTCAGGCAATTCAATAATCTCTACTAAATTCAATTCGGGATTTATCCCTGCTATAATCATTCCATTTCGCTCTAAATCGTTTTTAAAGGCATCATTTACTTCAAAACGATGTCTATGTCGTTCTCTTATTAAATTGCTTTTATAAGCATTAAAACTAATAGTTTTGGGGGCAATTTTACAATCAAAAGCGCCTAATCTCATTGTCCCTCCGTATTTTTTCTCTTTAAGTTTCTTTTTTTGCTCTTCCATCAAGTCAATCACTGGATATTTAGTTTTGGGGTCGATTTCTACAGAATGAGCTCCTTTTAATCCACATACATTTCTTGAAAACTCAACCACTGCCAACTGCATTCCCAAACATAGTCCCAGGAAAGGAATTTTGTTTTCTCGACAGTACTTTATAACCTTTATTTTCCCTTCTATTCCCCTACTTCCAAAACCGCCAGGTACAATAATACCATCAAAATCTTCAAGTTCTTTTAACGCTCGGGAATTTTTTTCATACTCTTCGGTATCAAGCCAGGTAATTTCTGGTTTTGCTTTAAAAAAGAAACTTGCATGCTTTATTGCTTCAATAACTGAAATATAAGAATCCATTAAGGTAAACTTGCCAGATCTAAAATACTTTCCTGCAATTCCAATTTTTACTGTTCTCTTTGGATGTTTAATGGTATTTACAAGTTTTTGCCACTCTGCTAGGTCTCTTTTTCTTGGACGCATTTCAAACTTACTTAAAATTCGACCTACAATATTTTCTTTTTCAAACATTAAAGGTATTTCATAAATTGACTCGGCATCAGGTGCAGAAATAATATCTTGTTTTTTGACATTACAAAAAACAGAAAGTTTTTCTTTTCTTTTTTCATCAACAGGAAACTCTGAACGAGCTACAATAATATCTGGCTGAATACCAGACGAGTTTAGAGATCTAACGGCATATTGAGTGGGTTTTGTTTTCATTTCACCAATAATCTTGGGTACTGGTAAATAACTTACTAAAACAAAAAGTACACTTTTGGGTTGGGTTAGTTTCATCATCCTTGCCGCTTCTAAAAATAAAAGATTTTGATACTCCCCCACTGTCCCACCGATTTCTATTAAAACAAAATCACTTTTAGTGTCTTTGGCCACTTTTTTAATTCTTCGGATAACTTCATTTGGAATATCAGGCACTACTTCAACGCATCGGCCATCATACTCTAAGTTTCTTTCCTTTTGAATAACGGTCTGATATACACGTCCTGTAGTAATATAATTTTTATCAAAAAGATTTTTTTCCAAAAATCTTTCATAGTTTCCAATGTCCTGATCACATTCAACACCATCTTCCGTAACAAACACCTCTCCATGTTCAATAGGATTCATTGTGCCCGCATCCACGTTAATATAAGGATCAATTTTAATTGCAGAGACCTTAAATCCGCGAGACTCTAAAATCTTTCCTATAGAAGCAGTAGATACTCCTTTTCCAATTCCTGACATTACTCCGCCACAGACAAAGATATATTTTGTCATAAATAGATAATTGCCCGACCACTTCGTGGTCTATTGGTTGATATTTATTTCTCTCTTTTAACAACTAATTTAATTTTTGTTTTTAAATCTTTTCCAAGGGAAATAGGAATAACATATTCCCCTATTTTTTCAATCGGTTCTTTTAAAATAATATTTTCTTTTGATATCTCAAATCCTTCCTTCTTCAATAAATTCACAATTTTAATACTGGTAATTTTTTCAAAAAGTTCTCCCTTTGATCCTGTTTTAACAGAAATTTGCAATTTTAAATTTTTTAATTTTTTTATCATTTCTTGTAATTCTTTTGTCTTCTGCTCTTCCCTTAATTTCTTTTTTGCCAACTCTCGTTCTTGCCATTGTAAATTTCTTTTTGTAGCTGGTACTACTAAATTTTGAGGAATCAAAAAGTTACGGGCATAACCCGGTTTAACATCTTTTATATCTAATTCCTTTCCTAAATTTGGAACATCTTTTAAAAGAATAATTTTCATAATTAATATTAACTAAACAACTTTACAACTTTTTTGTTGTTAATTGTTTGTTTCTTATTATATTGTTTTTTTTGAAACATTTATTAATAATCCCATTCCAATTAAATTAAAAATTAAAGCCGTACCGCCATAACTTACAAACGGTAGCGGCACTCCCGTAAAGGGAATTAATCCACAAACTACCATAATGTGCAAAAATGCTTGAATAACAATCCAACTAATAATACCAATTACTAATCCCTGACTAAACTTATTAGGTGCTCTCTTTGCTATTATAAACCCTCTCCAACAAATTATCAAGTACAACAATATTATTAGGACCGAACCAATAAAACCAGTTTCTTCTCCCCAAATAGCAAATATTGCATCAGCGGTTGGTTGAGGAAGATATCCCCATTTTTGAATACTATGAGTAAACCCTCGACCAAATATTCCACCAGATCCCAAAGCAATCAAAGATTGATTTATTTGATAAGCACTGCCAGATAAATCTTCTTTTGGATTTAAAAATGTCAATACTCTTTCTTCTTGATAAGGAAAAATAAAAAACACAGAAACAAAAAGTACAGAAAGGCCCAATAAAACAATTAAAAATGTATTTAAAAAAGAACCACCTGTTCCAAAAAACATAGAAATCGCTATAAAACATAAAATTCCCAGGGTACCCATATCGGGCTGAAATAAAAGCAAAAAAGCCAACGGTGCCAAAATTATTAAAATCGGTATAAAATCTTTTTTGAAATTATTAACATCTTTTTTTCTTTCTTTCTTATCAAGCAAAGCAGCTAAATAAATTATCAAAGCTAATTTTGCAAATTCTGATGGTTGAAAGGTAAAACTTCCAATTTGAATCCATCGACTTGCGCCGCCCGCTTCAAATTTAATTCCCGGTATAAAAACTAATATTAAACATATCAATGATAAAATAAATATAAGGGGGGAAATTTGTTTTAAAAAATCCAAAGAAAATTTTGAAAAAAAATAAGCAAAAAAAATCCCTGGCAAAAGACCATATAAAATTTGATGTAAAAGATAATAGGTAGGATTTCCGCTGCTTGATTCTCCGTCTTTTTTATTTTCAGTTTTTTCATAAGATAACGGTAAAGAAGCACTGAAAAGCATTAAAAGACCCAAGAAAATTAAAATTACAAATCCCCAAACAAGCACAGGATCTGCTTGATGCGTAATTGCTAATTTTGCCATAGATTTATTAAACAATCATAGCAAAAATATTTAAAAAATGAAACCTCTAAAAATTAGCGCTAAAGACAACGCCAATAGTTTTACCAAACCATAATAAAAACCACAAAAATAAAAAACCGCGAGCCCAAAGTGGCAGAAAAGAAAATTGATAAATGACAAACGAAACAACAACTGCAATCAAAACAAATGTTACTATTCCAGGAATGTCTCCTTTTACTAAAGGCATAATTAAACAACATAAAAACCCTACACCATAAAAAAATGCGGGGTTTTTAATATCTTATTAAAATCCTCCCAAAAGATGCAAATGCATATGGTCAATTTCCTGACCTCCTTTCTTTCCAAAATTAAAATGTAGTTTATATCCGTTTTCAGTCCTATATTTTCTTGCTAATGCTTGTGCTGTTTTAAATAATTCTAAAAAAACTTCCCAATCATTTCCCTCTACATCATTCAAAGATTCAATGTGCTTTTTGGGCACAATTAAAAGATGAAGAGGAGCTTTTGGATTTATATCTTCAAATACAGCCAAAAAATTATTTTCAAATAAAATTTTGGTGTCAGTTTTCCCTCCTACAATATTACAAAAAAGACAATTTTTCATAAAATTTTAAGTTGTTCGATTATTTTAATTCTTTAATTCTTTTTTTAATTTCTTTTATAATCCCCTTTTGAGGAAGTACTTCTTGTATGCTATTTTCCATATCCCTTACAATAATTGTATCTTCCAACACTTCTCTTTGCCCTAAAATTAAAGAATATTTTACTTTCATTTTTGATGCAAGCTGAAGTTGACTTTTTAAATTATCTTTGCCAATATTTTGAGCAACTTTTATTCCGTTCTTTTTAAATTCTTCAATCAATTTTAAGATTTTTTTCTTTGCCAGGTCTCCCAATTGAACCAAAAAAATCTGGGGAGGATTTTCAAAGCTTTCAAAAACTCTTCTTTGAATGTTTGGATGCAAATTTTCTTCTTTTATGATTTCAATGATTCTCTCCATTCCTCCTGCTGCCCCCACTGCTGGAGTAGGTTTTCCTCCTAATTGCTCTATCAGTTTATCATATCTTCCACCACCAATCAAGGTGCCTTGCCGATTATTTTCCTCTTCAGGCATAATTTCAAAAACAGTTTTTTCATAATAATCTAATCCACGCACAAGATAAGGGTTCAAAATATAAGAAATCCCCATTGCGTCTAAAAATTCAAGAAGAGAATGAAAATGTTTATAACATTCTTGACAAAGAGAATTTACTATCTGGGGAGCGGTTTTTTTAACCCTTTGGCATTTTTCTTCTTTACAATCCAAAACTCGTAAAGGATTTTTTTCTAATCTTTTTTTACAATCAGCACAAAGGTGTTTTTTTCTCTCATTATAATATTTTTTTAATTGTTTTAAATAATGAGGCCGACATTCTTGACAACCAATAGAATTAACTTCTAATCGCCAGTTTTTCAAACCCAATCGTTCTAAAATATTTAAAAGAAGCTGTATTAAAAGTGCATCTGTTGCTGATGCTGCATCTCCAATAATTTCAAAATCGAATTGATGAAACTGACGATATCTTCCTTTTTGAGGTTTCTCATAACGAAATAACGGTCCCAATGTCCATAATTTAACGGGCTTTTGCCGCGATTCCAATCCATTTTCTATATAAGCCCGTATTATAGAAGGAGTAAACTCGGGTCGCAATACTACTTTTTCTTTTCCCTTTGTTCGAAAACTAAACATTTGTTTTTCTATTACCTCTGTTGATTGACCTGTCCCTTTTACAAATAAATCTTCATCTTCTAAAATTGGAGTAGAAATTCTTGCAAAATCATAAAAGTTTGCAATAGCAGTTATTACTTCTTCCACTTCTTTCCATATCTTATAATCAGTGGGCATTATATCTGCCATTCCGGTAATTGTTTTAAATTGTTTTTTTCTGGCCATAAATAAAATAATATCCGATTCCAAATAATTCGGATAAGCGCTTTTTACTCCGTTAAAAATAAAATATTTTATTAGGGACTAAAATTTACTAACCCCTAAGTTATTAAAAGAAAAAGTTGCGCTTTTTTAATACAATAAACTTTGTTCTTTCATTTCTTTTGGTTTTGATAATTCCATTAATTCTAGCACAGTTGGAGCTACATTTGCAAGTTTACCCCTTTCTTTTATTTTTATGTTTTTTATTTTAGAATGACTGCTTACCAAGATAAAGGGCACAGGATTTTTTGAATGCTTGGTATCTATTTCACCAGTTTTTAAATTAATCATTTCTTCAATATTGCCATGATCAGCAGTAATAATTAAGGTAAAATTGTTTTTCAGGGCAGTTTTAACTATTTCTCCTAAAAGTTTATCTATTATTTCGCAGCACTTAATGGCTGCTTTAAAATCTCCAGTATGACCAATCATATCTGGATTAGCAAAATTAAGACAAATAAAATTATATTTCTTTGAATTTAATTTTTTAATAACTGTTTGTGTTACCTTTGGGGCTGACATTTCTGGTTTTTCGTTATAATGCAAAATATCAGGTGAGGGAATTTTTATTCTTTCCTCTCCAGCTACTGGATTATCATAGCCACCGTTGAAAAAATAAGTAACATGAGCATATTTTTCAGCTTCAGCAATATATAATTGTGAAAATTCTTTTAGAACAAAGGTCAGAGAATTTACTATATCCCTTGAAGGAAAAGCAGTTAAAATATTAGGCAAATCTGGCCCAAAATCAGTCATTGCCACAAACTTAATATTTTTTAAGATCTTTTTTCTTTTAAAGGTTCCGTGATTATAATTTTCAAAATCAGGCTGAACAAAAACTTTAGTTAGCTCACGTGCTCTGTCTGATCTTAAATTAAAAAATATAACAGCGTCATTGTCATCAACAGTTCCCACGGGTTTTCCATTCTTTACAACAATCGATGGAGGAATAAATTCATCGGTCAGTCCCTTATTATAAGCCCGGGATATTGCCTCTTCGGCACTTTGTACTTTTTCTCCCTCTCCTAGTGTAATAAGATTATATGCTTTTTCAATATTTTGCCAATCTTTCTTTCTGTCCATTGCAAAAGCCCGGCCAATAACACTGCCCACTTCAAAAAAAAATTGATGATTTTTAAAATGCTCTCTTAATATTTTTAAAAACTTAGGCGCTGCATGCTGAGAAGAATCCCTGCCATCAGTAAATAAATGAAGAATAATCCTTTTAACACCTTCCTTTTTTGCCAGTTCCAAAAGAGCATATAAGTGCTCTGGTGACATATGAGGGCTTTCCTCTCCTGATAAAAGGCCTATTAAATGAAGTTTTGTATTATGTTTTTTAATGTGTCTTACTGCTTCCAAAAAAGCAGTATTTTTGAAAAATGTTCCATCTTTTATACTTTCTGAAATATAAACTGAATCCTGCAAAACTATTCTTCCTGCGCCCAAGTTCATATGCCCGGCTTCTGAATTTCCATCTTGAGTATCAGGCAAACCAACACACTTTCCATGAGCACAAAGCTCGGTCTTGGGAAAATTGTTCCAGTAATAATTAAAATTTGGAGTTTTGGCATTTAAAATAGCATTACCTCTTTTTTCTTTCGAGATTCCCCACCCATCAAGGATAATTAAAATTACATTGCGCATATTTTTACTATTTTAATAAATTCTCCTGCTCGAAGCGATGCTCCGCCAATTAAAAGTCCGTCAAAACCGACATCAATATAATCTTTGGCATTTTTTGAATCAACACTGCCACCGTATAAAATTCTAATTTTTTCCGCCGGATTGATTCGTTGTGATTTAGCAAAAGAAGAAAAAATTTTTATTAGTTGTTTTTTGATAAATAAAAAATTGCTTAATGCTTCATCCGGAGGACAAAAATCGCCACTCCCAATTGCCCATACCGGTTCGTAAGCAATAATAAGAGATGTTAAATGGTGGATATCTAATGATAGATTTTGAAGGGAGTTTTCTAATTGGAATCTTAAAACATCAGCGGTTTTTTCGGCTTCTCTTTCTTCTTTTGTCTCGCCAATACATAAGATCGGCAAAAGACGTGCTTCCAGTACCGCTTTTAATTTCTTTGCAATTATTTCATCGGTCTCTCTAAGATATTGTCTTCTTTCAGAATGTCCCAAAATCACATATTTTACCCCTAAGTTTTTTAATTGTACAGGAGAAATTTCGCCAGTAAAAGCGCCTTTTTCTTCCCAAAAACAATTTTGAGCACCAAGCTGTAAGCTATCAACCTGCTCAGTAGATATTGATTGCAAGTTAGATAAATAGATAAAAGGCGGACAAATTACTATTTCCTTGTTTTTTACCGACCCAACTTCTTTTTTTATCTCTTGAAACAGATTTTCCGCTTCAAGAGAATTTTTGGGATTCATTTTCCAATTTCCTACTATTAACTTCATAAAATATATAACACGTTTTCTCTTTTTTCTTTATTTTATACTTTCTTTTTAATTTTTCCGACTTTGTTTCATATTTCACAAATGCGGCATTATTCTCTCCTGCTTTTATTATAAGAACAATATTCCTTTACTCTATCTTCAAAAAATCTCGAAGTTCATCTATCTATTAAGTACAAAATCTAAAATTACAGAAAGGAGAAAAAGCAAAATAAATCCTATTAATATTTTTAGAGAGGTAGATTTTTTAATTCTTGCAGTAGCTAAAAGATAAATCATTCCTGCAAGTGGAAAAATTAAATAAAGTAATATTCCAATTATTAACTCTTTTTTTGTGAATATCGCTTCTCTTTGCGATTTTTCTTCAGGAGCTAAAACTTCTCCTTCTATTGGTGATTTTTTTTTGAATAAAGTATAACTTTTAAAAATGCCTTTTACTGTTCCCAATAAAGCTCCGCAAAGAATTCCCATGAAGGGACCCAAAATTGCTGCAATATAAAAAGAAATAAATAACTTTTGAAGGGAATTTTCTAGCTTCGCACCACTAACAGGATCTTTTGTCCAATAACCACTAATGTATCCAACTATACTTACTACGAAAGTAAGGATAATTCCTATTGCTATTCCAATCGCAAAACTTTTGGCTATCTCTTTTGATATTTCATCTATAATTTCCTTAATCTTCTCTTTTAAAAAATTTGTATAAATTACACCGAAAATTACTACTAATGTCAAAAGATAAAAAGGTATAGCCTCGCCCTCTGTAGGATGGTATATTTTAGATTTTATAGGAAAGTAAATGAAAAGCAAAATAGCACCAGTTATAATAATGAAAGATAAAATAATTTTGAGATTATTATTCATAAATCAGCTAAATCAGCGTTATAAGTTGTTAGTTATAAGTTACTTTTTCCTGCTGTCTCTATCAAAAAGCAATCTCCATAAAATAATCTTTTTATCTTTTATTGTTTTCAAACTGCCTGGCTTACCCAATACCCTTTGAATTAAAATTAAAACAACAGCAATCGATGAAAACATTACAACAGCGGGTTGGGAAAAATAAATGCCAAGAATGATTGCCACTATTAAACCAAGAATAAGTCCGATAGGTGTCCAATAATCCTTTGAAAAAATTTTTCCACCAATCCAAACTATTATAAAAATTCCAGCAATGAGTGGGGAAAACATAAGCAAAGCCCCAATACAAACCGCTCCTCCCCTACCTCCCCAAAAATGAAAGAAAATTGGCCACATCTGTCCACACAAAGCCGCTATACCAGCCAACGCCTGAAATGGAAAAGAAAGGCATAACATTTGGGCTCCAAAAACAGCAACTACTCCCTTCAAAAGATCGAACCCACCAGACAATACCCCTGGTAAAAAACCAACATTTTGAATAATATTTGAACCGCTTAACTTTTCCTGTCCAATCTTACGAATATCTTTTTTTGCAACCCATTTGGGAATCAAATAACCATTAGGAATTGAAGCGAAAAGATAAGAAAATAAAACCCACAAATATTCAATCATAAAATTATTTTAACATATTTCTCTTAAAATTAAAAATTAAAAACAAAAAATAAGTTTAATATCAATATTCTACTTTTTCTACGGTAATGATTCGCAAGCCACGCCATCTTTGTCCTGGTCCAATCTATGGACATCATTATTTACTCCACCGCAATATTCAAAAACCTTTTGAGCCTCAGCGTGAGTTTTAAAATCAGTGCAATTGTAAGTATTTGAAGAGCAATTAATATTTTGCAAATTATTTTCCGATGGCTGAGTGATTTCAACCGCTGGCGTAGGAACTGTTTCAGTTTTTGTTTTTTCTCCACAACTTGCCCAAAGACCTTTTTTGTTTTCCCTTGCTTCCTGCTGAGCTTTTAAAAATTGCTCAGAATATTTTACATCTGGTGGATAAGTTGAAACGTAAGCATAACCTTCTCTTACAAGATAGTCATTGACAAATATTCCATTAACCCAGACATAACGCAAAAGCCGGCCATATTTATCTCTCTCTGAAACATCTTTTTCAAGCTTTACCATTTTCCCTTCAACTAGTTCTTTATTTTTTTCTGAAGCTTCTTTGCCAAAACATTGCACAGGCTTTGAGGGGTGAACAGTTTCTGGTGTATCTATTCCAATATAGCGAACAACCTCACCGTTTTCCAAAGCAATTGTATCACCATCAACAACTTTGACAACCTTGAAAAGCTGTTCTTCTGCCTTATCAGTTTGGCTTTCTGATTTTAAATCTGAATTATTACTGCTAATGCCTTGCTCAATAATATTTTCCTCAGCATCGGGCAAGGCCTGAGTATCTTGATTTAATACAGAAGGAGAAATTGCGTTTTCTTCATCTACCGTTTGGTTTGCTGGAAGAACATCGCTATTTGATGGGTTTTGATTGCCTTCGCTTCCTCCCAACAAAGCACTCAATAAAATCACTCCAGTCACACCTCCCCCGATAAGTAATTTTTTAGAAATTTTAAACATTGCTTTTATTTACGATATTCCAACATTCTCAAGAATGTGAGAATGTTATATCTCAATTTTTTATCTTTTAACTTTAAAAATTGACTTCAAAAATCTTGTTCCTTTGCTTTGCGCCCTTGACCAGCTTTATCTTTGATTCTGAAATTTTAAAATACAAAGCAAGTGCTTTTACCACTGCCCTGTTTGCCTTCCCCTCTAGTGGTTTTCCCTTCACAAAAACCTCAAAAGCATCTTCTGATTTTTTTACCACTTCCTCCTTTTTTGATTTTGGAAAAACCTTAACTTTAATTAACATGTTTGTTTGTTGTCTTTAAATCTTGGCTTATACATTTTGAGCCACTCTTCTGATAAGGGCCACTCTTTAAAATTATCACAAGGGAATTTTTCGCAATCGCAAGAACAAACATCAACTTTCTTTTCTACTGCGCATTCAAGAACAGGACAAACAGCATTGATGTTTTTCAAAAACGCAACACCTTCTTTTGTTTTATTACAACCAGGACAAATTCCCTTAACATAAAGCCCGCAGCTTGAACAACAAATTCCGCAAGCCCCAATTTTTACTTCTTTTTCTTTTTTCATATATTTTTACTCAACATTCCAACATTCTCAAGAATATGAGAATATCTTAATATCTTCTTTTTGTTTTAAGGGCGGTTTAGAATGTGTTTATAAATTCAATAAATTTTTTGCCATAGGGCGACAGATGGTGAATTACTGCTCTGCCTTGATATTCTTTGTTCAAAAGACCAGCCTGTACAAGGCGCCGAGTGTGCTCGGAAACTGTTTTCATATTACAATCAAGAATTTCAGCAATTTTCTCTAAAGTAAGACCATCATTTTGAGAAAGTAAAAGCAAAATTTCTATCCGTCGATGATTTGCCGCGCCCTTAAAATACCTCTCTAATTGTTTTGGTTGTTTTGATGCCTTCATATAAATTTACTTAAATGCAGTTTATCATAACTAAAACAATATTCCAATATTCTCAAGAATGTTGGAATATTATTATTTACTTTTTATTCTATTAAACTTTGCAGCGTTGAGTAATGTTATCTATTTTCTATTTATTACCCTTCTTTTCTTTTATTTAAAATCTTTTTTTGCTTCGGGTTCTAGTTTGGAATCATCTAAAAGCTCTATCAATTCATCATCAGTTAAAAATTCCAAGCAAGTTTTTAATTTTTCTCTTACATCGCATAGTTCATTCATATCATTAACTTTAATATTTTGCAGATGACAATCTTTACCGGTTTCTCTTGTGTAAACTTCTACGTTCGTTTTCTTTTTTAATTCTTGATACTCTTGATATAATTTTTGGCAAGTTTCTTTGTCCATAAGTTTTTTATCATTGTCTCAAAAATTATTATGAATTGTTATTTATATAAATCAGAAAAGTAATTGAAAGAATTAATAGTAAAAGCAAAAGGGAGATATAATAGATTCTCTTATTTATTTCCTTTTTTGTTGTTTTTACTATAAGTTTATAAATTACATATCCAAAACAAAAATAAAATAATACTCCTAAAGACATGTAAACATAAAAAAAATAAGGATTATTCCACTTAGCCATTAATAAATCAATAAAAGCATACAAAACTACAAGTTGTATTACTACTACTAATGATCTTATTAGTAATTTTATAAAATCTACCTCATTAAGAAAAGAATTTTTATTTTGCTTTTCTTTGCTGCTATAAATTTCGAAAATTGGTGCATCAAAAAGTAAAAATGTAATAAGAAGTATAAAAAACCAAAACACTATCTTAAGAGCAACTACTCCTTCTTGCCCTAAATCGTTACCCTCGAGAAAACTGTATAAAAAAGTTTCTACTGCAATAAATATTCCTAAAAGTTCAAAAAGCCATTTATTTTCTTTAAAAAATTGAGATAACCATTTTTTACCATTTTCACTCATACTTCTTCTACAATTTCAATTTCCTCGGGAGTGAGGTTGTAGAGTTTGTAAACTAATTGGTCGATTTGGCGCTCGTATTCTTTAACTTTGGCTTGCTTTTCAGGATTTTGTAAATAATTTTCATCTTTGGTAGTGGGAAGAATTTTATCAATAAGTATTTCTATTTGCTTTACCACTTCCTCCTTTTTTGATTTTGGAAAAACCTTAACCTTGATTAACATGTTTGTTTGTTGTCTTTAAATCTTGGCTTAATCAATAGAACGAGAAACGATCTCGTTCTATTGATTTAATAAGATAATAAATTAACTAAATCTTCAAATATATACACTTTTCCTTTAACTCCTTTTATTTTTAATGATTTTAAAATTCCAAGCTCCGTAAATTTTCTCAACAATCTTCTTGAGGTCGGACTTTCTATTTTAACATCAGTACTTTTTAAAATAGGTTTTGAAAATATAGTATTAATTATTTTCTCTAAATATGGAGATTTTATCCTTTCTGCTTTAATTTCTACTTTGCCTTTTAAATTTAAAATTTGATTTATTAAATCTTGAGTCTCTTTTGCTTGATTTCTAACCGAAGCTAAAAAGAATTTCAACCAATTTTCGTATTCCCCAGTTTTATCAACTCCGTTTAATTTATTTAAATATTCACTACGGTATTTCTCAAAATAGCCACTGATATATAAAATTGGCTGAAATAAAACTTCTTTCCAATAAAGATAAAGCGGAATTAATAATCTTCCCAATCTGCCATTTCCATCAAAAAAAGGATGGATCGCCTCAAATTGATAATGAATGATTCCAATTTTAACCAAAGGATGTTCATTGTCTTTCGATAGAATATATTGCTCCAAATTTTCCATATATTCTTCAATAAGAAAATGTTCCGGAGGAATATAACTAGCTTTTTCTATCGGCGCTTTCTCTATTCCAATCCAAACTCGATCATTTCTGAATTTTCCCTTAACTTCGTCACCCCGGCTTTTTTCTAAAAGAAACTGATGAAGAGTTTTGATAAAAGAAACATCTAAAGGCCTTTTTTTTAACTCTTCTATTGCCATTAACATTGCTTTTTTATAATTTGATACCTCTATGGTATCTTTGTGCCTTGGTTTTCCCGTAGCTTCATATTCTAAAACATCAGAAACCGTACTTTGAGTGCCTTCAATCTTTGAACTGACAGTGGCTTCTTTAATCAATAACGGCGCAATTAAAATTTTGGGGTCAGGTAAATTTTTTTGAAGACCATTTAAATTTCCCAATTCTAATGCTGCCTCAGTAAGTTCAAGATAAAATTTTTGAGGATTTAAAGAGGGTGGCAGTTTTTTAGGATGGTGAAATTTTGTCATATTGATTTATTTTAACCTTTCCGATCAAAAAGTCAAGAAACTGATCGGAAACATTACTTTTCGCTCATAGGTGAGCGCAAAAATTATTCTAATTACAACATTCTCTAATATTGTACAGGATTTTAGAGAATGTTTATGTTCTCTGAGTGCGGTTGAAGAACTATATTTTCCCTCAATATACTCCCCTTCTTTTATTTAAAAGATTGGCTCTGTAAAAACTAATTTCTGGCGCTTTATTGCTGAGTTAAACTTTTCTCATAAACTTAATTTTTCTTTTCTAACAGTAAAACAGGATAACCCTTTTTAATGTGGTTTTTTTCAACGTTTTTCACGCCAAGTTTCTTTAAAAAATTAATACATTCTATTTTTGCTTCTATATTATTTTTAAAAAAATCATTTTTTGCCTCCACTTCTATAAAAGATCCTAATCCTTTGACTTTATCCAAAGCAACTTCAAAACGTCCGCAATCCCAATACTCCCGATTTTTATCTACTGTTATCACTTTTTTAAAATCCAAAAATTTTAAAATCTTTCTAAATTCTTTTGGATTAGAAATTTCTGTTTCGTATTCCTCAGCATATTCTTGCTCTCCATCTAGTTTTTTATTTATAGATTTATCGTATTCAAAAACCACTCTATCGGGGTTTGTTCTTATTCGCAACCATTCTGTCGGATGAGGTTTTTGAGCAAAAAAATCTCTATGAAAAGGAATATAATATTCATCAATTTGCCTTATTGATTTTATTAATCTTCCATAAGTTGAAACTTTCTTTTTGATATCGTCAAAATTTTCTATTTTTATTTTTACCTCAACTTCTTTATTCATAATTCTACTTAAATAATTTTTTAAAGAGTTCGACTTTTTATTTTAATTAATTAATATTCTCACATTCTCAAGAATATGAGAATGTTGTATTTAATTTCATTTTATAATTAATTTTTTATATTTTTTAATAAATTTCTCATTTAATTTCTGCATTTTTCACTTTCTTCCGGCGTGAAAAAAGGAAGAATTAAAGCATCTTTTTGAACTGAAATTAGTTTTGTATCTCCCTCTTGAGTGGTAATAGCAAATTGATATCGACAACCAGTTATTAAAAAATCTA
>Ga0116147_1002326_pt1 | contig 19470 bp, 15 predicted proteins | sample AD_JPNHG3_MetaG_FD_89749 | JGI IMG/M metagenome (GOLD analysis project Ga0116147, IMG submission 89749) | Active sludge microbial communities of municipal wastewater-treating anaerobic digesters from Japan - AD_JPNHG3_MetaG | ecosystem: Engineered > Bioreactor > Anaerobic > Digestate | place...
ATAGCCAAGGTTCCTGTTTCAAAATTGACGCATGACCAAGGCAATGCCGCAATTTCGCCAAACCTTAAACCACAATGCAATGATAATAAAGCCGCATCATGTAGGGTTTGGGATTTCGTGGCAAGCGCGGCCAATAGCTTTTCGGCTTCTTCAATGGTTAGGTAACGCAATTTCATATTATCCGGCTTTGGCCATTTAATAGCCTTGGTCGGTGAATCCCCGTCAAATATCTTGCTGTCTTTTGCCTTTTTAAAAGCGTGCCTTATGATTTGCAAAACATATTGAATGGTCCGGGCGCTCAACTTCTTATCGGCCATTGTCTTTTTGATCTTTTCCAAGTGAAAGGCGCTGATATCGCTAAAGGGTAGGGGGCCTATTATATCGGCCATGTGTCTTTCATAAAGCATGGCTTCGATTTCATGCGTCTTGGCTTTCTTGTCCAGCTTGCTTTGCGGCAAATAGGTTCCCGTCATGAATTGGCTGAAGGTGACGTTTTCCTTTTCCGCTTGCTGCCGTTCCTGTTCGGCAAGATCGCGCTTTGCCTGTTCAATGTCGCGCTTTTCCTTCGGTGACTTCGGGCCGGTGCCGGTCTTGACGTTTGCTTTGTATTGCCGAAGAAGCTTTAAACAGTAATCCTCAAAGCCCAGGTTCGGTTCTTCCTTGCGTACGGCTTCGGGTATCCCGTCGGATAACCAGCCCACGCCGTAATGATACAGCTTCCCATCAAGGCGAAAGCGGATCGTGTAATAACGATCCTTCTTCTTGCCATGCTTCCGGGTTTCATGCTCAAAATACCGAAGCCCCGCATGATTTGTTTTCTTGAATTCCCTTGCCATGATTAACCCCCTTCGTTAATTGGCCCTTGAATTTGTTGCCACTATATTGCCACTTTTCCCCTTGAAACCGTGTCATTTTAAGTGACGTTATTTGAAGGTAGTATAATCACTAAGTCCTTTATTTGTCAATAGTTATTTTACTAAAAGGGAAACTAAAGGAAAATAGCCTAATTATGACTCTTAATCAGTAGGTTGTCGGTTCGATCCCGACAGGGCTCACCAATAATATCAAGGGGTTAGGCATGGTTCGCCTGCCCCTTTTTTTGTGCCCCATTTTTTTATCAGGATAAAATAAAATGAATTCAACTTGACGTCCTATGCTGGTGTATCGCATAATAATTTACCTCTTTTCGATAAGCGCAGTAGCGATTTATTCAGAAAATTAAGTAATTTGGAGGATCAAAATGAAGACCCTTTATTTTTCGATTGTCCCAATGTTGTGTGTCGCTATGCTGTCAAACCCATCCGGCAGTCTAGCCTTTCGCTGTGGTGAAGAAATTGTTACCCGAGGTGAAAGCACGGCTGCGGTGCTGTATAAATGCGGCGAACCGGAATATATCACCGGGAAAAAGAAAGAGACAAAGGGTACATTCGCTTCGGGGACAGAATACAAACGTTCAACTTCCTATACAACCGGCGGCTACCAGCAAGAGGAAACAACGACCGAAATATGGCATTATAATTGCGGCGAGAATGACTTTGTGTATGCACTCACATTTGAGGATGGTGTTTTTGTCAAAGAAGAAACGCCAACGAGAGGTTTCGGCAAGAGCAAGTGCATATCCGTAAAGGAAAGGACTCGTTAATTTCTCGACCTATATCTCCATTTGAATGAGGTTGGGGCCTTTCTCGCCGAGTGCTTTGCCCAGTTCTTGGGCCAGTTCTTCGGCTGTGGTTACGCTGACGGACGGAACCCCCATGCCTTTACCCAAACTGACCCAGTCGATCCCCGAAAGATCCGTCAGGTGGGATGCACATGTTTCAGGTCGAACGCCCAAACGGCCGTACTCTAATTTCAGGATGGCATAGCTTCTATTGGAACATATGAGCGTTGTAATATTTAGTCCCTCTTTTGCTTCGGTCCACAAAGCCTGAAGGGTATACATTCCCGCGCCGTCGGCCTGAAAATTGATCACGGGCCTGTCAGGGCAGGCAATGGCTGCTCCCACAGCGCAGGGCGCTCCCTGGCCGATTGCTCCTCCCGTGAGGGTCAGCAGACTGAACGGAGGAATATTGGACGCCATTGGATAGTACATTGCTCCGGTTGTGACGGCCTCTTCAACCACGATGGCATTCTCGGGTTGGAGAGCCGCGATAACCGAACAGATTTTAAACGCGTTCAAGGCGCCTGTAGGTATTTTAGGTCTCTGAAAAGAAGCAAGAATGCCTGAGTTTGTAATGCGGGGGGCATCAAGTTCGCCGGCCAGGGCTTCCAATATCTCCAAAAAGTCTCCCGATTCGCTGGAGAGATGAAACCTCGTTTGCCCATCTTTGAGATAGTTTGCCGGAATGCCTTCATAACCAAAAAAAGGCACCGGTTCTTTCGAACCGATCAAAACAAATGCTTCATACTTCGACAGCATATTCATGGCCATTTCCGGAAGATAGGGTATGCGCGTCACATCCGGCAACCCGGCTCCTCGTTCAATATGCGCCGGGAAATTATCGGTGAGAAGGTCGCATCCGCAGGCCTGCTTGATCCGGGCGGCGGCCATCAATGCATTTCTCCGGATACAGTTGTGGCTTAAAACCAGGGCGGTTTTTTTATCTCTTTTCAGCAAGACCGCCGCCGATTTGATTTCTTCATGATGGACGGCTCGTTTTCCCGGGATGTCGGAAACCAGGGCGGCCTCAACGTTCTTTTCTTGTTGGAGATCATACGGTACGATGAGAGTGGCGATCTGCCCTTCTTTCGCGGCGTTGACCGCATTCACCATGTCTTCAGCAAAGCGCTTCGCGGAGCGGCAGGTATGATGCCATCCGGAAACCGTTTTTGCCAATGATTCAATATCCATGGCCAGAGGCGGATCGGAGGCAAGGTGCCAGGTGGAATGCTCGCCGACCATATTGACCATCATGCTGCGTGCTCTGCGGGCATTGTGCAGATTTGCTATCCCATTTGCCAAACCGGGGCCCAGATGGAGAATCACCATGGCCGGTTTCTGAAGCATCCGTGCGTAGCCATCGGCAGCCCCCGTGCAAACGCCTTCAAACAAACCCAAAACCGGACGAATGCCTCCTACGGTATCGAGTGCGACAACCAGGGGAAGCTCTGTTGTGCCCGGGTTGGCAAAACATACTTCAATGCCGAAGTCCTTTGCGGTTTTTACTAAACATTCAGCTCCGTTCATAACTTCCTCTTATGGTCTTTTGGATAATGGGGATTCCGTCGATTCTATAACCTCGCTGTCACTGAAAAGCCGCTGAATCCACGCAAAAAATTAATTCACCAGGGATTCCGGCTTTTCTCCTTTCAATGCCCGGGCAATGTTCGCGGTTGCCATCGTGATAATTCTTCCGGCGGCTTCATTGGTTACACCCGCTACGTGCGGCGAAAGAAGCAACTGCTCACTTTCCACTCCGAGAAGGGGGTTGTCCGGATGAACCGGCTCGGTAGAAAAGACATCAATTCCCGCACCGGCAATGGTTTTTTTCATAATCGCCTCGGCGAGAGCTTTTTCATCGATCAGTTCGGCACGGGCAACGTTAATCAGGTAGGCGGTTGCTTTCATGGCCGTGAGAGCCTCTTTATTGATCATCGAGCGCGTCGACTCCGTAAGAGGCGCATGAAGACTGATGATATCGGATTGACTCAAAAGAATGTTCATCTCGGCATACTCGACCCCAAACTGCGCTTCAATCGACGGTTCCGGCCGGTAAACATCGTAGTATAGGATTTTGCCTAACTGGAACGGCTTGAGCCTTTCGGCAACCGCCCGGCCGATGTGGCCGAAACCGATGATGCCCCAAACTTTGCCTTTGAGCTCCGCGGGCTTTATCCCCATTTGCTCCCATCCGCCGGACTTTGTGCTTGAATGCGCATGAAACATGTTTTTGAGCAGACAAAGTCCCCAGGCAATTGTATGTTCGGCCACACTGACGGTATTGGCGCCGGCGGTATTCGCGACTTTGATTCCTTTGACTGTGCAGGCTTTTACATCGATGTGCTGATAACCGACGCTGGGTTGTTGAATGAATTTCAAGTGATTTGACGTCGCTATAGTATCCGTCGTTATTTTTTGATTAAAGGTGTAGTCGCCCATGACAACATCGGCCCTTGAAAAGTTATCCTTGACTTCTTCCTCCGACATTTCATGACCGGATATCACCTCGAAATCAGGTACGTCCGGATTCTGCTTGATGAGCAATTTCACAATCTCGGCCGACAAAGGGGACAACGATAAAACGATTTTCGCCATATAAACCGCCTTCCTGAAATCAATAATCTCACTTTAACGCTTGACCATATTTCCTGTGGCTTGAGCAATGAAACTCCTTATGGATATACTTAAACATTAATAATATCATAACAATAGAAGTAAATCTTAAACCTATTTATCAACTGGTCGGTTCGATCCGCCACGGTTCCGTTTAGGTTGAAACGATCTTCCGCACCGGTTCGAAAATTATGACGGCGTCCAGATTTTCAGGCCGATGATGCCGATAATAATCAGCGCGACGCTGACCAGGCGCCCGACATTTGCCGGCTCTCCAAAAAGAACAATGCCCAGAACAACCGTGCCGGCAGAACCAACACCGACCCAGACGCTGTAAGCCGTACCTACCGGAATGTTTTTCATGGCAATGCCCAGAAGCAGCATGCTGACCACCATCGCCCCCGCCGTCCAAACCGTAGGCCAGAGCCGGGTAAAGCCTTCCGTGTATCTCAGGCCGATGGCCCAGGCGACTTCAAACATGCCGGCTAATATCAGAATCATCCAGTTCATGCAGGTTCCTTTTTGTAAAAGAATAACGATATTGTTCAATCTAACATAAAAGAGCCGGACAGAGAAACAAAACTTAGGCGTCCCCTTTTTCCCTGATGTGGTGGGTAGCTTAAGCTGCGCCGAATTCGTGGTGTCCTGTTGAAATCAAAAAGGAATATTCCATTGCGTATTCACCATCATCCGCCCGCCGCAACGACATCCAGATTCCTTTCTTGCCAAGAAAAATCCCCATCCGGAAGCAAATAATGACTACGTTCTGACCGGACATATGTTATAATCCCTCAAATTGTTTAAAAAGCTGTGGATGCGTCGGCATTGGAAAGGACAGCCCCGATAGAGCAAAATATGGGGCATCGATCAACGCTGTTTACGTCACTATAAAAAGGAGGTGGGTGCTTTACAGAGAGTCTGAAGGAGATGTTGTGAAAAATGAGTTTTCAGAAAACTTGATCCACAAATCAGCCAATCGGAGAAAGGCAGAAATTTATGAAGAAAGCATTACTCATGATCATGATCGTGTTCTCAGCCTTTGTATTGACAATGCCGGCTGGTGCTGCAGCCAATCCCGGTTTTGATGACAAAGAAATTCGCATTGCTCAGTTCGGGCCCCAGACAGGTCCTGCAGCACCCTGGGGCGCGGTTGCGCGAGGCGGCGCTCTACTGGCTGAAATTGTGAACGCGGAAGGCGGCATCCACGGCCGCAAAATCAAATATTTCATCCGGGATGATCAGTACAACCCCACAATGGCCATGATGGCGGTCAAGGAGCTGGTGGACAAACACGGCATTTTTGCCTTTACCGGCGGCGTTTCCGGCGCCGGAGGGCATGCGGTGAAAGATTATCTGGCAGCCAATAAAGTGCTCTGGGTCGTTCCGGGGACCGCCGCGCTCAACACGGTGGCCGACAGGGACAAAGACGGCATGCCGAGCCGTTACCGTTACTGCTCGTACCCCCTGTTTGAGGATGAGGCGAGCATTGTCACAAAATATGCCGTGGAAAAGCTCAAATACAAGAAAATCGGCATCCTTTATCAGAACGATGTGTTTGGAAAAGGCGGGCTGACCGGTTTGCGGCAGCGCCTGGCAACCTACAAGATGAAACCGGTCGAAGAAACGCCGGTAGAGCCTGGCGAAAAAGATCTGGCCTCGCAGATACTCCGGATGAAGAATTCCGGCGCGGAATGCGTGCTCATGTGGGTCAGTCCGACTTCGGCGGTCATCACACTCAAGACCGCGCAGACGGTCGGCTACAAGCCTCAGTGGATCGCTTTTGACGGCCTTTCCGACTATCAGATGATGTACAAAATTACCGGAGGACTTTTTGAAGGTGTGATCACCGCCGCGTTCGTGCCGCCCATCGACTCCAATGAACCGCTCGTTGTAAAATACCGGGAAGCCGCCAAGAAATACACGCCGGAGGAAACCTGGGGCACATACGTTCTGGCCGGCATCATGTTCATGGAGCCGCTGATCGAGGCCCTCAAGCGAACCGGTCCGAATCTGAGCACTGAAACCGTCATCACCGAACTCAATAAATTCAAGAACTGGAAAGGTCTGGGGGCGCCGATCACCTGGACGCCACAGGTTCACCAGGGCACCGACTCCGTCCAGATTCAGAAGTGCGGTCCCAAAGGCAGCTATATCCTGCTTCAGGACTGGACAAAGAATGAACTGGCCACCTGGAAAAAGAAAAAATAGAAACAAAAGGCAGGCGGGGCCCGGCTGCCTCGCCTGTCCTTTCATTACCAAAAGATATTCCTTGCTATTTCTGCAAATTGCCTGTATTAACCCCACAATGAATAGCGAAGACCATTGACCTTCCCACCTTTCTTCATCAGAAACTTGTTAAGGATAATCCCGCTAATCACAACAGGATCCGCGCCGTGTTTGAGGCCTGTCTTTCAGACGCAATCATCAGCGTTTGCGGGGGAGGCCTTTACCAGCCTTATGACGGTTTTGCATCGGATTGAATTTGAACAGATGCTGGTAACATAAAATAAAGGATAAAGAATGAGTTTTAAGAAGTTTAAGTTGAATGAAAAAATTATGGTGGGAGTGGCCGCCGCCGGCTATCAGGAGCCGACCCCCATCCAGGACCAGTCCATCGCGGCGATCCTCGAAGGCCGGGACATCATGGGCCTGGCCCAGACCGGAACCGGGAAGACAGCGGCTTTTGTTCTGCCGATTTTACAGCGCCTGATGTCGCAAAAATCACGACAGATTCGCGCCCTGATCCTTGCTCCCACGCGGGAACTGTCTGAGCAGACCCATGAAGCCATTCGCGAGCTGGGACAAAAGACCCGTCTATCCAGCGCAACCATCTACGGAGGCGTCAGCATCCAGAATCAGATCAACAAACTGCGTTCGTGTGTAGATATCGTTTCGGCCTGCCCGGGCCGCCTGCTCGACCATATCGGGCGCGGGACTATTGACCTGTCCGGCGTCGAAGTGCTTGTTCTGGATGAAGCCGACCACATGTTCGACATGGGCTTCCTGCCGGAAGTGCGCAAGATCGTCAAACATCTGCTGACCCATCGTCAGACGCTGCTCTTTTCAGCCACCATGCCGCGGGAGATTCGCAGCCTGGCGGACGACCTGCTTTGCCGCCCCTTGCATGTCGAGATCGGAGACATCGCTCCGGCGATGACCGTTTCCCACACCTTTTACCCGGTGCAGATGGACCAGAAAACGGCACTGCTCAAGGATATTCTGGATAAAACAGAGACATCTTCCGTGTTGGTTTTTACCCGGACAAAATCGCGCGCCAAGAACCTGGCCGAACAACTCAACCGGGTAGGGCATAAAGTGACGTCACTGCACGGCAATCTCACACAGCAGAAACGCAAACAGTCTCTGGACGGCTTTCGGGACGGCCGCTACGAGGTCATGGTCGCTACGGACATCGCCGCCCGCGGCATCGACGTTACCCGGATTTCGCACGTCATCAACTATGATATGCCCGCGACCACCGATGCCTACACGCACCGCATCGGCAGAACCGGACGCGCCGAGAGAACCGGAGATGCTTTTACCTTCATTACCGGACAGGACGGCGAATTGCTTCGATCTCTCAAAAAACTGCTGGGAGAAAAGCTGCATTATCAGAACGTCGAAGGTTTAACCATCAGACCTTCCATCTGCGAATCCATGCAAAATCCCGCAGCCGCACCAAAGAGATTTGCCAACCGGACAAAGCCGTTTTCATCGCGGACAGCATCAACCAGGCGTTCCTCTCAACGTTCGTTTAACGATGCCGGGCGCATGTCCTGGTCGTCGCGCTCCATGACGGCGGCATAAGACAACCTGTTTCTTCGGTCTTGCATCATTTGCTTAAGGGGGTCGATCGACCCCCTTAAATCATCTAAAAATACCATCCGCTCCAGTCAAAACACCCGGATCATCCATCAAAAAAAAACAGCAGATTGAAAATAATGCGACCTACGGTTGTCGTTTTGCCATTGAAATAGCAGTTGGAACATCATATCGTCTATGCCAAACAACGATGAAGGCCTGTTTGTGATTGCTTTGAGACAGTCCTGATAAGCGTCGTATCGTCACCTGAAATCAAAAAACATGTAGAAACATCATCGATAGACTGGAGAAAAAACATCAAATAAAATAATTATGCTGCAACACTTGAATTTGCCTGAGAATCGGCGTATGAAGGCATGCAGACATAGCGGCCAGGTCATCAGCAATGATGACGGATTCAATCCGTAAAGATCCTGGACGACCTTCATGAAAAATCAGTCAGAGAAATTAGAGATCAGAATGTTTGTCCATCCTGCAGGGAAGGGACAGGTATGTTTTATCGGTTGCGCTATCGCACTGGAAGACAGGAAAAGATGGAAGCCCCGGAACATACCCGGCGCTTCGGTGAATGGCCTCTGCGGTCAAAATAGTAATTCAGATCTTTGCTTGGGGTGTTGTAAATTTATTTGATCAGATTGATGTTATTTTAAGGAGATGTAATGCAAAATTTTACAGAAATATTCAAGAAAGCGACAAGTTATTCTAAGCCTTTCCAATATCAAATACAAATAGCTGTGAATCTTTATTTTCCATCTATTCTTGAAATCCCAACCGGCATGGGGAAGACAGCGGCGGCAATACTTGGCTGGTTATGGCGCAGGAGATATGCCGAACAGGGTATACGCGATGCAACACCGCGCCGCCTTGTTTATTGTCTGCCGATGCGCGTTTTGGTCGAACAAACACGAGATTGCGCCGTAACATGGCTTCATAACCTGGGTTTATTAGGCGGTGTTGCGGAATTTGAGGATAAAGACAGCATTAGTAAATTGAAGTCCTATGATCCTTGGAACGGAAATGGTGCACCGGACAAGATTCGTGTGCATTTGCTCATGGGTGGCGAAGTTGACCGGGATTGGGACATGTACCCTGAACGCGACGCAATCCTGATCGGAACGCAGGACATGCTCCTATCCCGTGCGCTCAACCGTGGCTATGCGCTAAGCCGATTCCGTTGGCCGGTACAGTTCGGTCTGCTCAACAATGACTGCCTTTGGGTCATGGATGAAATCCAACTTATGGGCAATGGTTTGGGCACCACCTCGCAACTCCAGGCTTTCCGCCGCCTTTTCACCACTGCCGCGCCGGTGCGCTCGCTCTGGATGAGCGCCACCATGCACGCAGACTGGCTCAAGACTGTGGACTTTGACGCTGCGCAGGATACACCAGGTGAACCTGTGTCGCTGGAAGAAGATCGGAAAACTGATATATTCAAAAGAAGATTCGAGGCGAAAAAACATATTTCTAAAGCTCAATTCGAAATCAGTGAGGACGGAAAAGAAACCGCACGGTTAGCCGCTGAAAGCCATATACCAGGCACACGCACCCTGATTATCGTCAATACCGTGAAACGCGCGCAGGCAATTTACAAGCTGCTTGATAAAATGAGGAATGCAAAAAAAGATGGACTAAAGGCCGATCTTGTCCTTCTGCACTCGCGCTTCAGGCAACCTGACCGGGATCGGCAATTGGCCGGTTTGCTTGCCACACCAGGTGAACAGGGAACCATTGCCGTCTGCACGCAGGTTATCGAAGCGGGTGTGGACATTTCGGCCCGGACGCTGATTACCGAGCTTGCACCCTGGTCTTCACTTGTACAGCGTTTTGGCCGTTGTAACCGGTATGGCGAATTTAACGAAAATGGGGGCGGGAATATTATTTGGATTCCATACACAAATCTTGAAGATGATAAAACCTTAAAACCAGCGCCATATAGCACAGAAGAACTCCGCACCGCTTTTGAGCGCCTAAAAGAACTCGTAGAAGCCGGCCCTTATAAACTGCCGGCTTTCGACGATGCACTGGTATTCACGCATGTTCCTCGCCGCAAAGATATGATCGAACTCTTCGACACCACGCCGGACCTTGCCGGAGCGGACATTGATGTTTCGCGCTTTATCCGCGAGGCGGATGAATATGACGTACAAGTATTCTGGCGTGACCTACCCGAAACCGGCCCCACATCGGAAGAGAAGGGCCCTGCCCGTGATGAGCTCTGCGCAGTACCAATCAGTAAGGAACTTAAACAGAAGAAGCTCTGGCGCTGGGAGCCGCTGGAGAAAATCTGGACAAAGCCCAAGACGTTTTATCCCGGTTTGGTTTTAATGCTGGGTTCCGATCAAGGTGGCTATAGTCCAACACTGGGCTGGACAGGTTCGTCAAAGGAAACGCGAACGGAGCCCCTTACTGATATGTCTGCGCACGAGAAACAAGAAGGCATGGATGATGAAATATATTCCGTAAGCAAAATCTGGCAAACCATCGCCGAACATACGGACCTTGTCACGGAAAAGCTCTTGGCAATGTTAAACCAAGGCTTAGCGGAGTTGAATGAAGTTGAGCGCGACGCGCTTCTGGAAGCGGCCCGCTGGCATGATGCAGGAAAAGCGCATGCACAGTTCCAGCAAGCCATGCCGGATGATGTGCCCTGTCAAACAACGTGGGCAAAATCGGCTAAAGCGATGAAGCGATACGAACGCAAGGGATTTCGTCATGAACTCGCCTCGGCGCTGGCGCTGCTGGCCCATTCCAAATCAGACCTTGCCGCTTATCTGGCGGCCGCGCACCATGGCCGGGTGAGGATCTCTATTCGCTCTTTGCCGCAGGAATCCCGTCCACAGGAAATGGACCGCCGCTTTGCGCGCGGTATCTGGGAGGGTGATGTGCTTCCGGAAGCGCAACTCGGAAAGGAAATTGTCATGCCGCCAACCGAATTGAAGCTCAGCTATATGGAGCTTGGCGAAGATCCGGATACTGGGCCAAGCTGGCTTTCGCGCGTGCTCAAGCTGCGCGACACTCTGGGGCCATTCCGGCTGGCATTTCTGGAAACCATCCTGCGCATTGCCGACTGGCGTGCAAGCGCCCATCTGACCAATGACGGAAAGGAGGAAACCCGATGAACACAATTATCTTGAAAGGCTGCACGCCGGAGCCGCTTATGAGCTACCTCAAGGCCTTGGGCGTCCTGCGGATTATTGCTGAACAAAAAGACCCGAACGTTCGGGGTTGTTGGCGGGACGGAGTATTCGTAATCTCTTCTGAACTTTCACAAGAGGAAATCACCAATTTCTTTTTGAACAACTACAAACCAACCCCTGTCATTGTGCCATGGAGCGGTGGTGATTTTTTCGGCGTATCTCTTGACGCAAACGTTACCACTTATAGTAAAACACCCACAGCATCCAAAATAATTGAATCATTCCTCTCAACATCCAGTGATAGACTTGCACAATACCGCAATGCATTACAATGCGCACTCTCAACACTCAAACAATGTGGCATCTCAAAGAAAGGAGATATGGAGGATAGAAAACTCAAGCGGTGTTACATAGGGGCTCTGCGTAATGTTTCACTAGAGGAAGTCATCGATTGGATTGATGCCTGCGCCATATTAACCTCTGATAAAGCTGCTTTTAGCATCCTCCTCGGCAGTGGTGGGGGTAGCGACGGCAATACACATTATTCAGATAACTTTATGCAGAACCTATGGGAAGTCTTGCCAGAATTCGAATCCCAACGAAAAAAGCCCATAGATTCAAGCAGTGAATTAATTATGAACGCCTTGTGGGGCACCAATACATCTAAGCTTGTACCCAATAGAACGTCATCATTATATGATGCCGGTGCCAGCGGAGGCGCAAACGCTGGACAGGGTTTTGAAAGGAATTCCCTTACTAATCCATGGAATTTCATTTTGTGCCTTGAGGGGACCCTTCTCTTTGCAGGGGCAATATCACGTCGTCAAACAGGCAGCGAAAAAGGGAGCGCTTCTTTTCCCTTTCAAGTCAGGTTGACAACTACAAACCTGGACTCATCATCAGAAAAAGAAATGTCCGGAAGGGAAATATGGCTTCCCATATGGGAAAGATGGTCAACTGACGCAGAGATATACACACTATTTACCGAAGGCCGTGTATCCATCGGATCAAAGTTGGCCGAACGGGGCGTTGATATCGCCCGTGCGGCAACTAGTCTTGGCATTGATCGCGGCATCAAATCATTCCAACGTTATGCCATCGTCAAAGGGCGCATTGGCGGTGAAAACTATAACACATCTGCTTATATGGGTAGCTTTGACGTTAATCATCGAACTAGTGTTAATCTCCTTTGTGAAATTGACCCGTGGCTGGATCGCTTCCGCCCGGCGGCTACCGAAGATAAAACCCCGCCACGCTTCAAATCGGCACTGCGTAGGATAGAGACCGCGATCTTTACATTCTGCCAGTATGGCGGAACCACACGTTTTGCAGACATTCTGTGCGCCTTGGGGCAGGCGGAGAAAGAACTCGCCAATGGCGAGAATTTTCGGAAGGATAAATATTTGCGGCCTTTGGCCGGATTATCGCCAGCTTGGCTTGAGGAGGCCTATGACGCTTCACCGGAATTCGAGATTGCTCTGTCTTTGGCCGGAATTTACGATGGTTCATACAAGATCGGTGCGCTGCGCGCCAACCTGGAACCGGTCAAGATAGTGAGAAACCAGCAGGGAAGTATGAGTGCCACGTGGGCGGCAGGCGGCCGCGAGGTGGTTTGGAACTCAGCAGATTTGTGCCGCAACCTGTCGGCCGTGCTTGAACGGCGCATCATGGACGGCGAGCGCGCCGGATGTGATAGATTACCCCTTTCCTGCCGAAGAACGTCCTCACTCGATGCCATTGCCGCCTTTCTTGAAGGAGAGACTGATGATCGACGCATTGAGGAATTGCTCTGGGGCATGCTACTGATCGATCATTACAAGGATTACCCCGTCTTAGAGAGACGCGTCATTGATGCCCCACCGCTGCCGCGCAGTTACGCATTACTTAGGTTGTTGTTCCTGCCTGGCCCGCTTCCCTCACAAAACGCTGATGTAGAAATCCGGCCGGAAATGACTATCCTGCCGTTGCTGCGCGCCAAGCGCGTGGATGAGGCCTGCCAAATCGCTTTACGCCGTTTGCGCGCCAGTGATTTTATCCCAAAGGCAAGCCAAGCTTCACAGAAATGGCATTCGCCTGATCCGGCTCGCCTAGCCGCCGCATTGCTGATACCGGTTGCTTCGCGGGATGTTGATATCCTGAAAAGCATGGTTCTGAGACCAGAAATAAAAAATCAAACCGTCGTCTGATGACGCAAAAAGAAAGGAGAAAAATTCATGTCAAACGGAACAACCATTGATTACGGAACGTTGAGTGCAACCCCGAGGATTCTTATGGAAGCAGAACTTAAACCTTTGCAGGGGGACCGCTTTCAACCCACAGGATTTGCCGACCTTGGCGCCGCGCGCTACACACTGCCGGACGGCAAGGAAATGCTGCTGGTCGAGTCGGCCCAATCCGTTGCAAACCGAATGGAACTGGCCTGCTGGGATGATGCAAAGGAAGATTTGATTCACGAGCTTCGCGGAATGCCATATATTCGTGTTAACAAAACAGATGGAACCCATTTCACAAACTCAATATTGGAAGCGCACAGAATTAATTCCCCATACATCCTTGAAGGGATGGACAGATCGGTCTTTGATCTTTTGAAAGCAGGTGCAGCCGGGCTTCAAACCGGTCCGGTCAAGATATCGCAACTTGCAAGCCTGGTATTCAGATATGACGCGAATGCGGTGCTGCATGGCGTTTTTATATCCAAATCAGACTTGGCGGGCGGCAGGCTTCGGATGCCCCGGTTACTTTCCGGTTTCATTGAAGCCAGCGATATTCGGGTCGCTGAAAGTGGTGGTGTAAAGAACGATCGTGTTGATCCAAGTGGAGACACGAAGTCAGGTTTTGGCAATGTGCCCTTCCATCGTACCGAGTTCACGGCCAAAACCATCACTGCATACTTCAATCTTGACCTGGCATTGTTGCGCGGTTACGGGCTTGATGAGAATGCAACAAAACTCCTCATTGCCCTGTCGCTCTTTAAAGTACGCCGTTTCCTTTCCACCGGACTTCGCTTGCGCACAGCCTGCGATCTTGACTGCATAAGCCTGAAAGCAACCAGGCCCGATAATTTTGCAATACCTGATGAGCAAGTGCTTCTTGCGGAGTGTGCCCGCTTGATAGCGGCTTGTAAAAGCGATGGGCTCTTTGCTGATCCGGCCGTAACGGTTGTAACTTGGGAACCCAGCGCAAAGAAAGGCAAGACCAAAGAAAACGATGAAGACAATCAAGATGAGGAGGCCGCGGTATGATCGGATTAGCTGTCAGCTTTCCAGGCGGCCGTTTTCACGCCACACCCTGGGGGCGGAACGTTAATGAGGCTGCGCCTGAATGGCCGCCGTCACCCTGGCGTATTTTGCGTGCAATCGTTGCGACATGGAAGCGCAAGCTCGATAATGATGCCGGATGTGCACCCCAAATAGTCGAGGACCTCATTCGTAAACTTGCCGTACCTCCGCTTTTTGTACTGCCCCCCGCATCCCTTGGCCACACGCGGCATTTCATGCCATGGTTCAAAAAAGGACCGACGGATCGCACACTGATCTTCGATGGTTTTGTCGCGCTGGATAAAAATCATCCTGTTATTTGTCTCTGGACGGAACTGGCACTCGACCAACAAGAAAGCTATGCTTTCGATAAGATCATTTCAAACATGGGTTTTCTTGGCCGTTCTGAATCCTGGATAGAGGCGCGTGTGCTGACACACGAGGAGGCTGCAATAGCTTTCGACAATGTAAATTGTATGCCTATGATAGATAATTACGACAAGTCAAAATTTGATACTGTGCGCCTGCTCTGCGCTGATCCGGTGAATGCTTTTGATAATTCAGACACCCCAAAACATACGAGGGTAGAGGGCCGGGGAAAAACAAAACAGACGATTATTGCGCAACTTTATGATCCGGATTGGCATCTGTGCATGGAAACCTTGGAACTGCATGACAAACGCTGGTCGGACCCACCTGGTTCTCTTTGGGCAACATATCTGAGACGCAAGGACTGTTTCGCGGTCCAGCCACAGCGGTCAAAAACCTTCTCGGAACGGTTACGTCCAACCATGGCGCGCTTTGCCGTTGATGGGACGGTTCTGCCGCTGGTGGAAGATACACTGAAGATTGCGGAATCAGCGCGCCGAACTGCTATGGGCCTGTTTCGCCGCATAGAGGAAAAACGTCTCTATCAAGGTAATGCGCCGGATGATGCGCCGCTTCCACGTTCCGTGGTATTTTCAGGCAAGGACGAACAAAGCAGGCCTCTTGCAGGGCATCGCCACGCCTTCTACCTGCCCACGGATGAAGATGATGACGGCCGCATTGATCATCTAACTATCGTGGCAGCCATGGGATTTGGACCGGCAGAGGTCCAAGTGCTGGACAAAATGACACTTCTCAAACGAGACGATGGCGATCCGCTGAATCTCATGCTCATTGCTCTTGGCCAATCTTCTGAAATTCTAGCACCGAAAGTTACGGGCCCCTCCCATACTTGGATTTCAGCAACGCCTTTTATTGTCACACGATTTCCTAAAGCACGCGGCAAGAAAAAGGACCCCGTGGCATTGCTGGGTCTTGAAAATCAGCGGGCATTTGCCCGTCAGGTGCTGATTGAGGAAATCCAGCGTGCTTTCCCGGAACTGGCGGGATTGGTTCAAGTTGAATACCTCAATGAAGGGCATCGCTGTGGCGCGCGTGGCTTGCGGCCGATCCAATTCAAACGTTATCGTCAGAAGCGCGGAGATGATGGCGGCCGCCGACCGGCCGGTGTTTTCCGCATTGTATTTCCGGAAGCAATTCATGGCCCGATTTGCCTAGGTCATTCCAGCCATTTCGGCCTCGGTTTATTCGTTCCGGAAACGGAGGGTCGCTCATGAAGACCTTTCAGCAATTCATGACAGGTGCGATAAGCATCTCTCCTGCAACTTCTTGGTATCTTGCCGACATCAGCGAAGCCAAAGGGCGGCAAGAGTTGTTCACGCGGCAATCGCCGCAGCGATTGAAGGCGCTACGAGAGCATGCGCTGATCGAGAGTGCTGTTTCATCGAATCGCATCGAGGGAATTGAAGTTGACCGCAATCGCATTGCCACGGTCGTGTTCGGAAAAAGTCACCTCCAGGATCGTTCGGAAGAAGAGGTGCGGGGATATCGGGAAGCGCTTAACCTCATTCACACCCAGTACATAAAGCTTCAGATTACAGAAGAAACCATCATGAGTTTGCACCGGATCACCCGCGGGGATATATGGGATGCGGGTTTATACAAGGAGAAGGACAGCGACATTATTGAAAAGCATCCGGACGGCATAATCACTGTTCGTTTCAAGACTGTTTCAGGAAAAGAAACACCAAAATACATGCAGGCTTTAATCGAACTATGGCAGGCGAATCTTCAGGAAAAACAGATACACCCTTTAATCCTGATTGCCGCATTCAATCTGGATTTTTTGTGTATCCATCCGTTCCGCGACGGCAACGGACGCGTGTCACGACTTCTGCTCCTTTTGATGTGCTATCATCTTGGCCTGGAGGTCGGTCGTTACATCAGCCTGGAGCGACTTATAGAACAAAACAAGGAGCGATATTACGAAACACTTGCCGCATGCTCTGAGGGTTGGCATAACGGCAAGCATAATCCGTGGCCTTACATCAACTTTCTATGCTCCATTATCAAAACAGCATACCAGGAATTTGAGGAAAGAATCGGAAGCACGAAAAGTCCCAAGGGAGAGAAGACTAACATGGTGCTTCAGGCAATTGAGCGGCACAGCGGCGACTTCCGTGTCGCCGATATTCAGAAAGCATGCCCCAATGTCGGAATCGACTGGATACGACGCATACTAAAAGACTTGCAGGCACGTGGACACGTCGAATGTCTGGGACGCGGTCAAGGCGCGCATTGGTGCAAAACAGGAAAACCATGAATTAGGTAATACCCAATGAATTAGGTACTGAATTAGGTATTATGGGAGAAGATCAATGATTAACGAATCCGACAGCACCCCTGACCTTGTCCCCGCGCGCATGGTCAATGAATACGTCTATTGCCCTCGTTTGGCCTACATTGAATGGGTGCAGGCGGATTTTGCGGAAAATTATGATGTGGCGGAAGGGCGCTTTCGTCATCGCCGGGTCGATGAGGAAAAAGGCGCACTGCCTGATGAAATCGGCGCGGATGACGTCATTCATGCCCGATCGGTTATGTTGTCCTCGCCCACTGAAAATCTAATCGCCCGAATCGATGTGGTGGAAGGTGGCGGTACGGAGGTCATGCCGGTGGATTACAAGCGCGGCGCCGTGCCGGATGTGCCGGATCGCGCCTGGGATGCTGACCGGGTGCAGCTATGCGCGCAAGGGCTGGTTTTGAAAGATAACGGCTATCAATGCACGGGAGGCGCGATCTATTACGTGGAATCCAAAACAAAAGTTCCCGTGATATTCAACGCGGAGCTTACAGCCAAAACACGCCAGGCTGTCACGGGGATACGCGCCATGGCGCAAAAAGGCATTATTCCTCCGCCGCTTGCAGACAGCCCCAAGTGCTTCCGCTGTTCCCTGGCTGGCATATGCCTTCCTGATGAAACAAACATGCTTGCGGGCCGGATTCAACCGGACACGGAAACGCTGCGCCGGATTCTGCCTGCCCGCGACGACGCGCTGCCGTTGTATGTGCAACTGCAGGGCGCGCGTATTGGAAAAAGCGGCGAAGTTTTTGAAGTCCGCTCAAGAAATGAAAAAGTGGCTGAATCGCGGATTTTTGAGACGTCGCATGTCGCCATCTTCGGTAATGTTCAAGTCTCCACGCAGGCTTTGCAGGAAATGTGCATCCGTGGCATCCCCCTTACGCTCTTTTCAACGGGTGGCTGGTATTATGGTTGTGCAAGCGGCATGTCACATAAAAATGTTGAGCTTCGCCTTGCGCAGTATTCAGCGGCCAACGACCGGGACAAATCTCTTGCGCTGGCGCGCGAAATGATCGCCGGTAAAATCGATAATTGCCGCACCCTCTTGATGCGCAATCATGCCCAACTGCCTGAAAAAGCGAGCGACGAACTGAAGCGCTATTCAGATTCGGCGCGCGGCGCAGGCGACGCCGGTTCGCTTCTCGGTTTTGAAGGCATGGCGGCGCGGACTTATTTTTCATTGTTCAGCGGTATGCTGAAATTGAAGAGCGGAGAGACCCTGGCTTTTGATTTCAAAGGCAGGAATCGCCGGCCGCCACTCGATCCGGTCAACGCTCTATTGTCTTACGCTTACGCCATACTGGTCAAGGATCTCACCATCGCATCGCAAGCCGTCGGGTTTGATCCTTACCTTGGTTTTTATCACACATTGCGTTACGGGCGACCCTCGCTGGCTCTGGACTTAATGGAAGAGTTTCGGCCGATTATCGGCGATTCCGTTGTTCTCTGGGTCATCAACAACCGCGTTTTAACGCAGGAGGACTTTATGAAGCGCGGCCATGCCGTGGCTCTTACATCGGACGCCCGGAAGAAGTTCATCGGCGCTTATGAAAGACGTCTGGATGCGCTGGTTACCCATCCGGTATTCGGCTATCGCATCAGCTACCGCCGTGTGCTGGAAGTGCAGGCAAGATTGCTTGGCCGATACCTGACCGGCGAAATAGCGGCCTATCCGTCATTCAGAACAAGGTGATGAATTGATCGTTCAAAACCGGAGCACACTATGAGACTTCTGTATATTGTCACCTATGATATTTGCGACGACAAAAGACTCAGGTCGGTCTTCCGCATCATGAATGGTTTTGGTGATCATATGCAATATTCCGTTTTCCGCTGCGAACTGTCCGATCAGGAAAGAATCGGCCTTATTGAAAAACTGCACAAAGTATTAAAACACGACGAAGACCAGATTCTTTTTTTTCCGCTGGGACCAGCCGGTGGCGAAAGAGAACAAAGCATTTACTCCATGGGCCGGTCATATATTCCTCTTGAAAGAGGATCCGTAATCGTTTAAAGTTCTTTGGCAATTGAATATCGCCATTTTACGTTATTGGATTGCGAGCGGCCAGGTGCCGTCAGAATATCAGGAGCCGCTCGCAGAGGATTGGCCTTGGATTACAATGAAACGAGACAAGATAGACAATCAAATATTTTTGATTCCCATTGCGCCTCTCGGAATTACAGCCGGAAACGCAAGAATTAAAATATTTTAGACCAGGTACTATTTCCACGTCTGAAAAGACGTGGCCCCATTGAAGCCAGCCGCCGCCGTGATATATTTCCCCATTGACG
>Ga0116147_1002328_pt1 | contig 19462 bp, 9 predicted proteins | sample AD_JPNHG3_MetaG_FD_89749 | JGI IMG/M metagenome (GOLD analysis project Ga0116147, IMG submission 89749) | Active sludge microbial communities of municipal wastewater-treating anaerobic digesters from Japan - AD_JPNHG3_MetaG | ecosystem: Engineered > Bioreactor > Anaerobic > Digestate | place...
AATCCTTGGGCCGGTCGGCGGTGGCGCGGCCAAGGATCACATGGTCCAGCACTTCGATCTTCAGCAACTGGCCGGCGCGAATCAGGTCGCGCGTGACGCGGAGGTCGGCCTCGGAGGGCGTGGGGTCCCCGCTGGGATGATTATGGATCAGGATGATGGCGGCGGCGCTGGCGGCAATGGCGGGTTTGAACACCTCCCGCGGATGCACCAGGAGGGTGTCGAGCGTGCCGTCCGAGATTTTCGCGGTCTGGATGAGCCGTCGGCGGGTGTTGAGCAGCAACACCTGAAAGGTCTCGACCTCGCGCACACGGCAGTCCTCGCGCATCAGGTCGGCCACGGCTTCAGGGGTGTCCAACAGGGGCGCCTCGCGCTGGAGCTCGCGAGCCATTCTGCGGGCGAGGGCGAACGCGGCCACGAGCGTCACCGCCTTGTCGCGTCCCACGCCCCGGACGGTTTTCAGCTCGTCAATCGAGGCGCGGGCCAGGGCGGTGAGCGAGCCAAACCGATCCACCAGTTGCTGGCCAACCTGGACGGCGTTGGCGCCCTGGAGACCAGTCCGCAACAGAATGCCGATCAGTTCGTCATTGCCCAGCGCGTCGGCCCCTTTTTCGGCCAGCCGTTCCCGGGGCCGCTCGCTGGCGGGGCGGTCCTTGATTCGCCGCGCCATGGACGGCTCGGTGTCTGGCGCCGCCGCGGCTGCCGGCGGGGCGGAGGGCCGGGCTGCAAGCGCCGGAATGGCCTCGCGCGCCGCTGCGGGAGCCTGGGGAGAGCCTTCTGGAACCGAAGTTGAAATCTGGTCTGACGCCGCCGCAATCCGATTCATGGCGCTCATCTAAAGGCAAAGACGCGCCGGTGTAAACCAATATCAAACGCGATTGGAAGGGGGGGAGGAGGCGTTTGAGGCCGGCAACCGGTCAGGCGGCGGGCAGCTTCACGGTGAACTCGCTGCCGGCCTCGAGTGCTTCGCGGTATTCGGAGCTCGACCGTTCCCTCGCGAGCGCCGTTTGGGTCTGGGAGAGGATGACCGACAGGGAGGTGCGCAGTTCGCGCGACGCGTCGGAGGTGAAGCGGGCCTGGGGGGGCAGCGGCGGCCTCAAGCCGGGCAAAGGGACAGGACGCTCCCCGTTAGGCCCCGACAAAACCCGCGTGGCGGAACCTAGCCCCTGGCGTCAAAACAAACGGTGGCTGGGGGGGCTGGAATTTGTTTCAATGGAGGCGGTGCTTGTCGAATCCGCCAGCTCGAGTGTGGGCGCGGACGTCTCCCGCTTCGAGGCAGAGGTCCACGCGGAGACCACGCGGCGCCCCGACTTTCGAATCCGGTTCGCGGTCCGCAGCCCGGTGGCCGCGCCCGCCGCCGCCGGGGACGCGTGGCTGGCGGCGCTGTTGCTGCCCGCCATGTTTGCGGGCGAAGACCTCGATGTTCGACTGCCGGTGTCGGCCCGCCTCACGCGCACGGCAAATGAAATCCAGGCGCTCATGCACTCCTGGTATCCCGACTTTCTAAACCGGATCACGGTTCGCACCCCCAGGGTGCTGCCACGCGCCCTCCCCCCTCAGGAGCGGGGCGCCGTGGCCGTGTTTTTTTCCGGCGGGGTGGACTCGTGGTATTCGCTGCTCCGCAATCGCGAAGAGGTGACGCACCTGCTCACGGTCAAGGGTTTCGATGTGCCTTCGGCCGACCAGGAACTTTGGCCGGAGATCGTGCGCACGCATGAGAGGATTGCGGTGGAGCTGGGCAAAACACTCGTTACGATCGAAACCGATTTGCGGGATCATGTTGACCCCAGCTATGGCTGTTTTCAAAAACCGTTCGCCGCGGACTTTTGGGGAAAGGCCATGCACGGCGCGGGGATGGCCGCCGTTGGACTGCTGCTTCAGCATCAGTTCTCGCGGGTTATCGTTCCCGCTTCGTGGCAATACGCGCGGCTTCAGCCCTGGGGCTCGCACCCGGTGCTCGACGCGCTCTGGTCCAACGGCCAGGTCGAATTCTGGCATGATGGCGCGGAAGCCTCGCGCCTGGAAAAAATCCGGTCGCTGGCGGGTTCGCAAACCGCCCTGCGACACTTGCGCGTGTGCCCGTCCGATCGTCCGGGCCGTTACAATTGCGGGGTCTGCGAAAAATGCCGCCGGACGATGCTCACCTTGCGCCTGTTCGGAGTTTTGGACCAAGCCAGGTCGTTCGATCAGCCGCTGGACTTCCGGGCGGTCGAACTCATGCCCGTCGCCCGCTACCTTTATCCCCTGTATCGCGAAATCCTCGACGAGGCCCGGGCGCGCGGGGAGGCCGACGTGGCCCGCCTCGTGCGAATTTTGATTGGCGACAAGTTTTCCGCGCGCCGACGGTGGCATTTTTGCCGCCAACGAGCCGGCGCGCTGGCGGGCCGCGCCGCCCGGAAAATCGGTCTGCCGCGCTGGAAACGCAGCCTGCTGAAACGGCTGCCCGCGCGCTGGCGTCCCGCCTCGGGCAAAGCGGACGGGGGCGGTTGAACCGGCTGATGGTTTTGTCATCTCCGAACCATGAGGATTATCGTTGATAACGGGGCCTACACCTTGCGGAACATGGGGGACGTGGCGATGCTGCAGGTTGCGTTGCGACGATTGCGGCTTCAGCATCCAGACGCCGAATGCCGGGTCTTGACGACCCGGCCGGATTTGCTCGGGCGCTATTGCCCCGGCACCCTGCCCTTGGCGGTCGCCTCCCGCGATGCCGCTTATGATCCAGCCCGCCCCGCCGGCTCGGCACCGTGCGAAGCCTGGCGGCGATTCAAACGGCGTTGCGGCCTTTATCCACGCCAAGGGCGCGAATTCCTGCAGGCCCTTGCCGGGACGGACCTGGTGGTGGTGGCGGGCGGCGGGTTTCTGAACGATCTCAATCCCCTGCAGACTCGCGCGGTGTTGCGAATGCTGGCCGACGCCGGGGCGCGCGGCCAAACCACGGCTTTGGTCAGTCAGGGCCTGGGGCCGCTGGAGAACCCCGAGCTGGTCGGTTTGCTGGCCGACGCCTGCCGCGCCGGGGCGCGGGTGGGGCTGCGCGAGGCCCGGCGCGGACCCCAGATTCTGGCTCGCGCGGGGGTCGGCCGGGAACAATATCGGGTGACAGGAGACGATGCTCTTGAATTGGCCTGGGAGAGGCCGGCGACGCCAGGCGGACAGGCCATTGGGTTTTCCATCCGGCAAACCGACTACGCTGGCGTGCAGGACCCGCATCTCGAGGCCGTCCGGCGGGTGCTTGAGCGTCTCCTGCAGCGACATCACACCCGCCTCGTCGCGCTTCCCATCTCGTTCAACAGCTTCGAGGACGACTGCCGAACCATCGCCCGGGTCACCGGCTGGGAGCCGCCTGCCGATCCGCTGGACGATCCCGCGACGATCATTCAGGCTGCGGGGACCTGTCGCCTGGTCGTCACCGGCACTTATCATGCCGCGGTTTTTGCGCTGGCACAGGGCGTCCCCTGTGTGTGTTTCCATGCCTCGCCGTACTACCGGGACAAAATGGAGGGACTGGCCGACCAGTTCCCGGTGGGTTGCGAGTTCGTGGACCTGGGCGAAACCGGGGCCGAGACGCGCTTGGAAGATGCCGCCACCCGGCTCTGGAGCCAGGCTGGTGAGTTGCGGGCCGCGTTGAAAGCCCGTGCGGGGGAACAAGTTACAGCCGGTCAGCGCTTTTACCAGGATTTGCTGTGAAGCCAATCCGGGCATCACCGCCCCGACAAAAGCGTCTTTTCTTTGCCGGGCGGTGTGGTATGGTAAGGGGAGATTTGAAATGACCGTGAGCCATCGCGCCCAGAACAGTTGAAAGCACTCATCGAGACCAGAAACCGCAAGACCGAGCGGGTGTTTCTTGTGGGTGTTGAAATGAAGTCCCGCAGGGGTTGGGCCTCCCAGGATTCCATGGACGAACTCTCCGAGCTGGCAGTGACCGCCGGGGGGGAGGTCGTCGGAGACGGCCTGCAAAAAATTCAGGCGCCGTGCGCCAGCACGTTTATCGGCAGAGGCAAAGCCGAGGAGTTCGCCGAGTTGTGCCGCAAGGCGGAGGTGGACACCGTCATTTTCGACGACGAGCTGACCCCCGCCCAGAGCCGCAACCTCGAGAAGCTTTTCAACTGCAAGGTGCTGGATCGGACGGCGCTGATTCTCGACATTTTCGCCCAGCGCGCCCGGACGCGGGAAGGCAAGCTGCAGATCGAATTGGCCCAGTTGCAACATTTGCTCCCCCGCCTGACGCGGTTCTGGGGACACTTGTCACGCCAAAAGGGCGGCATTGGCATGCGCGGCGAAGGCGAAACCCAGTTGGAAACCGACCGCCGGCGCGTCCAGGACCGCATCGCGCGCATTGAGCGCGAACTGGAGGTGGTGCGCCGCCAGCGCGGCACCCAGCGCCAGGCCCGCCAGCGGAATCATTGGGCGCTGGCCTCGATTGTGGGGTACACCAACGCCGGCAAATCCACCTTGCTCAACGCGCTCACGGGCGCCGAGGTCTTCGCCGAAAACAAGCTGTTTGCCACCTTGGACCCGACCACGCGCCGCTTGCGGCTGCCCACCAACCAGAATGTCCTGCTCACCGACACGGTGGGCTTTATCCGCAAACTGCCGCACGGCTTGGTCGAGGCGTTCAAGGCCACCCTCGAAGAGGTGGTCCAAGCCGACTTGCTCCTGCACGTCGTGGATGTGAGCCATCCCCAGGTGGACCAGCAAATCCGCTCGGTGGACGCCGTCCTCGAGGAAATCGGCGCCGACGGCAAGCCGACGCTCATGGTCTTCAACAAGGTGGACCAACTCAACGGCAACCAGGCCACCCTCACCCGCTTCCTGGAGCAATACCCCAACTCCGTCGCCATTTCCGCCACCACCGGCGAAGGAATTCCCGCCCTTTTGGCCCAGCTCGGCAGCGCCCTGCGCCCCATCCGCGACTTTCTCGAACTCGCCGTCCCCCACGACCGCCCGGGGGTTATCGCCCGCCTTCACGAGGTCGGCCAGGTCGTCGAGCGCCATTACGACGGCGACACCGCCCGCTTCAAGGCCCGCATTCCGCCTCACCTGCGGGACGAGTTCGCCCCCTTCCTGGTTCGCCAGTTGCAGACGGCGTAGGAAGGGCTTAATCCCAAAGCCGGTAAGGCAGGGCGTTTTTCTCCAACACCATCCCGCACTGCGGGCAGGGGTCGGGGTCGTTCCACGCGGAAACCCGATGGATGGCAGAAACGGGGCACTGGAGTTTGTAGTGCTGCCAGCGGCTCCGGCGGACGCCCTGGCACGGCAGCCGGCTGAGCGCCGCCTCGAATGACGGCGGTGAATCCATCTTCGATTTGGCCGCCTTCGATTTGCGCGCCTTGGCCGCCAGCGGACGCAACAGGCCGCCGAAGGGCGGCGTTGGCTCCGAAATCCGGAGGCGCGTCACCGCATCATAAAGTTTGCGGCAGTCCCGACAGGAAATGGTTTGCACAAACAAATCACGGCCACGGTCGGCGCCGCCGGACACGGTGGCGCGATAGCCGCACCTCGAGCATTCGAACCAGAACGACCGGCCCATAATAATCCGGGAATATAAAGGGGCTGGCGCAGAGCTCAAACCTTTCCCACAGGAACCTTTACCGCCTGGTTGCCCGGGGGCGGGCGGCCGTTGGCCCCTTCAAGCTTCCCGGGAAGGTGCTTTTCCGGAAACGCCGCTCAAGGCGCAAGGCGGATCACGCTGACGCCATACATTCCCAGCGGAATCCAAAGGCCGCGCTCCCGCGCGCCTTGAGCCTGATCCAGTTCGAAGAAAACACAGCCCGGCGAAAGGGCGCCGCCCAGCGGCTGCAAGGCCGCAGGATTGGTCGCATCAAACAGCCGGACCGACCGATCCGTTAATTCCACCGCCAACAAGTCATCTCGCGCAACCAACACCTTGCCGGGCAGCTCGAGCTTGATGCTCCCCTCCAAAGTAAACTCGCCGGTGTCGGCCAGCGTCCAGGTTTCCAATGCGCCCGCTTGCCCCTCCGTCCCGCTGTTCCCCGTCCGGCCCAGTAGAACATGCGAGCCCCAAACCCGCAGCGGGTTCGGCCACGCCTCGGGCAGCGCCAGGGAGGCCACCCAGTACGCGGCCACCCCGTCATACGCGCTGGCATCCAGGTATTCGCTGGCGGATGCCACCCCCTCCGAAGTCCAATGATACCCCCTGGTGTAAAGCAATTCCCCGGCGTGAGAAATCCCCTGGAGGGTGCCCGGGATGTTCACCGGCTTCCGGACGGTTGGAGAAACCGGGTCCGCGTAGTCAATAACGTCCAGGTAAGTGCGCTGCCGCCAATTGTTGGTCAAGGCGGGTTCCAGCGCCTGGTGGCTAAGGTAGATGAGGCTGCCGGTTCCAACGGGCCGGCTGAAGTTCCACCAACCATTCGTGGCCAGGTTCAGTTGCGAAACCAGTTCGGGCTCGGACGGACGGCTTACGTCAAAAGCCACCAACTGCCCGCCGCCGTAGCTCGCCACCGGCCAAAACCAGTATCCGCCGGCCGCGATTGGCCCCCCAAGGATCAGCGGGTCCCCCGGCCCCCACCAACCATAATCCACGTAGCCGCCCACCCACACCACCAAATCGGGCTGAGGCCAAACCGGCTCCCACTCGCCGCCCAGGGCGGGCCAAGGGAGGCTGGCCGACGCCTGCCCCAACACGCGCAGCTCGGGCAACGCCTCCAAACCCACGACGGTCAAAGTCATCTTCGCCTCCGGCTCGCCGACGTCCCCCTCGACTGTGGTGTCCAGCGGCATGACGCATCCCTGGCTCGGGCTCTGCACCACATACAGGCGCTCTCCCCGCAGCGCTGCGCCGGAAACCGGCAGCGTCCCCAAAGCCAGTTGACTCAGCACCTGGTTCGGCTCCCAGGCCGGCGTCACCCGCACGGACGCCTGCTCCTGCCGCCCCCATCCGTTCAACCCAGCCGCAATTTCCAACAGGTAATCCCCTTTCACGAACAACCGGTCCACCGGCCACGCCAGCGCCAGCTCGCCACGCACCACCGGATGGTCCCGGTCCGTGGCGTCCACGCTCAACAACTCCCACCCGGACACCGAGAGAATACGGTTGCGAGCAAAGGCGGCGCGGCGCGGCTGGCAGGGGTGTTCGATGACTCCTCGCGCCACCAAGCCGCCGGCGTTAAGGTCAATCAACTGAACACGCGACGTCCAGCCGTTGGTCGTATCCCCGCTATACGGAACCAGGATCAAACCCAGGTCGTCCAGCACCGCAAACGCCTTCTCGTCGTTGTTGGCTTCGCTCCAGGAGTAGTTCTCTCCCAGCCGCACCCGGCTCAGGAGCGAGGGCCGCGCCGGATCCTGAACGTCAAATAGCGAAACCGCCACCCGCCCGGATTCCACCCCGACGGTCACCAGCCGCTCCCCCAGCGGTTCAATGTAGGTGGACCATCCGGGCACATCCACCCACCCCGCAATGCGCGGCCGGCTCGGCTCCGACAAATCCACCACCCAGAGCGGATCAATCTGCAAAAAGGTGACCACATAAACCCGATCCTGATCGAAGCGGGTGGCGTGCAGCCGTTCACCCGCGCCCAACAGCAGTTCGCCCAGCTTGACCAGCCCCGTCGGCCCCGCGGACCGCGGGTCGGGCAGCCGGAACGTCTCCAGCCGTGTCACCACCCCGCTGCCGGTGTGAGTGTCCTCCGATATCGTGGTGAGAACGCCTCCCGAATAGTTCAACTTGAACTTGTCCCCCACGCGGCCGGCGAGCCGCAGCGACGCATAAGGCGCCATCGTCCCCTCCGGCGCGGTGATATCCACCAGCCGAACCACCGACTGCCACCAGTTGGTTGGATCCTGCGTCACCACAAAGAGATAAAGGTCTGTGGCGGCAACCACATTGCCATAACCGGGATACCACAACGGATTGCGCTCCACCGGCATGGCCGGGTCGGCCAGGTCAAAAGCGCTCACCCGCGTTCCCCATTCCCAGGTGTCGCTGCCCGACACTGGACGATAGGTCTGCGAGGCCACATACAGCGCCGTGCCCACCATCCGGCTTTCCTGAATCCGGCCCGGCACCACCAGGTTCCGCACCACGCGGGGCTGGCCTCCGCCCACGCCCACAATCACCACCCGGCTGTCTTCGCCGTCGTACCCGCAGCCGTGATGCGCCAACAACACCACGTGGTTCGAACCCGCCAAGTACATCTGCTCGCCCGCGGCGGGCAGCTCCAGTGTACCCCGCACGCTCGCCCGGTCCGGATCGCCAATGTCAATGACCTGCAGGCCCCGGTATTGGTTGAAGAAATACAGCGTGTCCCCCTTCACCTTCCAGATGTCGGATTCAACCACTTCACGCCCTGCCCCGCCCGCCCCCGGCACGGTGGTGCCGTCATACGGCTCCAGCCCACCTCCCACCGCGACCACCGGCCCCCCGGGATAGCTGGCCGGTCCGCCCCAGAACGAGTTCGTGCCAGTGTAAAAGGCCGCAGGCAACGGCTGACGCACATCCGCCCGCACCCGCAGCAGCTCACTCTCCTGCGTGTGCGGAAGTCGAAAGGTGACTTGCCCTCCCGCCCCGTCCGAGGCGGCCACCGCCGCCGGGACCCACGCCCCGCTGCCCAAACGACTCCGGCTCTCCAGCACGACCCGCTGGACGCCAGGCGGAACATTCACCTCCACCGTTACGTTGCTGCCTCGCAGTTGGATGGAAGTGATCACTGGCTGGACCACCTGCGAAAGCGAAGCCTCCGGCGCCGCCATCAGCGCCAGCACGGCCCATGACACCCCCCATAAACCAAAGCCTCTTCGAAAAAAGTTGGTGCTCATACGACAGGGATGGATTTGAACAATCCTAAACGTAGGCCTCCCCTCTCCTCCCGTCAATGAGTGCCTTTTCGCACGACCACGAGGATTCTTGCCGCCGACCGCGGCAATGAGAACGCGGGCTGACATGCCGCACACTCGCTCGCGAAGACCCGCGACCAGGTGCCCCCCTTCGGCGCCTCCTTTCCCGGGCACCTGCGGAACTCCGGCCTGCGCCCAACACTGCGCTGGACAGCCAGAACCGCTGCGCCAACAATGGGGCGCACACGGACAACCTGGGCGGCCGGTCGTTTGCCGCACCCAGGCCCGATAACTTGCGCAAGAAGACCAGACCATGATAGCTGCCTTTCGAATCGCTCTATGCAGGGGCGGGACTTGGTGCGCCCTGGCTTTGACCATGGGTATGGTGATGAGCAGGGCCGCCTCGGCCGCCGCTCCGGATTCCGCTCAACCCGGCCCGGCCGATGGCGTGGGAGCCGCCGCCGAAGCCGGGGCGTTGGCGCAACCCTTTGTTGACGGCGCGATTGCCGCCGCCTCGCGGCAGTATCGCTGGCTGCTGACGCAGCTTCCTGAGGAAGGCAAACTCCCCCGGAGTTTTGCGGACGGCAAATGGCAGATGGTCTTCTCCCGCGATTGGACCAGCGGATTCTTCCCCGGATCGCTCTGGTACCTTTACGAGGCGACCGGCGATTCGTTCTGGCGGGAGGCGGCCACGCGTTACACGGCTCTCCTGGAACAGGAGCAGACCAACCGGCGGACGCATGATGTGGGCTTCATGCTCAATTGCAGTTACGGGAATGGTTACCGCCTCACGCGGACCCCGGCGTATCGCGAGGTCCTCCTCCGGGGAGCCCAGTCGCTGAGCACGCGCTTCAATCCGGCGGTCGGCATGATCCGCTCCTGGGATCATGGCGCCTGGAAATACCCCGTCATCATTGACAACATGATGAACCTGGAGTTGCTCCTGTGGGCGGCAAAAGAGGGAGCCCAACCGCGCCTACGCGAGGTGGCGCTCTCGCATGCCGACCGAACGATCCTGCATCACTTCCGGCCCGACCACAGCACGTGGCACGTGGTGGACTTCAACCCGGCCGATGGCGCGGTCTTGAAGAAGCAGACGCATCAGGGGGCGGCGGACGACTCGGCCTGGGCGCGGGGCCAGTCCTGGGGGCTCTACGGCTATACCATGATGTTCCGGGAAACGCGCAAACCGGAGTACCTGGCGCAGGCGGAGAAGATCGCCCGGTTCCTCATGAACCATCCGCGCCTGCCTGCCGACAAGGTGCCTTACTGGGATTACGATGCACCCGGCATTCCCGCCGCGCCCCGCGACGCCTCCGCCGCGGCGATCATGGCTTCGGCGCTGATCGAATTGAGCCAGTTGGGAACGCCGGAGTTCGGCCGGCAATGCCTCCAGTTCGCCCGGGCGCAACTGCGCTCCCTCGCCTCGCCCGCGTACTTTGCGAAGCCGGGCGAAAATGGCGGCTTCCTCCTCAAGCACTGCGTCGGGCACCTGCCGAAGAATTCCGAAGTGGACGTGCCGCTGAACTACGCCGACTACTATTTCCTGGAAGCGCTGCTGCGGTATCGCCAGCGGGCGGAGCCAGACAAGGCGCTGCCCGCGCCAGGGCCGAAATCCGCGGCGACCCAGGGAAAAAAGGGCGGCGGCGCCAAAACGCAACCCGCTGACTTGCGCATTCAACCCGACCCCGCCCTCCCAAACGTGCTGCTGCTGGGCGATTCGATCTCCATCGGTTATACGCTCCCGGTTCGCGCGCGGCTCAAGGGCAGCGCCAATGTTTTTCGCCCGGTGAACGCCGACGGTTCAGCCGAAAACTGCGCCGACACGGGAAAGGGCCTGGCGGAACTCGACCGCTGGCTGGCGCTCGCGCCGAAGTGGGACGTCATTCACTTCAACTGGGGCCTGCACGACCTTAAGCATGTGATGCCCGGCACGCCCGGGCCGGCGACTTCCTCCGATCCCAACGACCCGCCGTTGCGCAGCCTGGAAGAATATCGCGCCAACCTCGAAAAGATCGTCGTTCGTCTGCAGCAAACCGGCGCCCGCCTCGTGTTCGCCACCACCACGCCCGTGCCGGAAGGCGTGGGCAATCCCTACCGGAATCCTGCCGACCCCGCGCGCTACAACGCCGCCGCCAAGGAAGTGATGCAGCAGCGCGGCGTCCGCGTGAACGACCTTTACGCCAGCATCGCGCCGCGCCTGGCCGAATTCCAATTGCCAAGGAACGTGCATTTCAATGCGAAGGGATCAGATGCCCTGGCCGGGGACGTGGCCAAGGCAATCGCCGCCGAACTGGCGGCGAAGGCGGCTGCAAAGTAAACAGCCAGGACTGAACCGAACCACGGCGAAGACTTGTTGTATGAGCAGAAGCATCTCCGGAAGCGTGGCCTGGCTGTTGCTCGCCGGCCTCAGCCTCGCCCCTGGTTCCGCCGCCGAGACCTCCCGGCGGCTGGCCGAGGGGTGGGAGTATTACCAGGGCTCGCTGGGCAGCGTGTGGGAAATCTGGCGCGGCGAGCAGGCCAGCGACAACGTGACGTGGACGCCGGTGACGCTGCCGCATTGTTTCAACGCGAGGGATGCGGTGGACGCGGACACGCGCTATTACCAGGGGCCGGGCTGGTATCGGACCCGGGTCGCGGTTGCCAACCCCTTTTCCGACGGGCGGACCCTCCTGCACTTCGAGGGCGCGGGCCAGCATTCCCAGGTGTTTGTCGGCCTGCGGCAGGTCGGCGAGCACCGCGGCGGCTATGATGAATGGACGGTGGACATTACCGAGGCTTTGGCCGCCGCCGCGGCTCAGAAGGACGGTGCCGTCCCGCTGGCCGTGCGGTGTGATAATTCCCGCGATGCCGAAAGCATCCCGTCCGACTTGAGCGACTTCAACCGCTACGGCGGCCTGTATCGCCACGTCACGCTCGTGTACGTGCCGGCGGTGTCCCTCGAGCGCGTGCACGTGGAACCCGCGCTGCAATCGGCGTGGCGGGCCACGGTGAAAGTGAGGGCCCGGCTGCACAATCCCGGCGCGCTCAAGGATGAACTGGAACTCACGCTCGTGGTCACCGACCCACAGGACCGCGAGGCGCATCGCGCCTCGCAAACCCTCGCCCCGTGGAACGGTGCCCGCGAAATCGCGGCGTTTGAACTCGCCACGCCGCAATGCTGGTCCCCCAAGTCTCCCGCGCTTTACCGCTGCGCGCTGACCCTCAAATCGCGTCACGGCCAACACACGGTCACCGAACGGTTTGGCGTGCGTTCCGTCGAGTGGGTCGAGCACGGCCCTTTCAAGCTCAACGGGGAACGGTTGCTCTTGCGCGGCACCCACTATCACGAGGACCATGCCGGCGTCGCGGCGGCCGTGCCGGACGAGGTCGTGCGCCAGACGCTCCACCAAATCAAGGACATGGGGGCGAATTTCGTGCGGCTGGGACACTACCAGCAGGCACCGCTGGTGCTGGATTTGTGCGACGAGCTGGGCCTGTTGGTCTGGGAGGAAATTCCCTGGTGCCGGGGCGGTCTGGGGGGCGAACGGTACCGGCAGCAATGCCGGGACATGCTGCGCAACCTCATTGACCAGCATTACAATCATCCATCGGTCATCCTGTGGGGCCTGGGAAATGAAAACGACTGGCCGGGCGACTTCCCCGCCTTTGACACCAACGCCATTCGAAGTTTCATGGCCGAGTTGAACACGCTGGCGCATCAGTTGGACCCCTCGCGCCAGACCAGTATCCGCCGGTGCGAGTTCTGCAAGGACATCGTGGATGTCTATTCGCCCAGCATCTGGGCCGGCTGGTATTCCGGCCGCTATTCCGAATACCGCCAGGCCGTGGAGAAGGCCATCGCCGCCACGCCCCGTTTCTTCCACGCCGAGTGGGGGGGCGACAGCCATGCGGGCCGGCACGCGGAAGACCCGGAGCGGTTCATCACGCGGGTGGCGACGGGCGAGGGCACCGCCGAGGTGGGCAAGGCTTACAAAAGCAGCGGGGGCAAGGCCCGCGCCTCAAAGGATGGCGATTGGTCCGAGAGCTACATCATCAACCTGTTCGACTGGCATCTCAAGGAGCAGGAGCTCCTGCCCAATTTCACCGGCGCCGCCCAGTGGATTTTCAAGGATTTTTCGACGCCGCTTCGGCCGGAGAATCCCATCCCCCGGGTCAACCAGAAGGGGCTGGTCGAGCGCGACGGCACGCCCAAGGAAAGCTATTACCTGTTCCAAAGCTACTGGGCCGAAAAACCCATGCTCCGCATCTACGGCCACACCTGGCCGGTGCGCTGGGGCAAGCCCGGCGAGGAGAAGCTCGTCAAAGTCTTTTCCAACTGCGGCGAGGTCGAGTTGTTCGTCAACGGCGCCTCCGCCGGGGTGCGGCGCCGCAACGTCGCGGACTATCCGGCCGCCGGCCTGCGCTGGCTGGTCCGATTCAACGAAGGGGAAAACACGCTGCGGGCCCAGGCCCGGGCCGGCGGCGGGCTGCTGACGGACGAAATCCGGGTGACCTATCAGACCGCCGCCTGGGGCGCCCCCGCCCGGCTTGAGCTGAAGCACGTTGCCCAATCCCACTCCGTCGCCACCGTCGAGGTGCGGGCGCTCGACACGGCGGGTGTGCCGTGTCTCGACGCCGCCAACGAGGTGCGCTTCGGGCTCACGGGCGACGGGCGGTTGCTGGACAACCTCGGCACCGTCCGCGGCTCGCGGGTGGTGCAGTTGGCCAACGGCCGCGCCCAGATCAGCGCCGAAATGACGGGGCGAAAGGCCGTGCTCAGCGTGGCGGCCAAGGGGCTGCCCACAGAGTTTCTCGAGTTGACCCCTGCCGTCGGGTCAAACCCGCCCGCGACGAAGGACGCGCTTCCCGGCGGCCCGACGACCGGCGCCGTGCCCGCCGCGAGGCTGTCGCTGGACGTGGCGGCGCTGGACCGGGACCGCATTCTCTCGGCGGCGAAGGCCGCGCTGGCGCTCCCGCCCATCACCATCACGCATTTCCGCGCCAAACTCAGCGAGGGCGGCCCAAACGATTTCTACTCGAACGGCGACTATTGGTGGCCGGACCCCTCAAAGCCCGACGGCCTGCCCTACATCCAGCGGGATGGCGAATCGAATCCCGACAACTTCAGCGAGCACCGTCGCTGTGTCATGCAACTGCGCGACGCCGTGGCCGCCCTGGGGGCCGCTTACCGGCTGGAGCGGGATGACCGTTACGCCGCCAAGGCGGCGGAATTGCTGCGGGTGTTCTTCCTCGACCCCGCCACCCGCATGAACCCGCACCTCAACTTCGCGCAGGCGATTCCCGGACGCACCCCCGGGCGCGGCATTGGCATCATTGACACGCTCCACTTGATCGAAGTGCCGCCCGCCATCACCGTCCTGGCCGCCTCGCCCGCGTTTCCAGCCGCCACCCTCCACGGGTTGAAACAATGGTTCCGGGAATACACCGACTGGATGCTCACCAGCAAAAACGGGCAGGAGGAGGCCCAGGCCAAAAACAACCATGCCGTCGCCTACTGGCTGCAGGTGGCGGTTTTTGCCAGCTTCACCGGCGACGCCGCGCGCCTCGCCGAATGCCGGCGGCAGTTCAAAGAGGTCTTCCTCCCAAACCAAATGGCCCCGGATGGCAGCTTCCCCCTCGAACTCAAGCGCACCAAACCCTACGGCTACTCCATCTTCCAGCTCGACAACCTCGCCACCCTCTGCCAGGTCCTCTCGACCCCGCAGGAGAACCTCTGGGAGTTCTCCCTGCCCGACGGCCGCAGCATCCGGCGGGCCATGCAGTTCCTCCACCCCTACCTGGCCGACAAGTCAAAATGGCCGCACCCGCCGGACATTCAATCGTGGGAGGGTTGGCCCGCACGCCAGCCCTGCCTGCTGTTCGCCGGCTTGGCGCTGGGCGAGCGGGACTATCTCGAGCTCTGGAAACGGCTGCCGCCCGATCCGACCGACCCCGAAATCCGCCGCAACATCGCCATCACCCAGCCCCTCCTCTGGGTGCGCTAACCCCTCCCGCCGGGAAAGCACTCACTTTGCGGCCCTTGCGTCCGCCTCAAACGCCTTCAGATAGGCCTCACGGAATTGGGTGGCGGCGGCGCTGCTGGTGAGACAGGCAGCCCAATCCAGGCTTGGACGAGACCCAATGGCCGGCGGTGTGAGGCGGCGGCCGGCATGCTTGGCCGCGAGTTGTTGAAACACCTTGCCCCACTCTTTCACCTTGCCCTCCGCCGTCAGGAGGCCGGTCAATTGACTGCAATCGGTGGCCTCAGGTTGATCATACAAACCCCAGTTGAGCCATCCGACGACGAAGCCCGCGGAAGTCTCGACCACCCGCCGGCAATATTGCGCCTGTTGGCTCTCCGAGGCGGCGGGATGACGGCCCCCATCGAACGTCGGCTTTCCCCCTCCATACCAGCCGAACTCGGCCAGCACGACCGGCTTGCCGGCGAGTGACGCTTCCCGAACGACGCTTTCCAAATACGCGAGGTTCGCGGTTTCTTCCTCCTCGTTCCGGTACTCGTAAGCGCCGCGCGCCAGCGGATAAAAATGGATTTCAAGGAAATCGAGGTACCTGGCCTGCCGCTCGGGGCGAAACCCCGAATAATGTCGAATGTTCCCGGGCAACAAAGTGGGAACCGACCACTGGATGAACCCAACGGTGATAAGCGCGGCCGGGTCCGCCGCGCGGATGGCTTCGGCCTGCCGGCGGGTCCACTCGTCCGCCAGGTCCTCCCGGAAAGACTGGTAATCCAGCAGTTCCGGGTCCTTGTAGCGGTCGCCGGACGCCGGCACCGGAATGCTGCCGAACTGCCGCGGCGTGTCCTGGTTCCACGCGTAGTGCAGCGCCTGCACACTCGAGTATTTGCGCTTCAGCCAGTCATTCCACTTTTGTTTCAGCTCGGGACTGTCCCATCCCACTTCAGGCTCGTTCTTCAGATCGTAAGCGAAGATGACGTTTCGTCCGCGATACCGCGCGGCAAACAGCTTCCAAAAGGCTTCCAGCGCCCGCAGGTTTTCCTCCGAATCAATCGAGACCGGTTTCCATTTCGGCGGGCCTTCCCAATGGTCCAGACCGGCGGGGTGCACATAAATGCCGGCTTCCTCGGCAAGCGACAAAAACTGATCAAATTTCGCCAGGCCCTCGGGCCGGAGCTCGCCAATATCGGTGCAAAAAGATGGATAGGTGAGAAAAACCCGGACGCAATTCACGCCGAGTTCTTTCATGCGGGCGAAGTCCTGGCGGGTGAGCTCCGGATCAAACTTCTGCCAAATCTTTGGCGCCCAACCGGTCCCGGGACGGTAATAATTCACCCCGACAGGCACGAACGGTTTGCCGGTGGCCGTCACAAACCCGCGCTGATCCCGGGCGACCGTTATCCGCGGCAACCACTGGCCCGCCTTGACCTCACCGCTCAGCGCCGGATTGCACGCGGCCATCAGGAGGCTCAGGGCAACCATGCCGCAGCCAACGCGGAACTTCTGGATTTCCATAACGCTGCTTGTGCCGCCCTGCGCTGCGATCATGCCGCCGCGAAACCAACAGGTCCGGCATCTGACCACAATGAACAGAATCTTCCCCGCAGGTCAAAGCCTTTGCGCCAGCACTTTCAGCCCGGCGTTGCCCCCCAAACCGTCCTTTGGTTGAAGCCCTGAAAAAAAACACTGGGCTGCCGGCGCCGCTCAGCGCTATTTTGCCGGGCGCCAACATGAAAAAGAGACTCTCCCTTCGCCTTGCATCCGCCGCGGCGGCGGCTTTCGCCTTTTTGTCCGCCGGAGCCACCTTCGCCGCGGACCCGATTTCACTGGCTGGAACCTGGTCTTTTCGCTTGGACCGCTCGGATGCGGGAGAGCGGGAGAAATGGTTTGAACAAACGCTGCCGGAGAAAATCAAGCTCCCGGGGTCCCTGCCGGCCCAGGGAGTGGGCGACGAGCCCTCTGTGGACACGAAGTGGACGGGCGGCATCGTGGACCGCTCGTGGTTTACCGAGCCGGAATACGCCCCGTATCGCCAACCCGGAAACGTGAAGGTGCCGTTCTGGTTGCAGCCGGAAAAATACTATGCGGGCGCCGCGTGGTATCAGCGCGAGTTCGAAATTCCCGCCGCGTGGGCCGGCAAACGGGTGGTCCTGTCGCTCGAACGGCCCCACTGGGAAACCCGCGTCTGGGTGGACGGACGGTTCATCGGCTCGAACAACAGCCTTTCGACCGCCCATGAGTATGACTTGGGCGCCAGTCTGGCGCCGGGCAAACACCGCCTCACGGTGCGGGTGGACAACCGCATGATTATTGATATCGGCGAAAACTCGCACAGCATCAGCGACCATACCCAGGGTAATTGGAACGGCATTGTCGGCGACATCAGCCTCCGCGCCACCTCTCCCGTGTGGATCGAGGACCTCCAGGTTTATCCCCAGGTCGCGACCCGCTCGGTGACCCTCAAAGGCCGGATCGGCAACGCCACCGGCCGGGCCGGATCCGGTCGGCTCGATTTCGTCGTCACCCCCATGGGCTTCAACCTGGGAAAGGAAATCGCGGGCAAAAAACTGCCGGTCACCTGGACCGCCGACGGCGCCGTGTTTGAAACCGAAATGTCGCTTTCGCCCGAGGCCCGGCTGTGGGACGAGTTCAACCCGGCGCTCTACCGCCTGATGGCGTGGCTGGAGGGGGACCAGGCCCGCGCGACCCGGGGCGTCCACTTTGGCCTTCGAGAGATTTCAACTTCCGGCACGCAGTTCCTCTTGAACGGTCGCAAAACGTTTTTCCGCGGCACCCTCGAGTGCTGCATTTTTCCCAAAACGGGTCATCCGCCGGTGGAAGTGGCCTCCTGGAAGCGGATCATCAAAACGTGTCAGGCCCATGGTTTGAACCTGATCCGGTTCCATTCGTGGTGTCCGCCCGAGGCGGCGTTTGTCGCCGCGGACGAGCTCGGCTTTTATTACCAGGTCGAGGTGGCCTCCTGGGCGAATCAGTCCACCACGCTCGGGGACGGCAAACCGGTTGACCAGTGGATTTACGAGGAAACGGACCGCATTTTGAAGGCCTACGGGAACCATCCCTCCTTCCTGTTGCTGCCCTACGGCAACGAACCGGGAGGCCGGAAGGCCAACGCCTACCTCGCCAGGTGGGTCAGCCATTACCGCGAGCGGGACCCGCGCCGCCTTTACACCAGCGGCTCAGGCTGGCCGCAATTGCCGGAAAACCAGTTCCATGTCACGCCGGACCCGCGCATTCAAGCCTGGGGCCAGGGCCTCAGATCCCGCATCAACGCCCAACCGCCCGAAACCGTCACCGACTACCGCGACTACATCCAGCAACGGTCCGTCCCCGTCATCAGCCACGAAATCGGCCAGTGGTGTGTCTATCCCAACTTCGATGAAATCCGCAAATACACCGGCTACCTGAAACCGAAAAATTTCGAAATCTTCCGGGACTCGCTCCAGGCCCATGGCATGGGCCCCTTGGCGCGCGACTTCCTGCTCGCCTCGGGCAAGCTCCAGGCGCTCTGTTACAAGGAAGACATCGAATCGGCCTTGCGCACCCCGGGCATGGGCGGCTTTCAACTGCTGGATTTGCACGACTTTCCCGGCCAAGGCACCGCTCTGGTCGGCGTGCTCGACCCCTTCTGGGAATCCAAAGGCTACATCACCCCGTCCGAATTCCGCCGCTTCTGCGCCCAAACCGTCCCGCTGGCGCGCCTGGCCAAACGGGTGTTTGCCACGGACGAAACCCTCGAAGCGCGTCTTGAACTGGCCCACTTTGGCGCCGCCCCGCTCGACCAGGCCGTCCCCGTTTGGAAACTGGTGACCGAAAAGGGCGGGGCGCTCGCCCGCGGCAAGCTCGCCCCGCGAACCGTCCCGGTGGACAACGGCATCGAGCTGGGCAGCATTCGTGTGCCGCTGGAAAATGTTCCGGCGCCGGCCCGCTGCAAGCTGGTGGTCGCCCTCGAAGCCACTCCCTTCGAGAATGACTGGGACATTTGGATTTACCCGGCGCGCAGTCCCGCGGAGACGCCCGCCGGCGTGCTGGTAACCGGCGATTTCGACCAGCGCGCGCTGGCCGCACTCGAAAACGGCGGCAAGGTGCTGCTGACCGTCCCGGCGGCGCGGATCAAACCCGACCCTCGACGGCCAGTCGCCCTCGGCTTCTCGAGCATCTTCTGGAACACCGCCTGGACCAAAGGACAGCCGCCGCACACCCTGGGCATCCTGTGCGACCCCAGGCACCCGGCGCTGGCCGCGTTCCCCACCGAATACCACAGCAACTGGCAATGGTGGTATTTGATCAGCCGCGCCGGCGCCATCGTGCTGGATGAGCTCCCGCGCAACCTCGAGCCCACCGTGCGGATTATTGACGACTGGTTCACCAACCGCCGTCTGGCCCTGATGTTCGAAGCCCGGGTTGGCAAAGGCCGCCTCCTGATGTGCGGCCTCGACCTCCAGGACCCCGCCGCGCAGGACCCGGTCACGCGCCAGTTCCGCCAAAGCCTCCTCGCCTACATGACCGGCTCGAAGTTCAAGCCGGCCACCGACCTCACTCCCGCCCAGGTCCGCAGCCTCCTGACCGACCCGCGCCCATGACCTTCACCGGTTTGGGGGGGCGACGTCTCGTCGCCCTCGTCTGACAGGGTAGGGCGCGCACTTCGCTGCGCGCCTCCATTTCAGAAGTTGGGGAGGCGACGTCCCGTC
>Ga0116147_1002355_pt1 | contig 19285 bp, 18 predicted proteins | sample AD_JPNHG3_MetaG_FD_89749 | JGI IMG/M metagenome (GOLD analysis project Ga0116147, IMG submission 89749) | Active sludge microbial communities of municipal wastewater-treating anaerobic digesters from Japan - AD_JPNHG3_MetaG | ecosystem: Engineered > Bioreactor > Anaerobic > Digestate | place...
AATTAATAGATTGGCTCATTTGGTATAATACCAAAAGACCACACTGGAGTCTTCAGCTCCAATCGCCCTTTCAATTTTTATTAAATAACGGGTACTTGTCCGAAATGAGGTGGACTGATACACCAGATTGACATTTTTTTTAAATCTTATATACTACTATATAAGGATTGCACTTTGAGCAATTAGGAGGGCCCCAGGGGGCAACGGACGGTTCTAAATTGAACCAAGTTTCGGGGCTTGTCATTATAGCCTGCCTTCGCCCTCCGCGGTTTTCTCTTACCTCCAACCGGCAAGCAAAGCTTGTCGGTTTTTTCATAATTACTATATTTGGCCATTAAATAAATTTGTGCTAGAATAATATTCTAGAATATATTTATATGAATTATAAAGTAATAATTGCTAGCGGTCTTTTTTTAGCCGTAACTATTTTTTCTTGCTACGCCCTGACTAAACACCCGACATCATATAGCCAACCCAAAAATCAAGCTACCACTAGCCAACAACAGCCCACGGTTGAGTTAATTCTCTATTACGGTCAAGCTTGCCCTCATTGCCATGTCGTTGAAGACTATCTCAGTCATAATAATATTACTCAAAAACTCCAGCTTATTAGTAAAGAAGTATACAATGATCAAGCTAACGCAAATGAATTAATGACAGTAGCTAAGAGTTGTGGCCTGTCCACCGAAGATATTGGTGTACCCCTTCTCTGGAATGGTCATCAGTGTATTATTGGCGACCAACCAATTATTGATTTCTTAAATAATAAAATAAACCAACTTCCATGAAGTCTAGTTATCTTGTTCCGACAACTTTAATTACTGGCATTGTTTTAACCTTAAAACCATTAATAGCCCGGGCCGTCTGTCCAGTCTGCACTATTGCCGTAGCTTCAGGCGTAGGGCTATCTCGTTATCTAGGGATCGATGATATCATTACCGGTCTGTGGATTGGCGGCTTAATGATCTCTATGACTATCTGGACTATTGACTGGCTGCAAAAAAAACATATCCGTTTTCCGGGCCGTAATTTAATCGTCATTCTAGTCTATCTTGCTTTAATTATTCTTCCTCTTTATTTTTCAGGTTTTTTTAGCCATGCCGCCAGTTGTATTTGCGGTGTTAATAAATTATTATTAGGCATAATTAATGGAGCCCTTGGTTTTTGGGCAGGAGCTGAATGGTATCAAGTATTAAAAATCCATCATGGCAATAGGGCCTATTTCCCTTTTCAAAAAGTAGTTATGCCTCTTTTACCCTTAATTATTCTTAGCCTATTATTTTCTCAATTAATTTAATAATATGGATCAACAGAAAATCAAAGATGTTAATGAATTCATCGCCAAATTTGATGAAATGAAAAAACAAGACAAGATGGACCTATCGGCAGACCAAGATTTAACTATCGCCATCATGAATCTCGTGAGTATTGAAGAGCATCTCTTTTTCTCTGGCGCTAAAACTGGCCACCACGCCTATTATGACCTTATTAACGAAATAAGAGAGGTCCGCAAAGAATTATTAAAAAAGATTATCACCGACTATGAGGGTGAGGTGTGGTGTATTTCCAAACACCTACTAGCGGCTAGTTATCGGCTAATGGAAGTAGGTAACAAAGAACTGTCGTCCGGCAAAAAAGATGAGGCCTATGATCTTTTTGGTAAGGCCTATGATCTCTATTCACTTTTCTGGGGCCTCAACATGAAACTAATTAGCCCGGAAGATATTAAACATATTGACGATAAAGCTATTAATAAACACGACCACAGTAATAAGAGCCTAATTGCTAAATTGGGTGATCTAGTGAAACGAGCTATTAATTGCTGTATAGAATAAAGCGATGGTTTTCTATAAATAATAATGAGTCTTTGGCTGTAAATTATCATCTAACTCATATACTAACGGCTGACCGGTAGGTATTTCTAAGTTGACAATATCGGCTGGACTAATATTATCCAAATATTTTATTAAGGCCCTAAGACTATTACCGCTGGCAACAATAAGCAAGCGCTCTCCCCTGTTAAGCAGAGGGCAGACTACCTCCTCCCAAAAGGGCACCACCCGCCTGACAACATCAGCCAAGCTTTCAGCAGTAGGCACGGGAATACCTTGGTATTGCCGGTCATTTATTTGATTATATTTATTATCTGGAGTAATTTGCGGTGGACGAACATCATAACTACGACGCCAAATTTGAACCTGTTCAGCTCCAAATTTTTTAGCCATTTCTTCTTTATTAAGCCCCTGAAGATTACCATAATGACGTTCATTAAGACGCCAATCAGCTACTACTGGTATAGATAAATTCATTTCTTCTAAAACTAAGGCCATAGTTTCTTTAGTACGTTTTAAGTAAGAAGTAAACCCCCGATCAAAAATAAACTTATTGTCTTTTAATTTACGGCCAGCTTCCCGAGCCTGTTGCCGGCCCAACTCACTTAAACCTATATCAGTCCAGCCAGTAAAAATTTGCTCTTTATTCCACACACTCTCACCATGACGTAAAAAAACAATTTTATTCATAATGTTTCAATTTAACATAAATTATAAACCAAGATAATGCCAGAGACAATAAGCAGTAATCACTCCAGCTAAATAAATATAGGAACGTTGTTTAGTCAACAAACTAAAAGGAATAATTAGGGTGGGATGCCACGGAGTAAGCCAACTGGTATTGACAAAAAATAAGGCAGTAAAGGACCATACAATAAACTTGATCGGTTGGTAGTTTTTAAATAATAAAAAATAAAGACTGGCTAAATAAATAACTACAAATAACCCCAAGCGGACTATCCCAGCGCTCTCCCCCAGCAGATTGTTGCTAGCCATAACTAGGGGCGAACAAGTGTAAAAACACTGCTGATCAAGAAAAGCTAAATTATTATGCCAGAACTCTGGGGGAGTTACATGAATTATAGCAAAAAATAATAGCCAACTAAGTAAAAATAATAAGTTAGCTTGCCAAAAACGTCGCCAATTAAAAATTTTATCTTTAAACCAACTTAATGGCCAAAAAATGACCGCTGTTATTTTAATAAAACTAACTAACAATAACGCTCCTAAGCTAAACACCTTTTGTTTATTACTGCGCCATAGTAACCACAAAATAATTAATACAATAAATACCTCTTGATGACCTTCCAGCAACCAATTAATAATTAAGGCTGGATTTAAATAAAATAGCCAGTCTAGATAAGCTGGCAAATGACATTGACGTCGATAGGAGCTAAAAAGATAGCCACTAGCAATAAAAGATGCCAGCACCAATACTTTATAACTAAAGATAAAAGGCAATAATTGTCCCCCAGACATTAAAAATGGCCAGCCCAACAGCATTAAAAAAATCGGCCCATAAGGCGAAGGGTAATTTAACCACCATAACTTACCCAAAAGCCATGATTGACGGCCTAAACCAATGGGCGCAAGATAAGGATTAAGATGACTATGATAAAAAATATCAGCATTTAAGGCGTAAGCGGATGTGTCGCGCGACAATAGCGGCACAGTCACCAAACTAATAGCAAAAATTAACGCAGTAACCAACCACAGCCAGATATTATTAACTGGCGGTTTAATAACAGCTAATAAAAGATAACCCAATAGATAAAAACAAAAACTCAAGACCAACAAACAATGGCCAACTGTCCCAATATTTTCTAAATGCTGCTGGAAAAAATCCTGGCGACTGAAGGATGCCCCGGCGATAATTAAGGTCGGACTAAGAAAAAATATGACTACTATAAATAGCGGCCAGGAAAAGTTAGCTGACCAACTATTTAATTTGAGTTTTAGATTTTGCATTGGTCTTTTGGTCTAGCTTACTAAATATAAAAATATAAAGTATCTCCAAAAGACCGAGAGTATTAATAACCAACAAAGCAATAAACCACCATTTTTGGTTATGACGCGCCGATTTCCATAGGGCTATCCCTTCCCAGACTAAAATCCATAAAGTCAACGCAAGACTTAAATAGGGATTAGCATTAATTGTTGCTAAAAGTTCAGACATAAATATTATTGACTAATTATTGTAAGTACTATCTAACTTCATACATTAAAGTAACATCTACTTTAATCTCGTTTTGGCCAGAGGGAATTAACGGTTCACTTAAATCCATCCCGGCTCCCTCCTGGCTAAGCATCACCTTGGCGTTACTATATAATATCGGGGTAGCATCGTTTGACCCCTCAGAAAATCCCTTAATTTTTCCTAATTTCATTCCTGATTGCTCAGCAATTAAGCGAGCCTTCTCCTGAGCTTTTTTAATGGCTAAAGCACGCGCTTGATTACGCAACTCAAACTCATCATCAATAGTAAAATTCACACTGCCAATTTGGTTAGCCCCCTGCTCAGTAGTCCGAGCAATAACATCACCAATTTTATTTAAATCACGAATCTTAACAGTTAAATTCTGTGATACCTCATAGCCAACGAGCTCTTGTCCTTTTTCATTAGTCCAATTATAAACTGGGCTTAAGGTATATTCAGTAGTTTGAATATCTTTTTCTTCAATATCTAATTTCTTCAAAGCCCCAATAATATTGTTCATTTTTTTAGTGTTTTCGGCTGTAGCCTCAGCGGCAGTTTTCTTAACGCCGCTCTTAAAACCTACTACTATATTAGCAATATCGGCCTTAGCATAAACTGTGCCTGAACCTGTAACGGCAAAACGATCTTGATTATTAATTCGGTTAGTGGTTACTAGAGAAACAATGACAATGGCTGTAACCGACAATAACCCCAAAGTCGCTAAAAATAATGATGATTTTTTCATAAAATAAATTAAATAATTATTAAATATATGATAGCACAATTTAAGAAATATGAGAATTAACTATGTCAGTCGCCTCATTTTGTCTGCCTTCGCAGTCCAAAATGTATCTGAACTTATTCACAATAAATATCTTATCCCATAACACTTAAGTATCCAGTAGACTGTTGTTGGACTTAAAGAGATACCTAATTGAGAGAAATAGTTGGCTAATTCCCCTATAGTGGCCGTTCTATTTAATTTAGCTGTCTCACAGACTTATATATTCAATAATTCAGATATTCACGCTTAAGTCGGGAGAAAAACTGTTCATATATAGGTAAGAGCTGCACCCCTACATAGCATTTTATCTTTTTATTAAGACATTTATCTAAAATATCTTGCTTCCTAGCTATTATTTCAGCTTGCAAACTGCTTGCCCCCCATAGTTGTTGGCCTAATTACTTATGAGGTAATTCTCCCACCAAACAGCCTTAAAACCAAGCTCCAAAGGTAACCCTAATTGCTGCAATTGGAACAATTTTTAGCTTTGTTTAATTATTGCTCTAATACTACAAAAGACCTGTTTTTACAGGTCTTTTGTAGTATTTTATTTTACAATCAAATTATTTAACTTCGCCTACTGGAATTTGTCTGATATTACTATTAGAAATTCCCAAAGCTAATTTCTTCATTAAATTAAAGGCATCAGCTGGACGACCTAGATAATAAAGCTTCATGTCAGTTGGATTAACATAATATGCTTCTCCTTTATTTTCAACTCTTAAGAAAATACGACCAGCGAATCGAACAGGAACGCCTGACTTTTCAAATTTAGAGAAATTAGCCTCACTAATACCAAGACCAAAACGACGCATCATATTAAAGGCATCAGCTGGACGACCCATAAAATACTTTTGTTTGGTAACCGGTTCAACATACCAAGCCTGACCTTTTTCTTCAACCTGGAGCAAAATACGACCAGCTAAACGATTGGTAAGGGCGGTATTAACTTTAGTAACTAAAGCTTTTTCGTTTGCCATAACAACAGCAACATTAACTGGGCTAACTGGAGTAGTAGCTGGAGGAGTAATAACAGGTTCTTTACCTAAAACACAAGCTCTTTGTGCTTCTATTTGCTGAGTAGTAGTAAGAGAACAACCAGCTGGAGCTTTACTTAAAACTGATCTAAATTGAAAACCATTTAAGCAAGCTCCCCAATTTCCGTAAACAACCGTTGTGCAATTATTAATAATTGCTCCGCCCCCTCCGCCCCCTCCGCCGCTTGAACATGATTGTGAGGTTATGGCGGCCGATCCAGAACAGAAAGAATTAGCAACAGGTACATTATTTGAATTTTTACAAGTTGCTGTTCTAGTTTGAGTTCCTCCACTGCAAGAGCCCCAAGAACCATAATGCCAAGAATAAGTTTCACCAGCCAAGAAAGAGGATAAATGAGTAGTGGTAAATTCACAGGTTCCGTTAACAACTAAACAAGTAGCTGAAGTGTCGGTCCAAGAACCACCAGCATCTTTGCGATAAATTTTTAAAGTCTGACCATTATATTGAGTGCCAACATTAAGGTCAATAGTAATAGCAGGGTTTACTGTTAGGCTTAAGTCAGGTAAGCCAAACGATAAGGTTCCGGCTGAAGTAACTCCAGAAATCATATCAGTAACATCAACAGTGTCAGAAGCTGCTAAAACCCCAAAATCGGCAGATGAAGCAGCGGTAAAGGTGGTTCCGCTTGGAATAGTAATGGCTGTACCGGATGCAACTGTAATTGTTACGGGACTAGTAAAGATTACTAGAGTTGTAGAAGAAATATCAGATTCACCAGGAACTAAAACGCCCCCTTGTACTAAACTAGCGATGTTTCCCGGAGTAACAACAAATCCTAAATCAGGATCATAACTTACTCCTTCATCAAGATAGCCATAGCCGTAGCCATAACTATAGGTTGAAGGGTCAGCACCGATTCTATAACCAGCATAAGTTCCACCATCAAATCCATAGCCGTAGCCATAGCCGTAGCCGTAGCCGTAGCCCCAGCCAGGATCACCTGTCCGGCGAGCAAATTGAGCATACACCATCGGCGCAGCTGCAAATACTAGCACCAAAACGGCTAGTAATAATTTTGTCCTCAAACTATTAGGGGCAAAATAGCTTTTAATTTTTTTCATAGTTTTTTGAAAGAAGAAAATATAAAAAATTTTTTCTATTTATTAATATAGTAATATTAGCAAATATAATAATATAATACAATACCTAAAAATAATTTGCAATAACTTGATTTATTATATAAATTATAATAACATTTAATAAAAAATTAAGCAATACTTTATTCAGTTCTACGAGATACTAAGTTTAAATATTGTAATATCATAAATATATTAAAGTTATCCACAGTTATTGTTATGAAAAAATTCAATAAAATTTTAATATCTTCTTTTTTAGCCATAATTATTTTTTATGGATTATTCCTTCATTTCTATAAAATCGGCGAACAATCTTATTGGATTGACGAAGGCTACACTTTAAATGCCGTGCTTTCTACATTAGAAAAAGGTTATCCAATTTTAGATTCCGGACAAGTCTATGGTAAAAATTATTTACTTAATAATTATCTAATTACTGGGGTGGTTAAGCTCGGTGGTTTTAATCCAATTGCTACCAGGAGTGTGGCGGCCGTCTTTGGCGCGGGCGTTATTTTTCTAATCTATCTACTAGGCAAAAAATTCTTTAATCCTTTAGTCGGTTTAGGGGCGGCAATTATGACAACTTTTTCCTATTGGGAAATCGCTTGGAGTCGGCAGGCAAGAATGTATATTCAGCTACAATTCTTTTTCCTACTTTCCCTGTATCTTTTTAATTCCCTGCTTAATAAATTTTCTTATAAAAAACTAGTTTTTTTAATTTCAGCGACCGTAGCGACTATATTGAGCCATTACTTTGGCTACTTTTTACTCATTATCTATGCTTTAATTTTATTGATTAACTTAATAAGTCTTAAAAAAGAACAAATAAAGGAGTTTTTTAATAGCAAAACAAAAATAATAACCATTGGTTTAAGCAGTTTAATAACTATTGTATTAATTCTTAAATTAAGCCTCAGCTTCTTTTCTCAACTTCAGGGCCGTGATTATTTTTTTGGTCTTAGCTATCAAAACTTTTTACTCACAAATATCGGCATCGTTACCATTACTGCCTTAATTGGAGTAGTAATAGCTATTGTTAAAGAAAAAAATCTCAAACCAACAATAATTTTATTAACTTCCTATCTAATCCCTTATTTAATTATCATTTTTAGTGTTAACAGTCTTCATTTCCGTTACTTATTCTTTATTTTACCAATTCTCTTTCTTTTTTCTGCTTATTTTATTAATTATTTAGCTAATTTTAGTAAATACAAGCATTCGTTATATCTAATTCTCTTAATTATTCTAATAGTTAGCTCAAATCTCTTAAATCCTAATACTTTTGTTTTTAAAGCCCAATCTCACTATTATTTAGAACCTCATACACCACAACCGGATTTCAAGAGTGCCTATCGGACAATTATAAAGCAGGGCTGGGATGATGATAAGGTTATTGTTTCGGCTTTTACTCAACTGGATAAAGTTTATTTAGGAAGAAGTGATTATTGGCTAGCGATTGATCTTTATGGCCACTCACTTGATAAAAATAAATTATCGGAAAGAGAATATTATAATAATGCTATTACAATTAGTAGCGCTGAACAATTAAAACAACTAATGGAGACTAAAACTGGCTATATTATAGTTGACAATATGGCCAGAATTAGATTAAATAAGGAGATTAATGAATTAATTAGTCAACAAAAATTAATTTTTTATAATAACACTGAGCAACAAGATCCCATCTGGGTATTTGCTTTTTAATTTTCTAAAATGTTTAAACCCAAGATTATTTTAAATTTTCTTAAAAGACAAGGGCTAAATTTATATTTTTTAGCTGTTGGCGTATTTTGTTTGTTTAATATTTTTACTAATTTAGATGAATCTCTTACTGTAGTAACTAATTCCCTAGCCCTGATTCTGGTCATTTATTATTTTTATCAATTTGGAAAAGAAAATATTAGAAAAATAAAAAAATTTATTTTAAATATTAAATGGCCCTTTTCTATAAAAACAAAAAAAATCTTAACTAATGTCTTGAACTATATTTATGAAAAAAGATGGGAAATCACCTCCTATCTTTTTCTTTTACTGCTATTAATTATTGTTCTAGGAAATTTTACTTATCTAGAGAGGTTTATTAATTTATCTTGGATAAAAAAGCATCAGACTATTTTAACTATTTTAGCGATCGCTAGCGGTGGCCTCACTTTCTGGCATAATCGAGAAAGAGTCGAGAAAAAAATTAAGAAGGAAAAGGACGCAGAAGACAAGGCAGAGGAAAAAAGAAAAGCTGAATTTGCTGAGAAGTTTCCTAGAATAAACAAAATCCCGGTTTTGAGGAGTTTAGTAAAATGGATATATAAAGAAGGGTGGGGCTACGGCGTTACAATAATATTATTGACTATTACTGGTTTTGTAATAAGATTATACAAACTTGGTAATTTGGGTCTATGGTGGGATGAATTAATCACAGGAACATATGTAACTAGAATTCTAGAAACAGGGACACCACTATTTCCTTCGGGGCTTGGATATTATTGGAGAGGAGTTGCATATCATTACTTTGTTTCTTTTTTTGCACTCTTATTTGAAAATTCAGAATTTTGGATAAGATTCCCTAGCGTACTATTTGGCATGGGGATCGTTTTAATGGCGTTTTATTTTACTAAAAAATATTTTAATAAAAATGTAGCCTTAATTGTATTAGTTTTTTTAATATTTTCCACCTATAACATTGAGTATTCTAGATTTGCGAGGTTCTATGTCATGAATGCCTTTCTTTTTATGGTGGCTATTAACTTTTTTTGGAAAGGATTCTTTCAAAATAAATTTAAATTCAAAATATTATCAATAATTACTCTCTTTATAATGATTCACACAGTGCAGTTCGGAATGATTTTTATGTCTTTATGGGCTGTCTGGTTTTTATATACTTTACGTGAATTTATAGTACAAAAAAATTTTTTAAGAGTAATCAAAGCCAAAGTCAACGATTTTGTTTTTTTAATAATCTCCATAGGAATTTGTTTTGTGGGCAACGTTCCGGAAAGATTGTTTAAAATAGAAACAACACTAAGAAAAGCCATAGAAGTTACTGATGTTACTCCTCCTCCATCTTGGAAATATTTTCAGCTTCCCCATTGGGATTTAATAACCTTTTTTAATCAAAATTATTTCCCCATTATACTAACTCTATTTTCATTATTGCTTAGTTTTTTTATATTCTTTCACAACATAAACCAAACAAAAAAAATCGCTTTTTTTAGCTTCTTAGGACTTTTGACGACAGCGTCAATTATAACATATGAAATTGGCAACAGAGATGTTACCGGGGCAAGAATTTACTTTTTTGCAGAACCTTTAATATTAATTTTGGCCGTAGCGGGAGTTTATATTTTTTTTAAAATACTAAATAAAAAAATAGCATTACCATCAACCTTTATATTATTTAGCTTTTTGTTAATTAATATACATCCTAATTTCTACGAAAGGATTACTATGAAATACGGTGATAATGTCTCTAAAGATTCTTTTAGAACAACAGATGTTGCGGCCTACAGATCGGATTATAAAACAACGGCAAATTTTATTAAAAACAATATTCAAAAAGGAGACATACTAATCAGCGTTATTAACATTAATTATTTTGATATAAACAGGACACCTGATTATATATTAAACCAAAACTTAAGGTGGAACAGTGGTGCATTAGTTGATGAAAATAATAATTTTATTTTACCAGATATGGGCTCCGTCCTACTCAATGACCCAGGGCAAATTAATGATATTATTAACCTAAATAAAGAAAAAAGGGTTTGGCTTCTGGTCAACGGGGGCAGTGTAAACATTTTACATGGTACGCACATAAAACAAAATTTTACTGACTTTTTAATAAAAAATATAGATAAAGTTATTTACGAATCTCCTGATGGTTGGAGCAAGGTTTTATTGTTTGGATAATAATTTAATCATTAATTTTAAACCTGCAAATCATTTTAATACTTTATTTTATGGTCAAAAAAATAAAATAAACCTCCGAGTGAACTAGTTACCAGCATAGACACTCTACCAACCAACGCTACCATTAATGATATCTCTATCGGTACGCCAATTAAACTAAAGAGGAATACACTTAATCCTTCCGTAACCCCAATTGAATTTAGTGATATAGGAAGTATTCCAATAATTTGAGTTATTGAGCTAGCTAGTAGTATATAAAAAAAATCAACTTGTACTCCAAAAGCAAAAAATAATATGTATCTTGCTATGGCTATTAACAAACAAAATGCAACTGAGTTAAATAGTCCATACAATATAGTTTTTCTGCTTTTTATATCTTTAATAGATAAAACCAGGTTATAAAATTTATTTATAATAGAAATATCTTTTTTGATAATCTTATTTTTTAATTTAATTAAAAAATAAGGTTTAAATATAAAAAATATAATACCAATGAAGGCAAACAAAATTAATATTTGAATTAATAAAAAATTTCTATTTGAAATTAAATATTGAAAATAAAAAGGAATTAATAAAAAATTAATTAAAAAGAGAGATAAAAAGCCAAAACCCCTTTCTAAAACAATTGAAGAAATAATCTCTTTCTTCATGTCTTTAAATTTTTTACTAAGCGCAATCACTCTATATAAATCACCACCGATAGTTGTTGGTAAGAAGTTATTAAAAAAAGTACTAATAGAATAAATAGAATAAAGTTTTAATTTCTTAACAACAATTCCATAATTTTTTAAAAATAAATTCCATTTTAAAACACTAATATAAACGGATAAATAGGCTGCCAATGCTGGAATAACAATAAGTATAACATCAGCCCCTTTAATGCTATCTTTAAAATAAATCCAATCTATTTTAGAAAAAAGGTAGGTCAGTAATCCCCCCGCCACTAGTAACTTAAAAAAAAAATTATTTTTTTACGCATAGATAAATCTTATTTAATTTTTCCAAATATTCTGATAAAGAATATCTTTTTACCTCCTCTAATCCATTTTTAATTAATTTTTCTCTTAATTTTATATTTTTATAAACTAATTTGATTTTCTCACTTAAGCTATCACTGTTTTTTGCTTCAAATAATAAACCATTTTTGTTGTCTATAATAAATTCATTAATTGAAGAAACATTCGAGCCTATAGTTGGAACGCCTAATTGTTGCGCCTCATAAAAAGTCATGGGTCCTCCTCCTTCTGACAACGAAGGCATTATAAATAAATTAATTAAAGAATAAAATTTCATAATATCATTTTGATATCCTAAAAAAAATATTTTATTTTCTAATTTTAGTTCTTTTGTTAACTTTTCCAAATCTTTTTTTAAAGGACCCTCTCCTGCTATTAAACATTTATATTTAAAATTTAAACCGGTTAGCGCCCTTATTAAATATTCACATCCCTTGACCGAGCTTAATCTTCCTGCAAACCCAATAACAAATTCATCGTTTTTAATTCCTATTTTTTCTCTTTCTTCTTTTATGCTCCAGGTTATATTGTCCTTATTAAATCTCTCAGGATCAACAAAATTATATAAAACCTTTATTTTGCTCTCTTCTATTTTTCCATACTTAATTAAATTTTCTTTAGTGGCGTTAGAAACAGCTAAAAATAAATCCACCTTAGATTTTACTAATTTTAAAAATAAATTATAAATGAAATTATTTGTAAAAATTTCTCCATGTTCATGAAACACTAAATTTATATCTTTAAAATAAAATCTTTTTAATAGAAATCCGAATACCTGAGATCTAAATAGATGACAATGCAAAATATCTATGTTTTCTTTTTTAATTAGCCCTTTTAATTCTTTTAAAGGTTTGAAGGAATATTTTTTATTACTTTTAAAAATAATAAAATTGGAATGATCTATATCAATTTTTACGTTCTTTTCTCTTAAAGAAAATAAAAAAATATTGTCATTATTCTTTTGTGACTCAAAAATACCCTTAACAAGGGTTTGAGCACCACCTAACCCCATAGAATCAATTATATGTAAAATCTTCATAATCTAGCTAATTACTTATGATATGATCATATAATCTATAATACTCCTCCGCTACACTCTCCCAGCTCATCTCTTGGGCTCTCTTTCTCGAATTTTCTCCATGCTCTTTTATTAATTTATTATCATTTAAATATTTTTCAATAGCTTCCTTTAAAGCACTGGGATTTTTCTTCTCAACTATATAACCATTATCCCTTATTAACTCCTCACTACCTCCGGTATCAGTTGTTATAATCGGCAAACCGCAAGCCATGGCCTCTAATACTGCATTAGACATCCCCTCTTGTAATGAGGGCAAAATAAAAATATCCGAATTTTGTAATTTGTTTATTATTTCTCTTTTATCAAGTCTGCCGGTAAAATTGACGCTCACTTTAAGATTGGTGGCTAATTCTTTTAACTCTCTTTCGTCTGGACCAGAGCCAACAAGCGTTAATTTTACATCACCTAACCCAACCAACGCTTTTAATAAATAGTCATAGCCCTTTTCATGAGCCAATCGTCCTACGGAAATTAGCTCTATCAACTTCCCTGTTTTTTTCTTTTCCGGTAATGGAAAAAATTGTTCGGTATCTACCCCATTATATATCACACCAATTTCTTGTTTTGGGCTTGATATTTTCGCCTCTTCGGCTAATCCTTTTGAATTAGCAATGACCGACTTGGAATTTTTCCAAATTTTCTTACTCAAATTTTTGAATATTAATTTATCAAGCCAATAAAATCTTTTTTTATGAAACGGCACATCAGCCCCCATTAAGCTGACAATATAGGGGAGCTTCAGCTTCATGGCAATGTATCCGCAAGGAATACCAAAAAAAGCGTGAATTAAATCAAATTTAACTTCTTTTGTTAGTTTTTTAGAGTAATGATAGGCTTTAAAAGAATATTTTAATAAATCTGGAATACTCTGATAATGTAAATTCCCCCCCTTATTAATATCTAAATAATGAATATTAATATTATCGCTAAATTTTTCAATCTTAAATTTATTCACCGAAGAAGTTACTAAATCAATTTTTAAATCTGGATATTTAATAAATTCTTTAAGTAAATAATAAGTAGCATTAGCTGCCCCTCCTCCCAAAGGAGGAAACTCATAATTTAAGACAAGTATTCTTTTTTTAGTTGTTATGTTCTTAGTCTCCATAATATTCTTTATACCACCTCACAGAAGCCTTAATTGCTTCTTCGGTGCTTGTTTTTGGTTCCCAACCCAATACTTCTTTAGTGTGTTCAATATCGGCGAATGTCTCTAAAATATCTCCGGCCTGCATCTCTAAATAATTCTTTTTAGCCGTCTTCCCTAATTCTTTCTCTAAACAAGTAATAAAATATTCTAGCTCAACTGGCTTGTTATTACCTAAATTAAAAATCTGATAACCATCTGTTTTTTCTAAAGCCAATAAAATACCCTCAACAATATCGTCAATATAGGTGAAATCTCTCTTCATTTTGCCAAAATTAAAAACCTTAATCGCCTCACCCCTAGAAATAGCGCTAGTAAATAACATTAGCGCCATATCTGGTCGTCCATAAGGGCCAATAACAGTAAAAAATCTTAAACCGGTAGTATTTATACCAAATAAATAAGAATAAGTATAGGCCATAAGCTCATCAGCCCTTTTAGTCGCCGCATATAAAGAAATGTGGTTGTCAACTGAGTCACTGACTGAAAATGGCACCTTTTTGTTATTGCCATAAACTGAGCTAGAAGAAGCATAAACTAAGTCCTTAATCTTGTAATTTCTGGCTGCCTCCAAGATATTTATAAAAGCGTCAATATTAGCTTTTATATAAACCCGAGGATTTTCTAGGCTATAGCGCACGCCCGCTTGAGCAGCTAAATGACAAATTTGATCTATCTTGTTTTCCTTAAAAATACGCTCTACAAAGTCTTCATCGCTTAAATCTCCCCGATATAGCTTAAAGTTACTAAAACCCTGTAAAATAGAATTTCTAGCCTCCTTAAGGCTTGGGTCATAGTAGTTGTTAAAGTTATCAGCGCCAATAATAATATTACCTGCTTCTAATAATTTTTTAGCCGTATGAAAGCCAATAAAACCAGCTGAACCGGTAATTAAAATTGTTTTCTTATTTAATATTTCCATATAGTCCTTGCAATAAATCTAAGTCTTTTCCACTTATTTTTCTATCACCTCTTTAATACTATAAGCCTCCTCGTTATGAATGGCAAAATAGTTTTTAGAAAGTATATCTGCTAAAAGACCAAAAATAAAAAACATAATGCCAGTAAAGAAACCAAACATTGATAATTCGGTTAAAGCGGTATCTGATAAATCTTGATCTAAAAATATTTTCTTACAAACGGCCAATAATCCTGAGATAAAAGAAATAAAAATTAACAAAATCCCCAGGCCACCAAAAAGATGTAGGGGGCGGTTGGCATATTTCTTCCAAAACCAAACCGAAAACATATCCAAAATCCCCTTTATTCCTCGCTTCCAATTATACTTAGTTTTGCCTGTTGTTCTGGGACGATGATTAACTACCATTTCACCTATTTTAAAACCTTTTATTTTCAAAATAGCCGGAATAAAACGATGCATTTCACCATAAAGCGTCACCCCCTTAAAACATTCCGATTTATAAACTTTTAAAGAGCATCCACTATCATGAATACCGTCATTAATTAAAAGTTTTCTAATAAAAGCGGCGCATTTAGAAGAAAATTTTTTCATAAATGTATCCTTCCTATTTTTACGCCAACCCGAAACAACATCTAAATCATCCATTTCTAATTTCTCAATAAGTTTTGGAATTTCGGCTGGGTCATTTTGGCCATCGCCATCTAAAGTAGCCAGATAAAATCCAGAGGCCGCTTTAATGCCGGCATCCATGGCCGCTGTCTGACCAAAATTAGCACGCAAATTAATAATTTTAATTGGTGATAAACTTTTTAAAACATCTAAAGTTCTATCAGAAGACCCATCATTAACAAAAATAATTTCAAACGGTTTATTGATTTTTTGACAAACATCCAAAATTTCTTGATAAAGACCAGCCACCGCCCCCTCTTCATTATAAACAGGAACAATAACTGATAAATATAAATTATCCATATTTCTATTTTAATAAATCATCATTTTAATATCTAATAAGAGTTAGCGCTCTTGGATCGTTCGCTGTTCCAGTTTCTATTTTGAAATTGTATAAAAAGTAACATTAGCTTTAGTAACTAAATCTTTTTGAAATAATCTACTTTTTAACCTATATCTTTTTAGAATTTCTCCCATTTTTGATTTCATGTTTTGCTTAACTATCTGCTAGTAAAACTTGACTTCTACTTTAACAATTATTCTTATTTTTGTAAATGCTTAAAAAGTCTATAAATAGGCTAATATTTATCAACTTGTTTTGATGCTAAATGGAAGGTACCCCAACAATTCAAGACTTTCTCCATATATTCCTACAATAGAAACATATGAAAAAACATTTAAAATCTCTAAGGAGATAAAAGAGAAATATTTTTCAAAAATTTGTCATTGTTTATAAGTATAGCCGACTATTAACCAAAAGGAGATACTAACTAATTTAGGTTCGAACCACACAATAAATGACAGAAAGTCCATATTTACTTACATAGGCTTATGTTATACAAAAAAACAGAGCTTGAAATAAACTCCGTCTCTCTTAGCTCGGGGACAAGGATTCGAACCTCGATTAACAGGGCCAGAACCTGTCGTCCTGCCATTAGACGATCCCCGAAAAGTGATTTTATTAAATCATATTTAAATAGCTTTAGCAAGAGCCCGCCTAATAGTCGGCAAGGAATGACGCATTGCCGCTTCTCCCAAAACAATAAAGTCAGGAATCTGATTAAATTGAAAAGTGTCAATAATATCATTAAAGGTCGGACGGACAATAATTAAAGACTTGTGTTTTATCTCTGCCTGAGATAACTGGTATTTAATGGACTGATCACGAATAATAGTATAGGCCTGAATAAGGGTAGTAAATAAAGTCGGCTTTTTCAAAAAATGAGCCGCTGGTGAGACTGAGACATCAACAGCAATAATAACTTTACTGGGAGTTTTAGCTAAGACGCTCACCGGAGTAACATTAGAGGAACCGCCATCAACTAAATAACGATTACCATAGTTAACTGGCGGTAGCAAACCAGGAATAGCAATACTGGCTAACACTGCCTTAGCAATACTCCCCTCTTGGATCACTACCTCTTGTCCATTGGCTAGGTCAGTAGTCACAATACTAAGAGGTATTTTACAATCACTAAACTGCTTACGACCAAAAAGAGACTGAACAAATTTTTGTATCTTTTTGCCAGCCAAAAAAGAATAGCGCGGATTGCCAACATCAACAAAGGTGCGCCATGCCTTAGAGCGATTAAAAGACAGGCTCAAGGCCTCAAGATCGTCTAAAGATTTACCTAGGGCCAATGAAGCGCCAATTATAGCCCCAATACTAGTCCCTGCTAGATAATCTGGCTTCAGATCAGCTTCAGCTAAAATTTTAAGCGCTCCAATATGGGCTAAACCTCGCGCCCCGCCACCACCCAAGGCTAAACCTATTTTAGGTCTTACTGCCGCTGTTGGATAAAAATTATTAACTGACGACTTGTCCATTAAAAATTTCTAATAAATTATCTAAACTTACCCCTTCTTCTGTATTATTGACCTTATTTTCAGGACTAATTAGCTCACTAGGCTTGGATTTGGCCAACAATCTAGTAGTTACCGTCAACGGCCGACCATAAACTTTAGCTATAATATCTTCAATTAAGTGTTTAACCGAGGGCTGTTTTATCTGGTCTTGATGTAATTTATAGCCAAAAACTAAACACACTTGATCGCCTTCTATTTGAGGCAAACAATCTTTAAGAACTACTGAGAGACCAAAATTATAATTTTTTATTTCATTAACTACTAAAGACCAACGATCTAGCAATTCTTCGCTTAATAGCGGAGTCGTCGTTTTATCTTTTTTCTCTGGCTCTTTAACTGGCTTCTTTAAGGACGAGGCATTATGGCTTGATGGTCCTGCGGGACTAACAGGTTTGTCTATTTTTGAGGCTTTCTCTAGCTCATTAGTCCCCATAGCTCGGACAATAGCCAACTCCACTGGCAGTTGAATAATAAAGGCTTCTCTGGTCTCATTAAAGGCTTGAATAAAAAGCTGTAAAAATTGAACTAATTGGTTAATGGTTAATTTTTGTCGCAATTCTAGTAAACCAAACATATCATCTTCGCCCCATTGCCCCTGATACTCTACTAATAGCTGAGGATTAATTTTACTTAACAATAGCTGACGCAGAGTTTCAATTAAATCTTCTAAGAAAACTCTGACATCTCGACCATCAGCCACCAGTTGATTAATAATAGTAATAGCCTCTACCGCATTTTGCTCACTTAAAGTTTTAATAAATTGACTAATAATTACTAGATCACTGCTGGGGGCTAAAAGATAAAAATCTTCCATGGTTAAATGTAGCTCGCCATTTTTCATCGGCTGACTAACGGCCATTAATTGACCAAGCAAACTTTCCGCATCTCGCAAGTGACCTTGCGAATTTTTAGCTATAGCTCCTAAAACCGCTTCATCGGCTGACCATCCTTCTTGTTTTAAGATATAAGACAATTTTTTAATGATATCGGCCAAGCCAATTTTCTTAAAATCAAAACGTTCACACCGCGACACTACAGTAGCTGGAATTTTATGGACTTCAGTGGTACATAAAATAAAAATAACTTGTTCAGGCGGTTCTTCTAAAGTTTTAAGCAAAGCATTAAACGACGAAGTAGACAGCATGTGTACTTCGTCAATAATAAAAACCTTGTATTTCCCCTGGCTAGGAGCTAAACGGCTACTAGCAATAATATTTTCCCGCACATTATCTACGCCAGTCTGACTGGCAGCATCCACTTCAATAATATCTAAGGATTGGCCGGCGGCGATGGTTAAACAATTGACGCAATTATTACAAGGTTCGGCTGTATCCTCGGGGCGATTAAGACAATTAAGAGATTTAGCCAATAACCTGGCTACTGTGGTTTTACCAACAGCTCGAGGACCACAAAATAAATAAGCTGAAGCAACTTGGTGCCGTTTAATTTCTTCCGCCAAGGTAATTTTAACATGATTTTGCCCTACTACTTCGGCAAAAGTTTGAGGCCGATATTGACGATATAATGTGGACATAGATTAAACTTTCTGGTAAATAAAAAACCCGTGTCTTATGTTTTGATCAATTTTAGATTGGACTAAAGAAAAACCATGCTCCTTGAAAAAATTATTTAAAGTATCTGGATAATAGGCCCGGATATTAAGTAAATCCAATCTCTCTTCTGGTAAAAAATGAATTACTTCGTTACGGGCCTTAATAACCACTTTTTTATTA
>Ga0116147_1002369_pt1 | contig 19181 bp, 14 predicted proteins | sample AD_JPNHG3_MetaG_FD_89749 | JGI IMG/M metagenome (GOLD analysis project Ga0116147, IMG submission 89749) | Active sludge microbial communities of municipal wastewater-treating anaerobic digesters from Japan - AD_JPNHG3_MetaG | ecosystem: Engineered > Bioreactor > Anaerobic > Digestate | place...
AATAAAACTTTTATATAAGATTATAAAATAAAACTTTTATATAAGATTATAAAATAAAACTTTTATATAAGATTATAAAATAAAACTTTTATATAAGATTATAAAAAATACCTACAATCCTAAAATTGTAGGTATTTTTTTTAATGAGGTTGTGATCTATTAAACAAAATTTTGATATGTATTTTTTTTAATGAGGTTGTGATCTATTAAATAAAATTTTGATATGTATTTTTTTAATGAGGTTGTGATAGATTAAACAAAATAGGAAAAGGAAAACTTTCTTGTGATTGGGAGAGTTGATTGATTTGCAAAGGACTGAAAGTTGCCGCATCTTCAATTCGTTCTTCTGATAAAATTTCTAATGTGGTGCGAGCAGCTTGTTTCTCAGATTCTTTATACTTAGAAGCTTGAACTTCTGGAAAGGAACGGCCTCCTATAGAAATATGAGTATGATATAATATGTTATCTTCATCATCAATTGTTTTTGTATGATGGTAGATTGGTTCTGGTAAATTTAGTTTTTCAGAAATATGTTGTAAAAGTGTTTGAGAATCTCGAAGCAAACTTGGATTTTGAATGAGTTGATTTTTATTAGGATCTGTATAAAGTTGTAATAAATTAGATAATTTTGCAGAAATAACAGGATCCTCTAAGGAGAGAATTTGCAGTGCAGCATGTGCTGCTTCTTGTTCTGCTTCTTTTTTATTTTTTCCAATGCCTGCTAAAAATTTTCGTTTTCCTATGACAACACAAGATGTAAATTGAGGAACTCCTAAAGTACTCTCTTTACTAGGTAAACTTTGGTAGGAGGGCGTTGTTCCTAAATATTTTTGTGATATAAATTGCAAAAGACTTTTATAATTTTTTTGATAAGGATCTTTAATCACTGTTTCAATTTCATCTTTTAAATTCGATAGTATAAATTGTTTAGCTGGTTCCATGCCACCATCAAGATAAATCGCTCCCACAATGGCTTCATATTCATTAGCTAAAATTGAAATAGGAAAATTTTGTGTTTTTCCAATACCGCCAGCATATGCAAAATAATTTTGTAATTCTAATTTTTGAACTAATTTTGCTAATGTTTCTCTAGATACAACTTCGGATTTAATCAATGTTAAATCACCTTCATCAAATTCTTGAAATGTTTGGTAAAGATATTCACATGTGACTAAACCTAAAATAGCATCTCCTAAAAATTCCAATCGTTCATTAGAATACTCATTTTCTTTTCGTATAGAAGAATGTGTGAGACTCTGTTTTAAAAGTTGTATATTTTTAAAAGTATATCCTATATTTTGTTGGCACTTTTCTAATATTTCCTCTGTAAACATAGTAGTATCCTAGATAGGAAAAAAGCAATTAGATTACCACTAATTGCTTTTTATGATTTGTGCATTTTTTTTAATTATTTTATTCAATTATATGGCTTTTATTTATTACGGATAGGAAATGTGAGTGTCATTTTTTCATTCCCACGTAAAATTTCTACTTGAATGACTCCATCCCTACGATGTTTCTCGACCAGTTCTCTAAGACTCCGCATACTAATAGAAGTGACTTTGCTACCATTCACAGATTGAACTATATCATTTTCTTGAAAACCAAATTGTTGTGCTTCTGAATTATCATGAATTCTGCGTAAAAGAATTCCATCCTCTACAACTTCAGGAGATAATTCCTCTATATATTTATCCATATTATTAATAATATGGCGTCCTTCTTGAGGAGTTACAATTCTTGTATAGAGTTCAGTATCTTCTGTTGTACTCGTTTGCATTGCACTTTCTTCTTGGTATTCAAGCCAAATTTCTTTATCATTATATAAAAATTTTATTCCTTTTGTAGGAAGAATTTCTAATGCAATGATTTTATGTCCGCTAATGTTTATTTCCCAAGGACGTGATCGTTCGTAAAGATTTCTTGGTGTTTGTTCTTCTAACATGATTCGTACACCATTGACTTTTACCACTGCATAACCTTTAGAAATAATACGCTCTATTGTTACATTCTTCACAATAAGCTGTTTATAAAAATCTATGGTAGAAACAGGTGCTGTTTGAACAACTGGTGCTTTTGCTATAATCTGGCTTTTCCATATATCTTCATATGTATTTAAAGAGGGTTGTTGTACTACTTTTTTTTCACCCCTGGGCGTTATGTCTATCGGTTCATAGGGAGTCGGAGTTATGTTAAAAATGATGAATAATATAAAAATAATTAAAAATATAAGACATATAGTTCCTGTCCAACATAGTTTTATTGTTAGTTTAATAGACATATATTCCCCTATTTTATTAGCGTGGTAAAGATAGTATCATAATAGATAATATTAACGTAATAAACATTAAAAGACACCAAATAATCCAAGGAGTTTGATACCATGTGATAATTTTATAAAGTAAAGGTGAAGAATACACATTCCCCTCCTCTTGAAATTTTATGACTTTTTCTCTATACAGCACATCTTCTAATTTATCAGCAATTTCTTGGCACGTTCGTGGGCGTTGTTCTGATTCTTTTTCTAAACAATTATAAATAATAGCTTCAATGCTTGCTGGTATCCCAGAATTATATGTTGTGATAGCTTTAGGCGTATCATTCAGAATACTTTCCACTATAGAATCTATATTTTTTTCTACAGAAGAATGATGACCAGTAGAGGTTTTAGAGGGATTGGGGCCTTTCCCAGAAAATGGATTGATTCCTGTTACCATTTCGTACAATATCACACCTAAAGCATATATATCGGTTCTTTCATCTACTTTATCATGTAAAATTTGTTCAGGAGCTAAGTATGGCAAATTATCTACAAGCCCTGTATAATTTTCTCGTATATCCCCTAGTACGTTTGCAAGTCCTACTCCATTGATGAGAATTCGATTGTCATGTAAAAAAATGCTATCAGGCGTTAAATTTTGGTGCAACAATCTATTGCTATGAGCATGAGCTAAACCTCGTGCAACTCCCAATGCAATTTCTAAAGATCGTTCTAAAGAAAGTTTTTGATTGGAAGCAAGCAAAGTGGATAGTGTTTCTCCCTCTAAATATTCTGTAGTGTAATATAAATAATTTTCTTTAGCTTCAAAGTCCAAAAGAAGAGGAATATTAGGTTGATTGAGTTTCCCTAAATTTCGAACGTGTTGTTGGAATCTTTCTTGAATATAAGGATTATTTCGTATAAAGTGAGGTGGCAATAAAGTTAAAGTAACTATTCGTTTGAGACGAACTTGCATTACTTTAAAAGTTCTGCCAATAATGCCAGTTTGTTGAAGTTCTTGTAAAAATTCGTATTCTTTCACTTCCTCATTAATTTTTTTAATCTCTATCTCATTTCCAAAAGAAAGCCAAGTGTCACCAATACGAATATAATCACCAGCTTGTAATTCCTTTTTTGAAGTAACAGATAACCCATTCAGATATGTACCATTACTACTTTGTAAATCTTCAATATAAAAATTATCATTGATTTTTATAATACGTGCATGTTTTCGTGATGCTTTTTGATCATGGATAAAAATATCTGCTGTTTTATCTTGTCCTTCTTCTGCTTCACGTCCTAAAATGACTGTTGTACCAATAAAGTACTCGGTTCCTGCATCAAATCCTTTTTCTATTTTTAATATTGCCATTTTATTTCGCCTCATTATGAATTTTCATGTTCATGTCTATGTTCATACTATACGAGATACTTTGCAATAACTATCAATAGCAAAATAAACAATGAAACAAGCGTTGCAAGAATCATGTGATTGAGTTTTTGATCGTTTCTATAATGATAAAAAAGTTTAGGCACATCTTTTGTATATTTTTGATTGGCTAAAACAAGAAGTTTGCATCGTTGTATATCATGTAATAATTCTTCAGCATCTTGATAGCGTCTTTGTATATCACCTTCTAAACATTTGTGTACAATATATTCTAAATATTCAGGAATTTCTGGTTTTATTTCCCGTATGGGCATGGGACGAGATTTTTTAGGGAGTTTATCTAACATTTGACGGTCTAAAATCATATCTCTTTTATTTTCTGCATTAAAAGCACGCATTCCAGTAAAGGCTTCGTACATAACTGCCCCTAATGAAAAAATATCGCTTTGCCCATCTACTTGTGTGCCACGTGCTTGTTCTGGTGACATGTAAGGTGCACTTCCAATAACATAACCTTCTCTAGTTAAATCTGGAGATTCACGTTGTATTTTTGCAATTCCAAAATCTAATAAAATGGATTTACCAAAATGATCGACCATAATATTGGATGGTTTGATATCTCGATGCACAATTCCGTTTTTATGAGCTAACTTTAAAGCACTTGCCATTTCTTCAAAAATAGTGAGAGATTGCATAAAAGAAAGTCTTTTTTCATCAATCAAAGTAGATAAAGATTCACCTTCAAAATATTGCATCACAAAATAATTAATTTTTTCTCTATCAACTTCTAAGATACCTACTTCAAAAATAGGTATAATATTGGGATGAAATAAACGTGCAGCAGACTTTGCCTCATAATCAAAACGTTTAATTTTTCGTTCATCTTCTTTAGCAAATTCTAAGGGCAGTACTTTAATGGCAACGATTCTGCCAATTATATCTTGCTCTGCTTTGAAAACAGTGCCCATAGAACCTTGACCAATGAGGTCTAAAATCTGATATTTACTAAATTTTCTTGGTACTTCCATTGTATACCTACCCTGCGTTTTTATTTTTTGATTGTATACCTACCTGCATTTTTATTTTTTGAAAGTTTTGAATATGATGTGCTTTTTATCATATCAAAAGGGAAATAATAAGTCAATGAATTTGAAATTTTTATAAACTTACCTAGGAGCATAGAATCATTCTACTATCTGCTAAAAATAAGTGTATAATTCTACATAAGTAAGTTTATAAAAAATTTATTATTCCTTCAGTTTTTCAAGCACTATTGGATAAATCTCTGTAGGTTTATTTGTAGTCACAGATTGCACACCATTTTTTAATAACATTGTAGCAATGGTGGGGTCATCAATCGTCCAGACATGGAACTCATAACCAGCTTCTTTTACCTTTTTTACGTATTCTGGTGTTAAATTATACAATCTACCAGCATCAAAACCATCGCATTGATATTCTTTTAATTTTACAATGACTTCTTCTGGAGTGAGAAAAACATCACGCATGATTTCTTCTAGTCTGCTTTTTGAAATATCCATTTCTGCTTCTTTAGGTTTAGAAACAGTACCAAGAAGATATTGTTTAAAGCCAGGATAATTTTGACGAAGTGCAAAAAGAGCTTCACCATGAAAAGAAATAATCGTGATTTGTTCTTGTTGAATATTTGGATATTTTGACAAAACTTCTTTTAAAAGTTTAGGAAATCGTACATCGTTGACCTTAACTTCTAGGAAAATACGTCCGCCTTCTGGAAGTTCGTCAAAAACTTCAGATAAAAGAGGCACTCGTTCATTTTCATATTTTGGGTCTTTAAATTTTCCTACATCACATTTCTTAAGCTCTGCCAATGTCATATCTTTAACATAATCTGTGCATGCACCTTGTGTCACTCGAGTTAAATTTTCATCATGGATGCAAACAATATGATCATCTTTTGTAATATGAACATCTAATTCAATGCCGTATGCCACTTTCCCTTCCCAAGCTACACGAAATGCAGCCATTGTATTTTCAGGTGCAACAGCAGATTCACCTCGATGAGCAATCAATTTAATATTTGCAGGAGGTAAATTTTCAGCCATCACAGACACTCCTAAAATAATACAAATAACAATAAAAAAATGTTTCATATCATCTCCTTAATTATAAAACGTATTGATACTTTTTTACAATACCAACCTATAAAAAATGACATAACATACAACGCAAGAAAAATATCGTGAGTTCAATAACAACTTTTAAAAAAAAGCAATAAAAATTATTTACAACAACTATTCTAAAATATATTGATTTTTTTTAGGATACAATGCTGTAAAAAGCAACGTTATCAACATACTAGAAAACAAAACATCAGAAGTATAATGAGCACCAATAACAACTCTAAAATAGGAAACAAAAATTCCCCAAATAACTAATATCGCCAGCACAATACTTTTAGTTTGTTTTGATTGATATTGAAACAATAATAAAAGAATAATACAAACCCAAGCCATACTTGTATGTCCTGATGGAAAAGACCTTCCTTTAGGTGCACATTGTGGATAATACCAAACGTGAAAATCAGAAAAATCTTCTGATAAATCTCGAAATCGAATTCTTCCCCAAATAGGCTTAATAAAATGAATCAATGTTATAGAAAGAAAACCAATCAAAGAACCAATTTTTGCAAAAGCTTGGTGGCGTTTTACAAATAAACTTGCCTTATATTTTAACAATAACGTAACAACTAAAACAAGAATACCAGCAATAATACAAATAATCAACTTGCGAATATCTTTATCTACTCCTTTAAAAAATGACCAATGCATGCCTTTTACAAAACAACGGTACGTAGTCATACTAATCACACCAGTAGCAAAAACAAAATTAAAAAGATAGCAACCATAATATAGCCATCTTTTCCAATTTTTCGGTGTCACTAAGAAAGCATTCAACATAATAAATGCAAATCCAATTGCCAAACAACCTGGATACTCACCATATCGATTTACAAATTGAGCCACAGCATTATCTTGGTCGACTAAAGCTTTTGATATTTCTAAATCATAAAATCCTGCAAATACAAGTCCTAGAACAAAAAATACAAGTAAACTATAAAAAACTACCTTATTCATTATCCATCCTTTATCTCATCTACTTATAAAAACTTTTCAATACAACATACATGCTGGTAAATACACAGAAATTTTTAAAAAATTCGCATTTATATAACTCATTAAATTTACATAAATAATCGTACTTTAGGCTCAGACCAAGTGCCTGTTATAATAATAGATAAAAAGTGTTGTCGAATGCTATCAATCAATGTGTCTACTAAAGGAATTTTGGGCATGATGGTAGATGCAAAATGAGTGAGAAAGCGACAATGTAAAGAACCATCAAATCCAATGTTACCATGTCCAGAAAGAGAAATCAGAGAGGAATCAAAACGCATAGCATTGATAATAAATTTTTTATCTTGGATAGAAAAATTAATTTCTCCATTTCGAAATGCTGGTTTTGCATTTGCAGGCAAAGAAAAAATATCTAATAATGCAAGAAATATAGGAAATTCCCAAATTTGTCCATTATTTAAATTCAATCTACCATTACCAGTTAATGTTTGTATATCAAATGTATTTCCTTGAAAAGAAACTTCGCCGTGCAACAGTCCTGACATACCCACATCTTCTCCTTTTGCACGTGCTTCTTCTGTTTGACAAGCTTCAGCAATATTTCGCAATGAAGAATTTCTCACTATAAAATGACCTTTATATGCTCCGAATGTAGTGGTATCTAGCACAACTTTGCCAGTTAAATTTCCATCATAAAAATTGCCTTCTATAGAGTCAAACAGTAAATAATTCGTAAATAAATTTACTTTACAAGATAATTCTTTAGTAGTAAGACCTTTGCAAGTAATATTTGCATTCGATATACTGCCTTTTGTACGTGTATTTTCATTGTAAATATGTCCGTCTAGATGTACATCACCACTGAATTTTTCCCAGAACGAATTATCGATAATCTGAACATCAACCTTGTGCACATCTAATGTAAATTTCGTAACTGGATCTTTTTCACGAGAAAATAAAATCATATCATATTTTATTTTCTCTATCATTCCTTTAGGAATAATATCTTCCATAAGATTAGGATATATATGTGCTAATGCTGTATTAAATTTCGACTCTACTTCTACTTGTTTACCTTGTATAGTAAAATGTATGACTTGCTCATTTGTGGAAAGTGTGTCTATTTTTCCTTGTATAGAAATATAAGCATTTCCATGGCGTGCTTGTATTTTTTCCACTAAAATACTTTGATCATAAATAAAAATCCCTCCGCCAGATAATACTTGTATTTCTTGCAATTCATAAGGAAACTTTTCATATATTGCAGTACAATTTTTAGGAAAAAGAATAATTTTTTGCTCTTTTACTTCCTCTTTTTGTGAAAGGTCTACTACAATATCAATATTTCCTGATGGTTGTAATGAATTCCAAATTTCTTGATATTCTACTGACAAAGAATGATATAAATTTTTATCTAAGGCTATATTTTTTGCATGAATCAATACATCTAATTTTTCTTTATCGTACATACCATTAATAGATACTGTACCAATAGATTGTTTAGAAAGAAAATCAAAACTTGCTTGATGATTACTATTTAAAGTAAACTTCCCTTGCAATTTTTGTAATTGATAAGGAAAATCAATATATTTTCCTATTAGAGAATTAGGCTGAATAGTAGTCTTCCAATAAACAGGATTTTCTCCTTGTTTTGTTACATGTAAATCAAATTGTACATTGCCTTGCAAATCAAATAAATTGTAAATATCTTTCCCGTCTTGGGGCAATGCAGAATATAAATCTTTATCTAAACTTAAACTAGTGCTAGAAACTTTGACATCTAAGAAATCAGGTGACCACTTTCCAGAAATACAAATAGGATTATTTCCATGCATGCCACAAACATTATTAAACGTTGCTTTTTGAGGTGTTATTTGTGCCTTTCCATGCAATGCAGACACTTGGTAAGGAAATTCTACAAAACATAAAGAAACATCTTGAAAATCAACATCAGCTTTCCAAGAAACTTTTCCTTCACCAATAGGTTTTTCGACTATGACTGTTGTATGTGCTATGCCTTTTGGTGAAAATTGTTCCCAAATTTCATTAAATTCTTCTCCAATGGCTCGCAATAAACGATCATCTAAAGGCACATTTTTACTATCAATTGTAATTTTTATCCCAGGTTTTAAATCTGATTTTAAATAAATGTCGCCGTTTATGCAAAATTGAGATTGATCGCTATTTCTCCCTTTCAAGTTTTTTAAAGAAACAACTTCTGGAGTAATATGTACATCACCTGAAATATGATGCACTCGATAGCGAAAATCTTCATATTCCACAGAGACATCTTTGACTTTTAAAGACACATCAAATTTTGGTTTTTTAGGAGTCCCAGGACGACGAAAAATCCTTCCTTGAGCTTCAATTTTCCCATCTGGCAATGGAGAAAGCAAATCCCAAATATCTTGGATATCTAATAACCAAGATGTAGGATCTTTTGTGTTAGTAAATGCATAATATGTATTCTTTTCCAAAGGAACATCCATTACATGAAAATCAATGTCAAAAGCAACCCCATTTCCTGGTTCTAAAGGTAGAATATAGCCAGAAGAAACTATAGGTGAATGTGAATGAACAGTATATGCCTCCACATTTTGAAAATAAATAAATTTATTTTCAAACAAGAGATCACCAGAAACAACGTGTACAGGAATAGGTATTTCTTCCAATTGTAATTGAAAATTATATGCCTTAGCTTGAACTACTGGAAGATTTTTTAAAAGACTTCCTTTTAGGATAATCTTTCCATTCAGATAACCTTGCGGCAATAAAAATTGTCCAACTTCTAAAATCTCAGGTATTTCTTCTACTAAAATATTAAATGTGTCTAATGTTACATGAAGACGATGAAATGCAATTACAATTCTATCATCTATAAAAAAACCATCCCATAAAATACGGGCTCCTGGGTTTACTGTAAATGTAGTATTAAATAATCTCCAACTTCCACGTTGAATATAAAGGCTCTTATCATTGATTTGAACAGTAAGGTTGAGTTTAGAAATTTGTAAACGCTCATATTCTAGAAAACCATTAGCAATACTAATCTGGGTATTCCAATCCCAACCTGTTTGAGGGGTAAAAGAAAGAAAACCAATACCATGAAGTTCACCTTGTGGATGAAACTTTTCCCATAAACTTAAAAGTTTTGTTTCTGTAAAATGTTGCAATACTTCTAACATTTCTTTTTTTAAAATACAATTTTCAAATCCACACAATAAAGAAAAATTGCCATCTAAACTCAAAGAACCATTTATTAAATAGAATTTAACATCATTCCATATAGCAGAGAGTTTGGCAGAGTGGAATTGATTTTGTTGTACAGAAACAGAACCAGAAATCTGAGAAATAAAAAAAGAATATTCTGGAATATAAATAGATGAACTTGCTTGCTCAATATTACAATTTAAAAATATATCTTCTGATTCTTCGGTAAAGCCTTGAATTTGAATGTCTTGGATAATAGTTTTTCCAGCGACTTTCACTCTATCTTTCAGAGGCAATATTTGGCGTACTATATCATCCCAATAAAGATGCAAAGATCTTTTCCCTTGAATATATAAACCATCATCTAAGTGATACGTACCTTGGAATTCCATAGGTCCCAAAATATTGCAATGATATTGTAAATCTAACTCGTAATTTTTTTGTTGACGTTGCATAGAAAAATGTATTTTGTCTACGCTCATGTCATGTTTCATAAAATCAGGTGCATGTAAAGAAACTTTAGAATTCTGTAATGTAAAATAAAATGATTTGCTTAAAAATTGTTCACAATGTTTGAAAATTTCTTGGAATTTAAGTTTTTTATCTTGGACAAGGGTGTTTTGTATTGGCTTAAAAATATCAAGATTAAACGCATTGTCTTCATAAATAAATCTTGCACGCATTCCTTGTATAGAAATACTAGAAATTTTTGGTAAAAAAAATTTTTCTAAAGCCACAGAAATTTTATCAATTTCTAGTAAAACTTGATTTTTTTTATCAAATAACAATGCATGTCGTAAAATAACTTTTCGATTCCATAAAGACAACTCTATCCGAGGCACATGGTAGCGAGTAGAAAACACATTAGACAATTCTTTATGAAGAAGTCGCTCTATACGAGATTCATTTAAAAAATACAGCCCAGCCACTATCAAAAACAAAAATACAACAGCTAAAAAAATTCCTATGCACCGCAAACAAAGTTTTAAACGACGCCTCATACAACTTACTCACTTACAATAATATTACGATAGTTCTTTAATCATGTTTTGCAAGGCTGGGTACAAAGGGATACCTTGCTCCATTCGCTTTTGTTTCATCAAATATTCTTTTTCACCAGCAATATAAATATTTTCTTGCCCTGGTGCATGTTTTGATTCTTTTAAAGTAGTCATAATATTCGTAACAATTGCCTTACTTACTTCCATAGGTAAAAAATGTGCTATATCAATAGCCATAAAAAAATGACCAATTCCTAAAGGGATATTCTTACCATCTTTCACACCACTTGTTTGTCGTAAATAATTTGCATCACATAAAGCAGTGCTCAATATTTCTACCATGGTAGCAAGCCCATACCCTTTATGACCACTAGTACTTTCTCCTAATCCACCCAGAGGAAGAAGTGCAGCAGTTTTATTTACTAAATCTTGTAAAATTACATTTGAATCTTGAGAAGGTGCTTCACCTTTTTGATTAATCACAAGACCTTCTGGAGTAGGTTTATTCAACTTTGCTAAAACTTCAACTCTCCCTCTTTGAATAATCGATGTTGCTATATCTAGTGAAAAGGGATATTCTAAATTCGAAGGAATAGCACATGAAATAGGATTTGTTCCTAACATAGGTTCAATTCCAAAAGTAGGAGCTACTGAAGGACGAGCATTTGTCAATGCAATGCCAATCATATTTTCTTTGGCTGCCATACAACTATAATAACCAGCAATTCCAAAATGATTGCTATTACGTACCACAGTTACTGCAGAACCATATTTTCTTGCCTTTTCAATCGTACGATTCATGGCATGGTAAGAAATAACTTGTCCCATGCCATTTTGTGCATCTAAAACAGTAGCACTCTCTTGATCTTTAACAACTGTATAATTTGTAGTTGGTAATTGCGTTTTATTTTTAATCCTATCAATATACATCTTTAAACGTTGTATTCCATGCGATTCAATGCCACACAAATCAGCCTCAATCAAAACATTAGCACAAATTTCCGCATCTTCCTCAGGAACATCAACTTTAATAAAAGCCTGTTTCATAAAATCTTTGGCTTCTTTCCAAGGCATATACACAATATCACTTACATTTTGAAAATACGTTCCCATAATCTATCTTTCTCTTGTATATGTATTATTTTGAAGATATTGCAAGTAACAAATTCCACTAGTCTCAAACTTCTTAAAAATTTTATTTTAATCATTGAAAGTAAAAAATCAAAAAAGTAGTAAGCTTCTTACAAACTTTATTTTGCATGTGTTGCAAATAACAAATCAATACGAGTATCAAGCTTCTTACAAACTTTATTTTTCATGTGTTTCAAGTAAAAAGTCAACAAAAGTAGCAAAATCTTGAAAAATTTTGTCTGGTTTTTCCCAAGTTGAAAAAATTTGCTTTAGTCCATTGCCAGTTTGAACTAAAGCTGTTTTACAATTTACTGTTTTTCCTGCAAGAATATCAATTTTGCTATCTCCTACCATCCATAAATCTTCTGTAGGAATAGAAAAATCAGAGATAGCTTGTTGCAATAATCCTGCTTTAGGCTTTCTACAATTGCAAAAATCTTTGTCATGGTGAGGACAATAATACCAAAAAATACTCCCTTGCATATCTAAAAGATTTTCTAAATACACGTGAATTTCATCCACTGTTTTTTTTGTATATAAACCTTTAGAAATACCACCTTGGTTACTCACCACACAAAGTTTATAATGAAATTCTTTCAGTCGTTGTATAGCATTTTGAACGCCATCCAATAGACGAACTTGTTGGATGGCAGTTACATAATAACAATCATTATCAATCAAAACACCATCTCGATCAAGTAATAAAAATCGATTTTGCATCTATTTCCCTTGGTATTTTAATTTTAAAGAATTTAAAAAATTCTGCGTATCTCTATCACCTTGAAGTTTCATATCAGGATCATGTAACCAAGCATTTAAAAAAATCTCTTCTGCTTCCTCTTCTCTACCAGCTTTATATAAACAACCAGCTAGACGAATATAACATTGTAGGCGATCTGTATTACTTGCTAAACCACGAGAAAGTGCATTTTGATAAGCATCCAAGCCGTTTGCAAAATCACCTTTTGCCAAATAAGCTACATTTCCTTTTTGAAAAAAATCAGCACCAGAATTTCTTAATCCAATAATAGTATCTTTGGCAAGCATCATCTTTTTAGTGGAAGCAACTCCTTTCATCTCTATCCAACGTTTATTATTCCATTGAGGATGCATAGTAAGAATTTGATCATCACGATATTGATAAGCTCGAGTAGCATAATCACTTCCACTGACTGGATTATCTGCAAAATAAAAAGCCATTGCAGCAATTAAAGCAACATTGCTAAATTGTTGATTTTCTAATGCATTTTTTGGTATGGCAGTTTCTAACAACTTAGCAGCACGAGCACCAATCTCTACATAATGAATATCAATGTCAGCTGCTTGAGCATACAACCAATCATATTCTGTAGTAAATGCAAAATCTTCATGTAAATCAGCTGCTGGAGTCACAGTCATTACTTCACTAGTTGTTATTTCTGGATCTTGTTTTTCAGACGATGAACAACCCATAAATACAAAACAAACCATACATAGTACTAGAAAAACTATTGAAATACTTCTCTCCATGTCTTATCCTTCCTATTAATTCGAAGTTTTATGTCTCGTTTTTGATCAAACATAATTTTACTACTAAAAGATACGGCTTCATCACGCTCAAAATTTTCATTGATACTTGTAAAAAATAAATGAACTTCATGATATCCTGGTGTTACTTCTACGACTGCAGAATTTCTTGCATCTAAAGGAATATCCTTATTATCTAACTTCATTTTCAAATCTATATCAGGATATTCAATAGTTATAGAATATCGTTCGGGCATTCTTGCTTGTACAGCGAGTCTTTGTTCTGTAGTTTGTTCCGCTGGCCTATAATCATTAATATAATTTTTCCTTGTATCAGGCATAGGATTTTCTTTTAACTCTTCTTGCGTAACAGCACGAACTACATTTTCTCTCGGTTGTGCAGATTCAGCATTCATTTTTTCAACTTTCTTGAACCAATCATCTGACATATTTACTGTAGTTGAGCTACTGTTAAACCATTCACTTTCTTGCCCCCAATAAATTAATCCTAAAACTAAAGGAAGTCCAATTAAAAATAAGAAAAGCCAAAAAGTATCGTGGTGACCTGTTTCATGCAAAGCATCTTTCTTTACATCAATATTTTCTATTTCTATTGCCTCAGCCTCTTTTTTTTCTTCATCTGATACTTGTATGCTTTCTAATGCACGAATCCATCTATATGGCTCAGGACAAGTTTCAAATGAACCTGCAAACAACGTTTGTTTAAATAAATCTCCTACGCTTTCAGACATTTTATTCAATTGTTCTGTATATCTTTGTACTGTCAACTGTTTTGGATTTTGCAAAATTTCTTGCGAAAACAAAGCACCATTATAATAGCGAGGAGATTGTTTATCTACTAACAAAAATTCAGCAATAACAATGGCTAAAGAAAAACGGTCGCCTTTTGCATTCCATGTTTTTCTTGCATCATAACGTCCAGTCTCATCCACAACCCAAGGTGCAATATAGCCTTCTGCACCAGCAGGAAGGGATTTTTGAAAATACAATGAACCATTGTACATACTATCCCAGTCAATTAAATACACTATATTATCATCAAAATTCAAAATAAGATTATCAGAACATAATTCTCTGTGTACACAACCATTCTTTTCTAAAGCTATAACTGTTGCTACTAGACTTTTGGCAAAGGCAACTCGTTTTCCTAATGAAAACTCATACTTACCAGAACGAATAGATTGGCTTATATTTTTCCAAGTTTCTCCTTTCACTTCTGGCATTAAAATAGAATTATCTAACAAAGTTGCTAGTTCATTACTATAGTACAATCCTTCTTCATTTTTAATATCTGCACTGGCAACAAGATAGCGTTTAGACGCTGCAATACAAGATGGTTCATTAGGGACCAAAGCTCTAATTGCTGATAAATAGGGCCTATCTAATGTCATTTCTGGATTAAATTTTTTAATAACCCAAGTTCTTTGCGTACCAGGTTGATTTAAAAATAAACATTTTCCTTGTTGACCATCGATCACATACGCCAAATTTTTATAACGAGGATGTTGCTGTGGAATCAAGCGGATTCCCTTAACCATAGCTGGTAGGCCTGATTGCAACCAAACATTGGTTCTTTCCATAACTCATTCTCCTAAATAAACAATTCTGATAACAACAAGCAAATTCCCCTGGGTATTTTTCTAGAGCTATCCCTGTCTTAACCATGGATTGCCCAACCCTCAACTTGGCGCATTCCTTCCATCACAGCTTCAGATAATGTAGGATGAGCGTGGATCATGCGAGCCACTTCCTCTGGGGAAATTTTGGCAACTTTAGCTAATAAAATTTCATGAATTAATTCTGTAGCTTCTGCACCAACAATCGATGCACCTAAAATTTCTTTCGTATCTGGTGCATACAATATTTTTACAAAACCATCACTTTGATCAATGGCTATAGATTTTCCAACTCCCTTATAAGAAAAGACAGCTTTTTCATATGAAATATTTTTTTCTTGTAACATCTTTTCTTTCATTCCAAAACTACCAATTTGTGGTTCACAATACACAGCTGAAGGGATCGTATTTATGTCCACAATAGATTCAGATTTGCCAGATGCCATACATTCCACAGCAATTTCTGCTTCTTTAGATGCAACATGAGCTAATAAAGGCGTTGCTACAATGTCACCTACAGCAAAAATACTATCTACACTCGTTCGATAAGAATCACGAACAGGAATAAATCCACGATCTAATTGAATATTGACATTTTCTAATCCAAGTTCATCAGTATTGGGAGTGCGACCTACACCAACTAGCACTTTTTCTACGTCTAAAGAAAACTCTTTCCCGTCTTTCCCTTTAAAATCAATAGAAATAGCATCTTCTTTTATATGGCAAGTTTGTGCAAATGTACTAGTGTACATCTTAATTCTACGTTTTTGAAAACTCTTGGCCAAAACTTCAGCAACATCTTCATCTTCCAAAGGCAAAATATGATCCATTGCTTCTGCAATATGAACCTCTACACCAAAAGCATTCATGACATGAGCAAATTCAATGCCAATAGCACCAGCACCTAAAATTAATATACTTTTAGGCAACTTATCCATCATTAAAAAACCATTGGAAGACAAAATATGCGTTTCATCAACAGGAAATGTTGGTAAAGATTTTGGACGAGAACCAGTAGCTAACAAAATAAATCGAGACGATATAACACGACCATCAGATAAAGAAACAGAATGTGGGTCTTGCACTTTACCTTTTGCATAAATCACTTCAATATTATTTTTTTTCATCAAAAATTGAATGCCTTTAGATAAACGATCAGCAACTTGACGTGATTTTTTCTGCACCTTACTATAATCAAAGCCAGTGCGATCTACAGTTACACCCCAACTTTCACATAACTTCAAATTCATAAAACAACTACTTTGATAAATTAAAGATTTTGAAGGAATACAGCCTAGATTTAAGCAAACACCACCTAATTTATCTTGTTCTACAACTACACATTTCAAACCCAATTGAGAAGCTCGTATAGCTCCTACATATCCTGCTGGACCGCCTCCCAAAATAATAACGTCATAATCATATTTTTGCATACTAAGACCTTTCAAAATTACTTCTCGCACATTATATTGAATCATGGAATATTACATACTATACTCTATGGAATTAAAGCATGAAATACTCTATGGAATTACACCATGAAAGATTATAATTCATTGAATTATGAAATACTATAATACATATAGAATATATAATCAAATATTATAATACATATAGAATATACAACAAATTCAAGAAACTCTCAATAACAAATTTATATTATTCAAAAACAAATACAATAATAATAATATCATTTTATCTACAAAAGAAAATAAGTTTCCCATTTTCTTATTGACTTATAAAATAAATATATCTATGATAAAATTATCCATTAAAATTTTTCATAAAAGCTATTAAATACACATGCAATATGAAAAATCATCCATAATAAAGATCAACAAAGATCAACAAACATCAGGTGAAAAAAAAATGAATTCTATATATATTGCCCCCTCTATTTTATCTGCTGATTTTGCAAAATTAGGGGAAGAAATTCAATTAGTAGCTCAAGCTGGTGCAGATATAATCCATATAGACGTTATGGACGGTCATTTTGTACCAAATATTACTATTGGTCCTTGTGTTATTCAATCCTTAAGAAAAATCACACCACTTCCATTAGATGTACATCTCATGATCTCTAATCCAGAAAAATACATATCTGATTTTATACAAGCTGGAAGCGATTGGATTACCTTTCATTTAGAAACAACTCAAAATCCAAGACAACTCATTCAAAAAATTCACGAATCCAATCGAAAAGCTGGGATTTCCATAAAACCAAACACACCAGTACAAAAAATTTTCCCTTACTTATCAGATCTAGACCTAGTTCTTATCATGTCCGTAGAACCTGGATTTGGTGGACAAGAATTTCAACAACAAGCTTTAGAAAAATCAAAAGCCATACGCCAACAAAATAAAAATATTCTCATTAGCATGGATGGCGGAATCAACTTACACACTGCACCATTAGCTATCCAAGCTGATGTAAACATCTTAGTTGCTGGTTCTGCTATTTTTAACACATCTAACTACAAAGAAACAATTCAAAAATTTAAAAACATCATTGCAGAATTTTCTCAAAAATAACTATGTAAATAAATTTATTTTCGTTATTATCTCTAAAAAATCATAGTTGAAAAATTATGGAGGCGGAAATCTTCAACCATCAACAAGAAATACAGCAACCATTTTATATTTTTACTTATACACTTCATAAAAAAATATAAAAAGGGAAAACTATGAACAAAAAAAGAAAAAAACTCACCAAGTCTCACTCTGATAAATACAACATCTCTGATAAATTCATGAATTCGGAAAACATTGGCAGACAATGTAATAACCACACTATCGCTCAAAAAAATTCTCCAGAACAATCCATAAACCCTATTGGATTCCAATTTCTACGTAAAAAACAATATACATGTGGGAAACAAACATACACAATTGAAGAATATCTACATACAGCTACCAATATTGAATTCAGCCTTATTCCAAAAGGCGATTTTTATATGGGAAGCAATGATTCCAAATTTTCCAAACCTATAAGAAAAGGAAGCATCACAAAATCTTATTTAATGGCAAAATACCCTTGTACAGAAGAACAATGGGAAAATGTTATGAAAGATACAAAAATAACAACACCTCATGCTCCCATAGTTCAAATTTCTTGGGATCAATGCATAGAATTTTGTAAAAAAACTGGCTTACAACTTCCTAATGAAATTCAATGGGAATACGCTTGTCGAGCAGGTAGCACCACTCGTTGGTCATTTGGAGACAACATGGCAGATCTCACAGACTACGCTTGGGTAAAAAGCAACTCTAACAAACAAATCCAAGAAGTCGGACTTAAAAAACCTAATGCATTTGGACTCTATGACATGCATGGAAATATATGGGAATGGTGCGAAGACATTTGGAAAATCAACTACCATGAATCAAAAGAAATCATAAATCCCTTAGCTCATACTATAAGAGGCGGCAGTTTCAACTTTCCAAGCCTCTTTTCTACATCAGCAGCACGTTCCTATCATGTAAAATACAACTACCACATTGGCTTTCGAGTATCGTACTACGACAATACCTTCTAACACAAAATCAACTCTCTTCAAAACAAGAGACAAAATAAAATCACCTCATAGCCCCAGTTTACTCTGGGGCAATTTAATTTTCCCACCCCCGAGCATCTCCCTAGCACCCCAGAGCAAATTTCTCCCCAGAGTAAATTTCTCCCCAGAGCAACTCCCCAGAGCAACATTGCCTCCCCAGAGCAACTCCCCAGAGCAAATTTTCTCCTCGGAGCAACATTCCCTCCCCAGAGCAACTCCCCAGAGCAACTTTATTTAGAGTAATTCACTCCCCAAAACAACTTCCCAGAGCAACTCCCCAGAGCAACATTGCCTCCCCAGAGCAACTCCCCAGAGCAAATTTCTCCCCAGAGCAACTCCCCAGAGCAACTCCCCAGAGCAACTCCCCAGAGCAAAT
>Ga0116147_1002375_pt1 | contig 19145 bp, 22 predicted proteins | sample AD_JPNHG3_MetaG_FD_89749 | JGI IMG/M metagenome (GOLD analysis project Ga0116147, IMG submission 89749) | Active sludge microbial communities of municipal wastewater-treating anaerobic digesters from Japan - AD_JPNHG3_MetaG | ecosystem: Engineered > Bioreactor > Anaerobic > Digestate | place...
TCACTCCCAGCCCTTTTTCCACATGTCCTCGTCGTCGTAGACCTTCTCGTCGGCGGCGTGGGCCTCGGCCGCGTCGGCCTCGTAGTCGCGGGGGAGCCTGCCCTTGCGGGCAAAATACTCGCGGTACCACTCGTGGGCCGTGATGAGTGACATCACCTCGCTCGTGCCCGTCCAGATGGACGCCAGGCGGATGTCGCGGAAGATCCGCTCGACGGGGAAGACGTTCGTATAGCCGATGCCGCCCATGACCTGCATGGCATTGTGCACGGCCCTCTGGCAGCTCTCGGTGATGAACTTCTTCGACTCCGAGACGAGCCGGCGGACGAGATTCTCGTTCGCCCCCGCATCGACCGCCCGGGCCGTCATGTTCGCCATGGCGCGGCAGGCGTCGAGCAGCATGGCCGCCTCGGCCACCTGGAAGCTCACGCCCTGGAACTGGTTGATGACCTGCCCGAAGGCCTTGCGGCGCGTCGTGTACGCCGTGGCGACGTCGAGGGCCGCCCGGGCCGAGCCGATGGTCATGGCCGCCGTGCCCAGCCGCTCGGGGATCATCATCGTGTTGAACACGGCATAGGCCCCGTGAACCTTCCCGACCACGTTTTCCCTCGGGACCCGCACGTTGCGGAAGACGAGACGACCCGTCCCGCCGCCGCGGCAGCCCATGAGCCCGTAGAGGTATTTCGTCTCGACACCGGGCCCCCGCTCCACGAGGAAGCAGGTCAGGGCGTCCTGGGGCTTCGCGGCCGGGTTCGTCCGGGCGTAGACGAGGAAGAAGTCCGCCCCCTCGGCCCCCACGATGAACCGCTTCTGCCCGTTGAGCACGAAGTGATCGCCCCGGTCCTCGGCCTTCGTCGCGGCCCCGAAGAAGTCCGAGCCGCCCCGCGGCTCGGTGAGGCACTCGGCGGCGAAGCGCTCGCCCCTGAGCAGGGGCTTCACGAAGCGCTCCTTCTGCTCGTCCGTGCCGTGCCGGATGACGGCGTCGCAGACCAGTTCCGCCCCCACGCCGAACACGCAGGCCATCTCGTAGCCCAGGGTCCCGATCTCCTCCATGAGCATGCACGTCGTCGCCCAGTCCATGCCCCGGCCGCCCCACTCGACCGGGTAGCGGCACCCCAGGAGGTTTCGCCGGCCCGCCTCCTGCAGGAACGCCTTCGGGAACTTGATCGCATCCGTGTCCATGTCGAGGATCATCTGCCGGGGGACCCACTTCACGAGATCCCTCGCCTCCTCCACGATCTGCCGCTGCGGCGGCGTCATCAGGAAGTCGTACATGTCCCCTCTTTCTCCTTTCCCGCCGGGCACGCCCGACGGGCCCCACTCTGCCACAAACAGCGCGCAAAAGGAAGAGGCGGCCTTGCGGCCGCCCCTTCCTAACCCGAACGATGCGGTTGAGCGGGATTCCGGACAGCGAAGTTCGACGCGTTTTGGGTAACCGCTCCTCGGGGCCCCCACGCTGCGCTCGGGGTAAACTCCACGGCCGCAGCGCAAACGGTTTGAGCCCGAAGGGCGAATGTTTGCGCCTGCAGTGCAGCGGGCGCCGGAGCGGTCCAAAACCGTCCATGACCAGGAAGAATCCTGCTCAACGCCGCGCTACTTCGCCGTCTCCTGCCAGCCCGATGCGCTCGTGTACTTGATCCACGGGCCGTTGAGGGTCTTCACCTTGACGTAGTCCTTCGTCATCTCGAAGTTCGTCTTCAGCATCCCCGTGCTGTCGTCGGCGCCGCGCTTCTCGTAGACGACCCACCGGTGCTTGCCGTAGTCGTACACGGCCACCTTGTGCAGTCCCGCGGCGAGGGCGAAGCTGTCGTTCACCTGGTTGACGAACCCCTCCACCTTGCCGCGGGTGATCGTCGTCATCTTGAAAAAGTTCCATTTCTTCGTGGTGCCGTCGTAGACCGAGGCCCCCAGGAAGCCGTACTTGAGCGTCATGTTTCCGGACTTGCTCGAAACCGGCTTGAAGGCGGGCGTTCCCACGTTGGACGGGTCCTGCTGCGCATGGCACGCAAGGGCCCAGGACAAAGCGAATACGGCAACCAGGGCAAAGACCAACAAGCTCCTCTTCATGCAGCACCTCCTGCTGGGGTTTGAGTCATCGCGGCACAGTTGTGCAAAGCCCGTGCCCGTTGAAGAGAACGGGGCTCAGACGAAACGTCGGGGAGGGTGATGGACTCACTGAGGATGTCCCGCCCGACGCCGCGGGCGCCAAGCCCGTCACGGCAGGGTTCCCCCGGGACGCGGCCCCCGCGGCGGGAATCAGGCATTGAACCCGGAAGTGCCCGCCCGAAGCGTTGGACGGTATACGGTGCAGGGATCCGCGGCTCTCCGTGCCCGATCGGGGAACAGGGCACGGACGGATTCCGCAAACGCGGCGATCTCGAAGGGCATCCGAAAGAAGCGGTCCGCCCCGACCCGCAGGGCGATGTCCTCGTAGAGGAATTCGGCCGGGAACGCCGCCGTCGCGATGACGGCTCCGCCGTGGCGGGTCTTGAGGTGCCTGACCAGCATGAGGGCCTTGACGAAGCTGTCGGCCTCGAGTGCACGGCCCCAGCGCCCGAAGACCACGTTGTTGAGAAACAGCACGAAGAGGTCCACGGGCCCCTCTTCGGCCCACGCCAGGATCCGGTCGGCCTCCGGCGTGCCGTGCACGCGCAGCCGCTGGCCGGGATCCAGTGCGCCGGAAACGGCCTCGGCGACGATCTCGACGAAGCCGTCGTTGAAATCGCCCACGATCACGCAGAAATCACGCGGTCTGGTCATCCCTGCCCTCTCCCTTGCGACCCTTGCCGGTTTTCGCGGAGGCCCGGCCCGCGGCGCGGGCTGGGCCTACTCCTGTATCGCCCCGGCAGGCGCAAACTTGAGGGGATTCCGGCCCCGCGACCCGCGGCGCCCGCCGGACGGACAAAAAAAGAGCGGCTCGCAGGCCGCTCGTTTTCGCCGTCGTCCCCCTTACCGGGACTGCCGTCAGGCCAGGTTGATCGTGTGGGTCTTCAGCAGGAATTCCTTGAACTGCTCCTTCGTCGTTTCCCTGACATCGGAGAGCTTCACGAGGATGGCATTGTTGTAAAAGGAGTACCCATCGTCGATCTTCTCGGGGTTCTCGTCGTCGTCGATGAAGCGTTCCATGAATCGCAGCGCGAGTTTCCGGGCCTCCTTCTCGTCCTTGGCCTCGATGAGGTAGTGGTGGTGGCGCAGGTCCTCGTCTTCGCGCTCGGTGATCTTGATCCAGTAATCGGGCATGATCCCTCCCGGTCTTCGTGATATGCTGCCGCTGTTTTTACCACTTCCCCGCCCCGCGCGCAACGACTCTTTTCACGAGGCCGGGATCGACACGCCTTCGACGGTTCGGAAAAGGGCCGCCCACCGGGCGGGCGGCCCCTGCCGATCCGCATCGGTCGATCCATCGGATCAGAAGCGTCCCCACCGGCCGGGTCGCATGAAGTAGGTGAGGCTTCGCAGGATGATGCCGTTGCATTCGGCCGCCATCCCGCTGCAGTTGCGGATGATCTGCAGCCAGTTTTCATAAACACCCTGGTAGATCTTCGAGACATCCCCGAAGGCCGTGTAACCGCCGACGCCCGGCAGAGGGGGCTCCGCGCGCCGCGGGGTGTCGGGTTTCGGCGCACCGTGCGGGACCTGTGCCTTCGGCTTCCCGGACGTGGCGGCGGGCCTTGGCTTCTTCGGGGGGGCGGCCTTCTGCGGCCCGGCCGGCCTTGCCGCAGGCTTGCGGGCGGCCTTGCCCCTCGTCCGGGTCGGTTCGCTCGGCTTCAGGGCGCTGAGCTTCTCCAGGATGTCGGTGCGGCTCTTTTTAGCCATGGATGATCTCCTGTGCGAGGGCGAGAAAGTCTTCGGCGCCCTTGCTCGACGGGCTGTATTCGAAGAGGTTCTGCTGGGCGATCTGGGCCCTCACGATGTCCACGTTGATCCGGATGACGGTCCGGAAGAGCTTGTCGGGGAAGTGGCTCTTCAGGGTCTCGTAGGTCTGGTCCGACAGGCTGCTGCGGCGGTCGACCTTGCAGGCCAGGACCCCCAGCAGCTCGAGCGCGGGGTTGAGGCTGCGCTTCACGTAGCCGATCTCCTCGAGCAGCTGCTTGAGCCCGAGCAGCGGGAAGAACCCCGAGTCGACGGGGATCAGGACCTCGCCCGCGGCCACCAGCGCGCTCTTCGTGAAGACGTTGAAGCTCGGCGGGCAGTCGAAGAGGATGAAGTCGTAGCCGTCCTCGACGGGCACCAGCAGGGTCTTGATCAGGTCGAAGGCCTGCCGGCGAAGCAGCCTCTCCTCCACGTCCTTGAGGGCGTTGTTGGAGGGGATGATGTCGGTCCACCCTGTCGCGACGATGTAATCCGCGGCCTTGCCCTTCTCGAGGATGAGGTCCTTGAGCGTCGGCCCCTCGTTTTCGATGATGAGCCCCACGGCGGCCGAGGCGTTTCCCTGGCTGTCGAGATCGACGAGCAGCGTCCTCTTGCCGGCAGCCCGCAGGGCCGCGGCCAGGCACACGGCCGTCGTGGTCTTGCCCACGCCGCCCTTCTGGTTCGTGATGGCGATCTTTCGGGCCATGTCTCCCCCCGGGGGCGGTACGTTCGTTCCTCTGCTTCCATAAACCAAATCGCCGGAAATGACAAGGATGAAGGTCACCGCACCGCGGCGGGCATCGAGGGGAATCATCACGGAAACGGTAAGGCGGGATGCGGAAAGCGGCACGGGGAAGAACGCTTCACCGGGAGGCGGCCGCTTTCGAGCAAGATCGCCGGGGAACGCGCTAGCGGGACAGGGCGGCGAAGCGCATGGGCGGCGCCGAGGCGAGGCGGCCCGCCAGCTCATCGCGGGCAGCCCTGTAGGCCGCCAGCAGCGACTCGGGCACGGGCTCGCCGGGGGGGATGACCACCTTGCGGGGGTTGACGGGCCGGTCGTTGACGCGCATCTCGAAGTGCAGGTGCGGGCCCGTGGCCAGGCCCGTGGCGCCGACATGCCCGACGAGCTGCCCCTGGGCGACGCTCGCGCCTTTTCGAATCCCCTTCGCAAAGCCCGAGAGGTGACCGTAGTAGGTCTTGTAGCCGTTGGGGTGGCGGATGACGACGAGCTTGCCGTAGCCGCCCTGCCAGCCCGCCGCGACGACCTGGCCGTTGGCCATGGCCGAGACGGGCGTGCCCTTCGGGGCCACGTAGTCCGTGCCGTTGTGGGCCCTACGGATCTTGAGGACCGGGTGGAGCCTCGACTTCGAGAATCCGGAGCTGATCCGCCGGAAGCTCAGCGGCGCCTTGAGGAAGGCCTTGCGCAGCGAGCGGCCCTCGGCGTCGTAGTAGTCGGCCTTCCCGTCGCTCTCGAACCGGTAGGCACGGTAAGGAACACCGTCGTTGACGAACTCGGCGGCGAGGATATTGCCGTACTTCCTGAACTCGCCGTCGCGGTAGAGCCCCTCGACGAGCAGGCGGAACGTGTCGCCCCTGCGCAGGGCCGTGGTGAAGTCGATGTCCCAGGCGAAGATGTCCGAGAGGCTGAGGGCCAGCAGCAGGTTCTGCTGCCCGCCGCCCATGGAGGCGATCAGGTTGTCCTCGATTGCGCCTTCGAGGCAGAGGATCCTCCGGTCGTACTCGATGCTGAGCTTCTCGGCCCGGTAGACTTCGCCCTCGCGTGTGACCCGCACGAGGGCGTCGTCGCTTGCCCAGTAGAGGAAGGCGTGCAGGCCCTTCTGCGGGTCCACCTGGATCTCGTAGGGCCGGCCCGCACGGAACTCCCTGGGGCTGTGGACGCCGGCCAGGGCCTCCTTGACGGGGAAGAGCTGCCGGGGGTCGAGTTCGTGGCGCCTGAAGATCTCGTGGAGCGACTGCCCCTTCTGGACCATGCCGCCGAAGCGCAGCAGGTTTTTCATTTCCCGTGTTTCGGGGGGTTTTGCGGGATCGGGCCCGGGGGAGGCACCGAGGAAAAGAAGGGCGGCGAGCAGTGAGGCCACTGCGACGACGAGGATGGCCGGGCCGAGAACTTTTTTCGCCGGTGTCACTCGCTGGAAACCCCGCTGCCCCGTTTCGGCGCGGCCCGTGCGCGCGCCGGGCGCACAAAAGGCGCCTCTCGTCGATCTGTATCGGCCAGGCCGCAAGGGCCATGGCGTGCTGAGCCGTAAAAGCGCCTGTCTGCCGCCGTACCCTAAACGAATCGATCCGGGATTTCAAGCGATTTTCGAAGGCGAAAGGGCCGCCCGCGCAGCGCGGGCGGCCCCTGCCGCTCAGAACGCGTAGACGAAGTTGAACCAGAACTTGTTGCCCTCGGGCTTGTTGCGGGCCTCGAACTCGGGCTGCCATTTTGCCGTGAAGCTCATGTTCTTGTAGTTGTACTGCGCAACGGGGCCGATGGCGAAGACCCGCCCCTCGAACCCGTCGGAGCCCACCTTGTTGCCATTTTGCTCATCCTCGGTCACCTGGTAGTAGTAGTATCCCCCGATGCCCACAGCCCACTCTTTGCCGATGTGGTAGCCAATCAGGTAGTCAAAATGGAACTCCTGGCCCGACTGGTACTTCGTGTCGTCGTTTTCCGTGTTGTAGTCGTACATGAACTTGGCCGAGATCTCGAAGCCGCCGTCGCTCAGGTAGGTTAACCCGAGGACGGGCTCGAAGGTCCAGTAATTGCGGCCGATGTTGGCCAGACGGTCCTGGTTGTAGCTCCCCGTGGGGATGTAGATGTCGAGGCCCGCCGTGACGTGGAAATTTTTGGAGTGCCAGCCGAGGATGATCGGGTCGACGATGATGTCGCCCAGCCCGAACCGGTCATCGTCACGGCCGCCGAGCGTCACATCCTGGTAGGCAACCGGGATGAAGGCGTGGACGGCCCAGTTGGCCCCGAAGACCTTGTAGTCGGTCACGTAGATGAATCGGAGCACGTCGGCCGCGACCTTGAGCTTGAAGTCGGGGATGAGGTCGTTGCCGTTGTTGTCCTTGAACTTCGAGGCCGTGTAGTAGGTCAGGTAGTTCTTGAAATACGTCCCGGGCGGAGGGAGCGCCCCCGCCATGAAGTCCTCCGCGCCGTTCGGGTAGGCCCCGCCGCCGCCCTCGGTGGCCGATGCGGGTCCCGCGATTGCCGCCGCTCCCATCAGCAGGGCCGCCGCGACCCCGACGATGAACCATCTTTGGAATGACTGCCGCTTCTTCATCACGCTGTCTCCTCCTTCCTGGGATTTTGCAGGGTCAAAAAAAAGGCCGCCGGGTGTCCCGCCCCCGCGGCCTTCTCGATACAAAAAAAGCCATGGGCGGCGAGTGATCCACCCATGGCTTGCTTCCGGCTGTCTACTTCGTGCCGCTGTTTTCTACGATGGGCAGACCGATGCGCTCTTTTGGGTCCACCACCACCAGCCCAGGAAACGGATGCCCATCCGGTTTGCCATCGCGGCATCTTCCCTTCACGAAGTGCGCGGATTACACCACGGTTTGCCCGGTCTGTCAAGCCCATTCTCGGGGCCGGATTCCGCTAAAGAATTCGCCCCCGGCGGCCGAAGAAAGGGTAAGAATGCACCCCTGGCGGCCGCGCCGTGCAGCGGGTGCGGTTCGAACGACCAGGAAACGAGGCTGACCGATGACGACCTTTACTCCCCGCGAGATCAAGAACCGGAAATTCAAGCAGAGCCTGATGGGGGTCGACGCCGAGGAGGTGAAGGGCTTCCTCAAGATCGTGGCGGCGGAGTTCGACAAGATCCTCACCCAGAACGCCCAGCTCGAGAAGAGGCTCACCGAGCAGACCGTCCGGTCCACCCTCGGCACCCGGAAAGAGGCCGAGAAGAGCCGGCAGACCCTGGAGGAGGCGGGCAGGGCCGCCGGGGAGATCGTCGCACGGGCGAAGGAAGAGGCCGAGCAGATCCGCCACGCGGCCGAGAGGGAAGCTGCGGACCTGAAGCGCAAGGCCGAGCGGGAGGCCCACGAGAAGGCCCGCCGGGAAACGGCGCTGATGCTCCAGCAGGCGAAGGTCATGGCCGACGAGGTCATCCTGAACGCCAAGCAGAAGGCCGAGAAGATCGAGGCCGAGGCGAAAGAGGCGCTGGCCTCGGCCGCGGCGGCGGCCTCCGACTTCGAGCGTCCCCTCTCCGTGCCCGGGGACGCGGGCGGGCAGCCCGAAACCGCAGCCGGGCCCGACGAGTGGGATGACGGGAGAAGCGAGGAGGCCCTGCAGAATTTCGACTCCCTGATCGCCGAGGCCCGGGTGAAGGCCGAGGCCATCATCCAGAGCACCCGCGCAGAGGCGGAGATGGTCACCACCAGCCTCATCGGGCGCACCCTGGGAGAGCTCAACAAGGAGCACGAGCGCCTGCTGGCCGCGGTGCAAAACGCCGTCTACAAGTCCGAGGAAATCGTCAAGGCCGCCCGGGAGGAAGCGGAGCAATTCGCCGTGCGCCGGAAGTCCGATGCCGTCGAGCAGTGCAACGCCGTCCTGCTCGAGGCCGAGCGCAAGGCCGGCGCCATCTTCAACAGCCTCAAGGCCCAGGCCTCCTCCCGGAAGATGAAGGGGGACGGCGAGGGGAAACCGGCCAACGGGGGCAGAAAGGCCGGCCCGAAATACCAGTGAGCGGATGCCGTCAGGCGATTCCCCCATCGGAGCGCCCCTCCGCGAAACGCCCCGCCTCACGGCGGGGTTTTTGATTCCACGCACCGACCGGGAGCGGCGGCTCGAATGGCGTTGCATTTGACCCGCCGATGTGGAAGACTACCCCCGTCCTGAATCCCCGGATCGGAGAGACACGCCATGAAAACGAAGCGGAAGGTCCTCGTCCTTCTCGGGAGCCCCCGCCGGAAGGGCAACAGCGCTCTGCTCGCGGAGGCGATCGCACGGGGCGCGAAAGCCGCCGGGGCGGACGTGGAGACCCTGTTTCTCCACGGCCTCGCCATCGCCCCGTGCAAGGCCTGCTTCGCCTGCCAAAAACCGAAGAGCCGCGGGTGCTCCATCGACGACGACATGCAGCCCATCTACCGCAAGATGCTGGAGGCCGACGCCTGGGTGCTCGCCACCCCCGTGTACTGGTTCACGATGTCCGCCCAGCTGAAGCTCTGGATGGACCGCTGCTTCGCCCTGCCCGCCTACGGGAAGGACCCCTTCAGGGGAAAGCGGATCGCCATCGCCATGGCCTACGGCGGCGAGGACCCCTTCGACTCGGGATGCGTCAACGCCCTGCGGACCTTCCAGGACGCCTACCGCTATGCGGGGGCGAAGATCGTCGGGATGGTCTACGGCAGCGCCATGGAGGCGGGCGACATCCGGGCCGACCGGGCCCTGCTGAAGGAGGCGAAGGCACTGGGGCGGGTGCTGGCGGGTTCAGACGATTGACGGAAGGAAGGGAAATGAGCACGGAGGGCTTCGGCTTCGAGAAGTGGTTCGTCGAGACGATGATGGGCCTGGCGCCCGACCCGGAGAAGATCCAGGTGGACGGCGCGCCCGGGGACATGACCGATTTTGCCGCCAACAAGGCCTTCTCGGTGAGCTTCGCCTCGGGGATGATGCCCGGGCCCTTCGGGATGGCCACGATCCTGCCCGAGCTTGCGGCGGTCACGAAGATCCAGATCGATTTGCTCTACAAGATCGCCAAGTATCACGGCAGGCTCGACCGGGTGAACCGCACGCTCGTCCTCTACGTCTTCGGCTGCGCCCTGGGGGTGACGGCGGGAAGGCTGCTGGTGCAGAGGGCGGGCTCGCGGATGATCGTCAAGGCCCTCAGCACCCAGGCGGCACAGAAAATCGCCTCGGCCCTCGGCGCGAGGATCGGCTCCAGCGTCGTGCAGCGCGGCGCCGGCCGCTGGGTCTGCCTGGCCACGGCCCCCGTCTTTGCCTGGCTCTCCAGGAGGATGACGGAGAAGGTCGGCCTGTACGCGGACGATCTCTTCCGGCAGGACATCGAGATCGAGAAGATCGAAGGCTGAAGGGGCGCGACGACGCTTCGGGACTCCCGGAGGGAACCGTGGACGACCACATCGCCCTGGACCAGCTCGAGGCCCTGGCCTGGAGCCTCGGGATCGAGGTCCGTTACGAGAAGATCCCGCAGGACGACGTCACGATCTCTGGGGGGCTCTGCCGGCTCAAGGGGAAGAGCGTCATCGTCATCGACGCGCGCGCCTCGTCGAAGGAGCGCGTGCGGATCCTCGTGCAGGCCCTCAGGCCCTTCGATCTCACCGACGTCTACATTCGCCCCGCCCTGCGTGCGCTGCTGGAGAAGACCTGAGGCGCCTTGCGGCTACCGCGCCTTCGGCACTGCCTGCTGCCCCACCTTGTAGTCGAAATCCCCGAGGGGCCGCGCGAAGGTATATTGAAAGGGATCCTCCACGAGCAGCTGGCCCGATTTTTCGACGCTCCCGCTGGGAAGGGAAAACGGCAGGGCGACGATGAACATCGCCGTGCCGGCCACGATGACACGAGGCCGACTGTCCGCACAAACAGGACGTCCGCCACGATCGCCATCCCGTCCTGCGGCGGTTCGGCAAAGGCCTGCGCCGTGCTCGCGAGCAGGGCACAGACGACCAGCAACGCAATCGATGTCTTCTTCATGACCCGACCTCCCGGGAACCGCGGTTCCCCATGATTTTCCTTGCCTGCAGTGTCGCCCCTTTGCCGCGGCATGTCAATACGACGGCGGCATGATTCGATGCTACGAAGTTCTTCCGACTCCGACCCATCCTCGCGGCGTAGACGGCCGCGACGCCGCACCCTCCCCTTCGCATGCGTCGGCGGTCCGGGTGCGGCAAACGACGGCGGGATCAGTCGACCCAGCGGACGATCTCCCTCAAATCCGCCCGTTTCCTCTCGAAGCGGTTGAGGGGATACTCGGGGTCGGGGTACCCGACGGCGATCGCCGCCACAATGCGCCGGTCCTCGGCAATGAAGGCGATCTTCCGCAGCGCATCCGGGTACCGGACCGCGGCGGCCATGATGCAGGTGCCGAGGCCCCGGGCATGTGCCAGCAGGCAGATCGTCTGCACGACGAGCCCCACGTCGAGCATGGCATACTCGACGGCAACCGCCCGGGGGATGGTGGCGACGATCAGGCAGGGCGCGCCGAAGAGTCCCGCCATGCGCGCGTAAAGCCGGTTGCGGGCATCCTTGTCCGCCCGGTCGATCCCCATGAGATCCAGCATCGTCCTGCCCAGCTCGCCGTAGCGCGCCTTGAGTTCGGCGGGCCAGCTCTCCGGCATGGGAATCTCCGGCGCGGCGGCGAGCCCCTCCGAGAACATCCGCTCGTTGGCCTCCTTGAAGGCCGCGAGGGGCGCCCCGGTCAACACGGTGAACTCCCAGGGCTGCGTGTTCCCCCAGGACGGCGCCCATCGCGCGGCCTCGAGGATCTCGTCGATGAGGATCCCGGGGACCTTGCGCTCGGTGAACTTCCGGATGCTTCTCCTGCCTCTCACGGCCGCTTCGAGTTCCATGGTCCTCCTCCCGTCGTTGATCGGTTTTCGTCGCCCCTCCCCCCCCGGGACCGGCACGTCACCCCATGAGGTACTTCTCGAACCAGGCGATGCAGCGCCCCCAGGCCTCTTTCGCGGCCTCGGCGCGGTAGCTCGGCCGGTAGTCGGCGAAAAAGGCGTGCGGCGCCCCGGGGTAGATCACGAACGCGGCCGTGCGTCCGGCCGCTTTCATCCTCGATTCCATCTCCCTGACGTCGGCCACGGGGATGCCGATATCCTCACCGCCGTAAAGACCCAGGACGGGGGCCTCGATCCTCGCCGCCACGTTGAGCGGGCCTTCCGTCCGGACGCCCGGCGTCAGGGCCGGCCTGAGCTGCCCGTACCAGGAAACGGCGGCCCTCAGCTCCCGGCTGCGGGCGGCATAGAGGAGCGTGTACATCCCGCCGCGGCAGAACCCCGTCATCCCGACCCTATCCGGCCTCGCCGAGGGGTGCCTCTTCGCCCAGGCGACAACGGCATCGAGATCGGCCATGACCCGGGCGTCGGGGACGGGGTCGGCGACCTTGCGCACCGCCTCCAGATCGGGGAGATGCTTGACGCCCCCTTCCCGGGCGTAGGGCTCGAAGGTGACCGCCAGGAACCCCTCGCGGGCAAAGCGGCGCGTCACGTCCCGGATGTGCTCGTGCATCCCGAAGACCTCGGGGATGACGAGGACGACGGGGTATCTGCCGGGCGCCGCGGGACGCGCCTCGTAGACCGGGACGGCAAACCCTCCGGAGGGCACCGTGCCGTCCGCCGCGGAGAGGCCCTCCGCGGGGGTTGCGACGACCCTCCCCGCCACCGGGGTGGCGGCCAGGCAAAAGCCCGCCAGGCCGACCCCCGCAACCCCGACCCTTGCGAGAAAATCCCGCCGCGACAATCCGTCATAGGCATTCGCCAGCCAGTCTTCCACCATGAGCCCCTCCTGTCCGGTTGTTGTGCTCACACGAAAAAGAACGCGCAGAGACCTGTATTCCGAATATCAGGATCGCGCACGGAAGGAAAAGAAAAAAAGCAACGAGGTCCAAGGGCGGGTTGAAATGCCCGCCCCCGCCGATTCGCTCACGTCAGGTGGAATACGGTGATCTCGGGCCGAGCGCCCAGCCGCACCGGGGTGAAGGTCGTGCCGATGCCGCGGCTGACGTACAGGTGCGAGCCGTCGATGCGGAAGAGCCCCTCGGGCCAGGGGGTCCGCAGGTGGGCCAGGCTCAGGTCCCCGCCGGGCAGGCGCAGCTTGATCTGACCGCCGTGGTAGTGGCCCGCCAGCGTGAGGGCGATCCCCCGCCCGGCCGCCTCGGGAAAGATCTCCGGCCGGTGGGACAGCAGGATCGTCGGGATCGCCGGGTCAAGCCCCCGGAGGGCGGCGTCGAGGTCGTCCTTTCCAAACCGCATGTCATCGATCCCGGCAACGGCAAAGGGACCCTTCGCGGTCCGGATCACCCGGTGCGCATTGTTGAGCAGCGGGACCCCGTACTGCCGGAACACCGCCCTGAGGCGGTCGGGGTTCGCCACCCAGTGCTCGTGGTTGCCCAAGGTGGCGAAGGTTCCGTAACGGGCCCGGACCCGGGCCATCTCCTCCAGGCATCCCGGCAGGAAGGCAAGCGAGTTCGAGACGTAGTCCCCGGTGAGAACGAAGAGCTCGGGGTCGAGCGCGATGACGGCATCGGCATAGCGCCGCAGGTCCTCGCGGGTCATGTAGGGCCCGGCGTGGTGGTCGGTGAGCTGGACGACGCGGAGCGGAAGCCCGAAAGGCAGGGCGAGCTCCCGCACCTCGTGGGTCCTTGCGGCCCAGGCCGCGCCATAGCCCGACAGGATCAGGGGTGCCGCCGCGATCGCCCCGGCCCCGGCCTGCAGGAAGAGCCGGCGACCCGGGTCCGCGGGTTCTCCCCACGGCCGGTGCGCGGCGCGCTTGAAAAGACGCGCGACGGCCAGTCCCAGGCCCCACGCGGCCTGCGAGAAGGCCAGCAGCAGGGCCGACAGGATCGAGCCGAAGCCCCACACGGCCGGCAGATAGAAGAGGAGGGCCTGCACCGGCGCCGGCGCGTCGAACCAGGGGATGGGCCTGATGAGGATGAAGACGTTCATCGCGAACAGCAGGCCGATGCCCGCCCCCGCCAGGCAAACGGCGAGGCGCTTGAATCGCTCCGGCCTCTCCGTCGACCGGAGGGCCGTCCGCAGGCGGACGAACAGGTATATCTGGGCGAAGATCGCGAGACTGACGACGATGAACCGGAGGGTGCCGAAGGTCAATGAAGGTACCATAAGCCGATGCCCCAATCTGCCACAGAACGGCCTGGTCCGCAAGCCGGGAGATGGCCGAACGACGCCCCACGATAGCCATGCAACAAGAGGTCGAGAGGGTGAGAAGGCCAGAAGGGCGGATCCCATCAGCGCCCGTCTGATGGGGACCTCGGACGGCGTCTGCGGCGGCGGCGTCGCTCCGTCCTAGAAAACATTCAGACAGGCGCCGATTTCGTTTTCGCGGGAAATGTCGATAATGCGGTTAACGAAAGGGAACGAAGACCGCAAGGAGAGCGAAGCCATGATGACCCGGATCCACAAAGCCATTGCAAACCGCATGACCGCCGATCCCCGGATCAACCTGATGGGCGAGCGAGTGGACAGGGTGTGGGCGGACCCCATCCTGACCCCCCGCAGGGAAACGGTCCGCTGAGTCCCGGGCACAGAATACACGCAAGGAGGTATCGTCATGAAGGAGAAGGCCAAGAACGTGAAGACCGACCGGAAATTCTGGAATGACCCCATGAGCTTCCCCGTCTTCACGCCGAAGCGCGGCAAGTAGAGGAAGAAGGCAGACCCACCCATAACCGACAGCCGCAAGGAGGGCTGAGACGATGAAAAAGACGACGAAAGAGACCCGGAAAGACCGCAAGCTCTGGGCAGACCCCATGTGCTATCCCGTGTTCACGAAGTAGGAAAGCCGGCCGAAACCGGCTGCCCCCCACCCGACAACATTTCCTGTGCCGAAGGCCCCCTCCCGAAAACGGGCGGGGGCCTTTCTCTTGGCCCCGGGCCCGGCCGGCTCCCTCGTGCGCCAAGGCGGGGCCGCCGAACGGCAACCCGCCGTTGACTTCGACCCCGCCTGTGCTATGCTCTGAAAAACAACCGCGAAGGGAGCCCTCAGCCCATGACACCCGGATCCCGCCGCCACGCCGCAGCGGCCCTCCTGATCGGTGCCGTCATCGCGCTTTCCGCCTGTGCCGCCAACCCCGTCACCGGCCGGCAGGATTTCATGCTGATCAGCGAGGCCGAGGAGATCGAGCTGGGAAAGAAGGTCGCCGCCTCGGTCACCCGGGAGCACGGCCTCTACGACGATGCGCGCCTTGCCGCCTACGTGGGCGACCTGGGCCGGAAGCTCGGGAAACTCTCCCACCGCCCGCAGCTCGATTACAGCATCCGGATCCTCGATTCCCCCGTCGTGAACGCCTTCGCCGCCCCCGGGGGCCATCTCTTCTTCACGCGCGGGATCCTGGCGACGCTCAACAGCGAGGCGGAGCTCGCGGGGGTGATCGGGCACGAGATCGGCCATGTCACCGCGCGGCACTCGGCCCAGCAGCTGAGCCGCGCCCAGGCGGCCCAGATCGGGCTGATCATCCCCCAGGTGCTGGGCCTGCCCATCCTGTCGGGCCTGGCGGAGGTCGGGATGGGGCTCTTCTTCATGAAGTACAGCCGCGACAACGAGCGGGAGGCCGACTCTCTCGCCGTGGAGTACGCCACGAGGGCGGGGTACGACGCCTCGCAGATGGCGGGGTTTTTCGAGATGCTGCAGCGGATGGACCCGCAGTCCGACCGCAGCGGCATGCCGGCCTGGTTCTCGACGCACCCCAGCCCGGAGGACCGCGAACAGGCCATCAAGACCCAGTCGCAGGAGGCGCAGCGGCGGATGGGGCTCACCCGCCCCCGGATCGAGCGCGAGGGCTACCTGCGGGCGATCGACGGCCTCGTCTACGGCCAGGACCCCCGGGAGGGGTTCGTGGAGGGAGGGATGTACTACCACCCGGCCCTGCGCATCCAGTTCCCCGTACCCGCCGACTGGAAGGTGAACGACACGCCGACGGCGGTGCAGATGCTCAGCAGGGACAAGAGCGCCGTCATCCTCTTCACCGGGGCGCAGGGCAAGTCCCCGGCGGAGGCGGCCCGCGGCTTCGTCTCGAAGACGAGGGCCCGCGTCATCCAGGGACAGCCGGCCAGCGTGGGCGGGTTCGAGGCCTACCGGCTCACGGCCGACGTGCAATCCGGCGGCGGCACGATCCGCACCCTCACCTATTTCATCCAGAAGGGCAACGGGGTCTTCTCCTTTACGGGATTCAGCACGCAGCGCAATTTCCCGCAGCACGAGCAAACCTTCGAGAACACCCTGAGCCGGTTTGCGGAGCTCACCGACGCGCGGAGGATCAACGTGCAGCCCGACCGCGTCCGCGTGCGCCGCGTCGCGCGCTCCGACACCCTCGGCAACGCGCTGCGCTCGCTCGGTGTCCCCGAGAACCGCATCAAGGAGACGGCGCTGCTCAACGGCGGCCTGCCGGAAGAGCCCGTTCCCCCGAACACGCTGCTCAAGGTCATCGAGCGCGGCCGCTGAGTTCCCCGACCCTCGAAGACGGCCGATGCGGGGCGGGGGCCGGCACGGGGCGCTTGACCCCGGCTCAGCCGCTCTGCTATAAAGGGATTGCGGATCGTTTCACCGGGTTCACCTGCCGCTTTCCCCTTTTGTTCCAGACGTTGAGGCCGCCGTCATGTACCCGCGCCTCGAGAGATTCCTGGCCGCCGTCGCCGTCACGGCCCTCGTGCTGACGGCCGCATTCTGGGCGTTTCCCCCGGAGTTGCGCTTCCCGGACCCGCAACCCGCACCCTCCCCGGCCCGGCCGGCCCCCGCCGAGGCCCCCCTCGCGTCCGCCCCTTCTGCACCGGCTCCCGCTCCGCCTCCCGCCGATGTTGCCGCACCCCCGGTGCGCAACGAGCCCCCCGTCGCCGCCGCCCCGGAAGAGACGGGGCCCGGGCTTTCGGCGACCGTGTCCCTCTCCCTGCGCGAAAGGCTCCCCGAGGCGTCCCTCTCGGACGCGGACATCCGGGAGCTCACCGAGACCATCCAGACCTTCCGGGATTCGATGCGGGACCTCCGGGAAACGGAGCGGACAGCGGAAAACGCCGACAGGATCCGCGAGCTGATGGCGCGCATCGAGGAGAACCGCCTGCGGATCGAGAAGACGACGGGCATGAGCATCAACGACTTCCTGCGGCGCATGACGACGGAAGGGATCGACAATGACAGGCATGAAGAAGAGCGGCCGGCTGCCGGGGCTCCTGATCGTCCCGGCCGTTAGCCTCCTGCTCGCCGCCGCGGGCATCGGGCCGGCGGCCGCGTCGGGCGACGAGGTGATCGCCGTGCTCGACGGTGCACCCATCACCCTCTCGGAGATCGAGGAGAACGCCGCCTTCCAGATCTACCGGCTCCGCGGCAGCATCCACAGCCTCCTGCAGCGCGAGGCCCGGGAGATCGCCGACCGGCGCCTGCTCGAGCGGGAGGCGGCCCGTCGGGGGCTGAGCGTCGAGGCCCTGCTCAGGGAGGAGGTGGACGGCAGGGTCGCCCCCCTGCAGGAGAGCGACATCGATGCCTACCTGGCCGAACACCCGGAAGAGGCGGGCAGGGGCGCCGAGGGCCGCGCCCGGCTGAGGACCTACCTCGAGGAGCGCGGCCGGATCCAGCGGCGGCTGGACTTCGTGGCCTCGCTGCGGGAGAAGTCGGACTACCGGTTCCTCGCGCCGCCGCCGGAGCGGCCGCGTATCCGGGTGGCCGCCGAGGGGGCGCCGTGGCGCGGGACGGCCGGCGCGCCCGTCACGATCGTCCATTTCGCCCACTTCTCCTCGCCGGTCTGCGCCGAGAGCGCGGGGAAGATCCGCCGGCTGACGGAGGAGTTTCCCGGGAAGATCCGCTGGGTGCACCGGAGCTTCCTCGGCACCCGGGACGCCGACGCCCTGCGGGCCGCCGAGACGGGCGAGGGGGCCTTCCGGCAGGGGCGGTTCTGGGAGTTTCACGACGCGATTTTCGCCCGCGGGGGGAGCACCCCGGCCGAGGCCATCCGGCAGGCGGCCCGCGAGGCGGGCCTCGACATGCGGCGCCTCGCCGACGAGCAGGGCAAGGGGACCCTGCTCACCCGGGTCCGGGAGGACATCGGCCTCGGGGTGCGGGCCGGCGTGCAGGCGGCGCCGGTCATCTTCGTCAACGGGATCTACATGAGCGGGACCTTCCCCTACGAGGACCTGAGGGCCCTGGTCCTCAGGGAGATCGAGGGGAGTCAAACAGGCAGCGAAACGGGAGTTCAGGGGAAATCACCAGGCAACACCGGAAACGGGAAAGGAGGCAGACCATGAATAGGCCGATCCGTTTCATCATCCCGGTCCTTGTCGTCGTCTTCCTTGCCCTGGGCGTCTCGCAGGCGGCCGCGGACACAGCGCCGCTCTGCCCCAAGCGCCTCTCGAGCACGGGCGACAGCATGACCGAGGCCATCGACGCGGAGCTGCCGGCGGCCAACCACTGGGCCAGCTGGGTCAACGGCTACCACGGCTTCTGGGAGTGGCTGCTGGGGCTCACCAACGTCAACAGCCACAACCAGCGCATCACGAAGATCTACGGGAGCTCGGGCCGCGCCAACTACATGGAGGCCAAGAGCGGCGCCGACATGTTCGACTTCCCCGGCCAGGCCGCCGCGGCCGCGGGCCGCAGGGCCCACTACGTGACGGTGCTCATGGGCCACAACGACGTCTGCCAGGACCGCTTCGTCGACATCCCGAGCGAGGCGGAATTCGAAAGCAACTTCAGGGCAGGGCTGGATAACCTGAAGGCGGGCCTTCCGGCGGGCGCCACCGTCTACGTCGTGGGGATCGTGGACATCTACCGGCTCTGGGAGGTCGCGCAGGACAAGAAGGCCCTGGGGATCGTGGACTGCGAGGTCCTCTGGGCCACGACGCTTCTGAAGTGGTACCCCTGCTCGACCATGCTCAACCCGCTCATCGGCCCTGCCGGCCGCCAGTACACACGCAGCCGGATCATTGCCTTCAATGACATCCTCAAGAGAGTGACCGAGGAGTACAATTCGAAAGACACGACTCACCGCTACGTCTTCACGGACAGCGCCTTCAAATTCACATTCGACGAGCGCCATGTCTCCGACATCGACTGCTTCCACCCCTCCGCCTTCGGTCAGAAGACGCTCTCGGAGATCACCTGGAACCCGGCGCTCTTCACCGGGTGTACGAAATAACCCTCGAGCGAAAAAAGCCCCGCCAATCCGGCGGGGCTTTTCTTCGGGTATCGTCGACCCGGGGCTCGAGCACCGGGCCTGCGGCTCTCTATACCAGGTTCAGCAGGGTGATCTCGGGACGGGCGTTGAGCCGAACGGGGGTGAGGGACGTGCCGATGCCGCGGCTCACGTACAGGCGGCTCTCGCCGATCCGGTAAAGGCCCTCGGGGTAAGGCGTCCGGAGATGGGCGACGCTGATCTCCCTGCTGGGCAGGGTGAGCTTGATCTGTCCCCCGTGGTAGTGGCCGGCGAGTGTCAGCGCCACGCCGCGGGCGGCGGCGGCGGGGAAGACCTCGGGGCGGTGCGACAGCAGGATCGTCGGGACAGCAGGGGTGAGCCCCCGCAGGGCGGCCTGCAGGTCGGGCCGGCCGGCGTTGAGGTCGTCGATGCCCGCGACGGCGAAGGGGCCCCGCGCCGTCGCGA
>Ga0116147_1002398_pt1 | contig 18949 bp, 21 predicted proteins | sample AD_JPNHG3_MetaG_FD_89749 | JGI IMG/M metagenome (GOLD analysis project Ga0116147, IMG submission 89749) | Active sludge microbial communities of municipal wastewater-treating anaerobic digesters from Japan - AD_JPNHG3_MetaG | ecosystem: Engineered > Bioreactor > Anaerobic > Digestate | place...
ATTGGTGGGGTCACGCCCTTTGTTGTGTTGGCATTAAGTGGGAGAAGGACGGGGCCGTGTGGCAGCTTTGGAACTCCCACGGGGATGGCGTAATTGAAATTAGTGGTTCTAAAGGTATTCCTGATGAGGCTTATGGTATTAGAGCATCTAGTTTTGGTTTATGGTAGCCTATGTCTGTACAACCTGATGTTAACACAATACAAAACAACGTTGGCGCAGCACCACGAAACCACGAAGACATACTTGTTAAGCACCTTGAGGATGCTGCGAAGAAGTTCGATGAGTTTAACCAGGAAGTAAAGGTTTTATTAAAACACACTGAAAGTTTACTTGAGCAGATGTTACCGCTGAGTACACGGGTAACTGGTTTGGAGAATGATGTTGGCAGAGTGAAGAAAACACTCTACGACAATGGCCTTTGCACAAAAGTTTCTGCGTTATTGTGGATTTGTTCGTCTATTGCCGGTTTAGTTATCTTAATTGTCGGCAATATTGTCCCGTCTTGGTTGAAAGGTTAAATTATGGACCAGACATCTCAACCCAAGGAAAACAAACCTGAAGAGCACCAGATTGAGCTTTCCAGGGAAAGCATTCGAGCACGGTATGCAACGCTTTATAGGTTGTGGTTGGAAACTGTAAAGGAAATCGAAGAAAGTCCGATAGACTACACAGCGACAGGTGGAACAAAGCGTATGCCAAGCCAGTATTACGTTTTGGCAACGTTGAGCAAGCAGTTGGACTCAATGGAAAAGCAATGCGATAAGTACGGTATTCACCTTGATTCCGACGAGGATTTGATTCCACGGTCGGTAAAGCAGAAGCGGCAGAAATGAACCGTTTATGTTCGTGTGGAAGAACGCATCCTCTTGGCAAAAGGTGCAGTTGTAAGAAGCCCAGGTTTCGGCCAAACTGCGTTTCAAGAGGGTACGATCACAAGTGGACTGAGTTGCGGAAGGCTTACTTGAAAAGCCATCCTACTTGTGAAGAGTGTGGGGCAAAGGCGGAACTGGTTCACCATAAAAAGGCAATCAGCGAATATGAGTCGGTGAGGTTGGCCTGGTCCAACTTGCAGGCTCTTTGTAGAAGCTGTCATGGTTTCATCCACGAAAAAGAGAAAAGGAAGAGGCATAGCAGAGCGTAACGCTTATCGGCGTTATGTTGACTCTATTGCCAATTCCGAAAATGCTCCTTGGCAAATTAAGCGGGCAATTGAACTTTACCCAGAAGACGGGATAGAGTGGCGGCGTGTTAAGCGGGTTGTTGAGTTTATCAAATGCCTGCGTCACTCACTTGGTCCCTCTGCTGGGATGCCGTTTGTTTTGTCGCCTTGGCAGCTTTGGATTGTCGCTGAGTTGTTTGGCAGAGTCGGCAATGACGGCTACAGGCAGTATCGCCGGGCTTTTGTTTCCGTACCTAGAAAGAACGGTAAGACGACCTTTGCAGCAGCGTTAGCTCTTTACCTCCTGATCGGCGACAATGAGGCTGGCCCGGAGATTGTTAGCGTAGCTGTTGCGAAGGAACAGGCGAACCGGCTTGTGAATGAGGTCAAGCGGATGCGTGCAGCTTGGCCGTCAGGGAGGAAATACACAAAGGCCCAGCGAAACACAGTGCAGTGTCCCGGCAACAATGGAATTATATTAGCCGCAAGTGCCGACAAGGATGTCCTGTGGGGCAGGAACGCTTCAGCCGCTTTTGTTGACGAGTTGCACGCCCACAAGACACGAGACCTTTGGGATGCCACGATAACGGCAACGGCATCACGACGACAACCGCTTGTTTTCTGCACCTCGACGGTCGGGGCAGACAAGGCGACACTTTACACTGAGTTGCGAAATTACAGTGAGCAGCTTTTGACAGGTGAATTATCTGATCCGGCTTGGTTTTCGTTTATAGCGGGTGCCGACGAGGGAGACGATCCTTCAAGCCCTGAGACGTGGGCAAAGGCAAATCCGAACTTAGGAGTAAGTGTTTTCGAGGCTGATCTTGACGCATCGTGGAGGGCGGCAAGGACGCCCGCAAGCGTTGCGGCATTTAGGATGTATCACCTTAACGACACGTTGGCCCAGACAGGTGACTGGGTTAGCTTTGAACTGTGGAAACAAGGGTATGTTGTTGAAATCCCGGACATGACGAACCGGGACTGCTACATTGGCCTGGACTTGTCCAGCACAACCGACCTCACGGCGGCGGTCTTGGCGTTCCCGGATGCAGATGGTGCTGTGTGGATAATTCCGCAGGCATGGTGTACCAGGGATGCAATGCTGAGGGGCAAGCAGTCAAGGCTATATCGACAATGGCACAACGAACATGCAATTACGGTTTGTCCTGGGCATGTCATTGATTACTTTGCTGTTAGGGAGTTTCTAAAAGAAGCCCGCAAGAAATACCGAGTACAAAAACTTTACTGTGATCCTTTTAATGCACGACATTTACTTTCTGAACTAGTTCAAGATGGCTTTCGAGAAGACATGATAATTGAGCATCCACAGTTTGCTTCTCACATGGATGGCCCGATACGTGAAACTGAGCGTTTGATATTAAGCGGAAAACTTTACCACAAACCTAACTCTGCCCTTGATGCATGTATAAGAAACGTTAAAGTAAAGGTAGATAGTACTAGCAGATTACGATTTGATAAAAAGACAGCTACAGGACCTATCGACATTGCTGTTGCCCTGGTGATGGCAGCAGGGCATTGTAAGCAAACGGCCACGCCACAACAACCGTTTTTCTTTCAGGTGATTCAATGAGCATTTTTCAGAAGATCAAAAACTTGTTTGTGTCAAAAGAAGTTGTTGGCGATTTGCGTAACGTGAATATTCACAGCTTCCTTTCTGAACAGATTGACTTGAACCGTGCTCTTGCAATACCGGCTGTGTGGCGTGCCGTTTCGCTTTTGAGTGCTGACGTTGCAAAGATTCCGGTTGATGTTTACGTCAAAACGGAATCTGGTAGGGAACAGGTGCGTGATAACCAGGCGGCTTATTTACTGAGGGATGCACCAAATGAGTCGATGGACGGGTTTATTTTCCGGCGCACACTGACTGCTCATGCCCTCTTAACCGGGACGGGTATTGCCAAGATTGAGCGAAGCAGCCGGGGCGTTCCCAGGAGACTTGTTATTCTGCCACCCCCGCCGCATTCGACTGTGCAGATCATCGAAAACAAGCCGTACTGGTACGTGCCTGGATTACAGGATGACGAGTTGATCCCAGAGCAGAATGTTTTGGCAATTCGTGGGTTGAGTCGTGACGGGCTGATGGGTATTAGCCCGTTGGAGGTTTTGCGGGATGCGTTGGCCTTGGAACTGAGCCTACAGCAGCACGCCATTGGATTCTTCCAGCGTGGCATGTTGCTTGCTGGTTTTTTACGTGGTTCAAGACCACTGACGCCGGAAGAGGAAGCGGCAGTGAAGGCAGCGTGGTCGAGCATGTATGCCGGGGTAAAGGGGCAGCATGGGATTGCCGTGTTGCCTTCAGACTTTGAATACAAGCCCAACGTTGTCGAGCCGGAGAAAGCCCAGCTTTCAGAGTCGAGGCAGTTCGGTGTTCGCCAAGTTGCGAACATCTTCGGGTTACCACCTCACAAGCTGGGAGACCCGGCCAGAACAAGCTATGCTAGCTTGGAACAAGAAAATGCAGACTACATGGCTTCTTCACTTGATCCCTGGCTTGTGGCTTGGGAGCAAGAGTGCAACAGAAAATTACTTCTGCCCGGTGAAATAAGGGCAGGTTATTATATCGAACACAATCGTAACGCTTACGTGCGTATGAGTTTCGGGGATAGGGTCGAAGGATACGCAAAGTTGGTTGGCATCGGCGTCCTCTCTCCAAACGAAGTACGTGCAAAGGAAAACATGGAAAAAATAGAAGGAGGTGACAGGTACTATGTCCCAGTTAATTGGCAACCAACGCAGTGAAGTTGAAAGTGCAATTCGCACTTTCATCAAAAACATCCGAAATGAGGAGAAGCCCACTGACACCAAGTTCAGGGCGGAATCGGATAAGAACAAGAAATTGTTAACACTTTGGTTTTACGAAGCGATCAACGACGTTCCTCAGTCGTTGGCTAAGACGATCTCCGAACACCCTGAAGGTGGGGAAATCCTGGTCCGCATCAACAGTTATGGCGGATCGGCGTTTGGAGGCTTGACAATTTATGAGTTGTTGCAGAATTACAAAGGAACTGTGACGACTCAGGTTGACGGTGTGGCCGCAAGTTCGGCTGCTGTCATTGCACTGGCCGGGAAGAAGATTCGGATTGTGCAATCTGGGTTCCTTTTCTTCCATCGGGCCTGGGCTGCGGTTGTTGGCAACTACCGCCCGCATTTGCAGATTGCCGGGGAACTCAAGAAGGTTGACATGCTCATCGCAACAATCTTGGAGGCAAGGACAAAGATGGAGAAGGACAAGATTGAAGCACTTCTCGACGGTGAAGCCGACGGTACTTTGCTGAGTGCCGACGAGGCTATGGAACTTAAGATTGTCGATGAAATCGTTTCTGCACAACCTCCCAGGGTTGCACCTGAGCAGTCTGCTGCACAGACGCTTCAGAAGGTAATTCAACAGGTTGCTGACAACTTAGCTGGGACCAAGCTGTTTATCCCAGATGACCCTCCCAACGGTGATGGAGAAGGTGTTGAAGGCGACTGGGAAAAACCTGCACTGAAGGATTTCACGGATAAGCTGTGGGGTGATTTGGATGACGGTGAGAAACGGGAGATTGCAAAGTATTTCGCTTTTGCTTTCGATCTTGAGACTTTTGGTGCTTTGAAACTCCCGCATCATTATCCACCTAACCATGAAAATAAAGGAAAAGCCTCTTTGGCCGGAGTACGGAATGCCTTGGCTAGGGTTTCGCTTGTGGACGGCATGTCTGAGGAGGACAGAGACCGTGTCCGGGCGCATTTACGAAAACATCTGCCGAAGCAAGAGGACAGCGCCGACGTTGACGCTTATGCTTTGGCAATTTTACACGCTTTTTGACAAGGAGGACCATCGAACATGGAAACTCTCGAACAAGCCTCTCGGATGGCTGCACAAAAAATCCGACAAGAACTTATGGATGAGTTGAAGGAGTACATTGACGGAGTGGCGAAGCAAGCCCCCTCGACTCCCCCGACTCTTGTTGGCCAGCAAAAGGAACTTACCAACCATGCTCTGCGGGGCTGGTTGAAGATTCAGTCTGGCCGGAGTGCTACTGAGCAGGAACGCAAGGCGGTGGAAGCCTTGGGTTGGAAAGAGAACCAAATCCAGCTCGACCTTACTTCTGGGGTTTGGCGGGGAACTGAAGGAACGCACCTTGTCCCCACGACCATTGCAAGCACCTTTGTGCAGGAACTCGATTCCTACGCTGCGGTGCGGAAGGTGGCAACTGTTATTTCGACCTCGACCCTGGAAAATCTTGTGATTCCGGTTGTCGATGATCGTGCTAACGAGGGTGCTCTTTTGGCCGAAAAGGGAGCCGTTAGTATGTCGGCTTCTACCGATCCAACCATTTCCAGCATTAAGCTGGGAAGCTACACCTTCCACAGCAACAACGTCATTGTCCATGACGCCATTCTTCGAGATTCGGCTATCAATCTTGAGGCTCTGCTTGGAAAACTTCTTGCTGATCGGATTGGTCGGAAGTTAAACGAGTACCTCACGACCGGCACCGGGTCTGGACAGCCGGGCGGGCTGCTTGCGTCCAGCGGCGGTGTCCCCACCTTGGTCACTGTTGAATCGACATCGACCATCGGATGGGAAGACCTGCTTGATATGGTGCTTGCGATTGATCCTGCTTACCGACCCAAGGCCAAGTGGATGATGAATTCCACGACGTGGGCCAAGGTATGCAAGTTGCAGGATCAGCAAAAGCGACCTATTGCGTTCATGTCGGTTTCGTCCGAACTTCCGAACACTCTGTACGGATACCCGGTTGTTGAGAACCCGGATATGCCCGACGTTGGGGCTGGCACCAAGCCGATCATCTTTGGCGATTTCAGCCGGTTTTACCTTCGGGAGCAGAACAAGATCAAGTTGGCGATCTTGCAGGAACGGTTTGTTGAGTACGACGCTGTTGGCTTCTTGGCATTTTACTATGCCGATTCCAAGTTGGCCGCCGCTGCGACCACGAGGGCCATCGGATGCTTGGCTATGGCGGCCAGTGGTTCCTAGTCAAAAGGAGGAGTCACTGTGCAAGTTCAGTACGGCAAACGAGAAGCCCAAGCGGTTTCAAACCAACAGATTGCAGACTATCTTGGCATTGCTGCCGGGATAGTCACGCCCACGTTGTCGCATCTGGTTGAAGTTGCGACGGATTTGGTGGAGCGCTACACGCTTCGGGCAACGAGCAAACGTTCTTACACAGTGTACTTCCAAAACCCGCCCAGGATTGTTACCCTTCCTTTTCCGCCTCTTGTGAGCATCGAAAAAGTGGAGGGGTTAACTGATCGCAAGTGGGAGGAAATAACGGATTATGAGGTACTCCCAACGCCTACGGCAAAGGTGATCGGTGATTGGCCCAGGTACATAAGGATAACTTATGTTGCCGGGCATGAACCTGACGACCTGCCGGATGACTTGAGGGATGCAATTTTACGGGTACTTTCTGCACGATGGGAATTACGTTCCACGAACGTTATGCCCGATTGTGCAAAGTTGCAGGACAGACACGTATGGCAACAACTCGAAAATTGTTGAGCAACCAAGGTTTACATCGGCTTGCCGTGTATCGCAAAAAGCGTACAACTAAAGCCGATGGAGACCCGGTTCAAGAGTTGGAATATTTATGCACAGTTGGATGCACTGCAATTCCGACTGATTTGCGTGAATATGACGACGGGACTCAAGTTAGATACGGGGTGCGTTGGGAGTTGCGAACATGGAATAATCCACCGATGACAGAGGTAACTCCCGATTTCGTTGTCGTCTTAGACGACAAAAACAAAATTGAACTTGAAGCTGTTGTCCGGGAAGGGTTGCAGCTTCGGTTGATCGGAGTTGAGCGATGACGCCCTACGAAGTTATTCGTGCCGTGATTTTGAAAAGCAAAACTATCAGCAAGCTGTCTGTACAGCCTGACGTAGCAAAGATAACGATACGACCTGACCGGCTAGCTCAGACAGATGGTTTACCGGCTATTGTGGTTCAGGTTAACGGTTCCGAAGGAACCTGGTCATTGTCGGGAGATTTACTTGCTACCAAGTACAACGTCAACATCGAGGTGTTGACAAAACGGCGTGAAGAGGCTGATATGATTGCAGATGCAATTGTTGCACTCGACGGCGCTGAGGTTATGGATAATTCCATTTGTTGGAATGTATTCTTTAATCCGCCGGTAGGCTCTGTATTGATGCCACAAGTCGAGACAGATGCACCTATTTATCAATCAACTGTAACTTGTGAGCTGGTGTTAATATGACAGCACCGTTGATTCAATGTGAAGTTGACAGCAGAGAGTTTGGGAACTTCGTAAAGAAGTTATCCGAGTCTGTTGGGAACCCGAAGGTTGTTCGCCGGATTTTGCGTCCTGCGATGAACCTGATTACAAAGGCATTGAGGCGGCGAACAACGTCGCCACCGGCTGTTGCTGTTGAGGCACGGAAGACAATCGGGGTTCAATTGCGCTCCCGGTCGAAGCATATCACGACTGCGAAAGTTGGGTATGCTTTGCGGAAAGGTACGTCGAAGCACGCAGAGGGTGCCCCTGGTGTTGGGCTTAGTTGGCGTAACATTCACTGGCCGGTTCTTGGCACAGATGAGCGTGTTACGAAGTCGGGTGCTGGAAGGGGAAGGATGCCTGCCTACTTCCGTGGTGCGGTGGAGGCAGCAAAAAATGAGCAAATTCGCAGTGCTCTCAGGTTGGCTGAAGAGCTTGCATATAAAGAAGTTGTCCGTATTCAAAAAGGAGGACGATAGATGGCTGTTTTAATTGGTAAGGATACCGTGATTGAAACTGACTTGAGCGGACTTATGGTCCCGATCACTCAAGTCGAACAAATTTCTTTACCGGACATCAAAAACAATACAGTCAATTATGACCCGCTCACGAGTCAAAACGACTGGCCTGAAAAGATTCCGGTAAGCCTTGAAATCGGGTCGATAAGCTGCACTGTAGCTTATGACCCTGATGACGAAACCCACAAGGACTTAGACGAGGCTGCACAGTATGTTCACACGTCTCCGTTCAAGGTGCGTGTCACAAAAGGAAGCCGGAAGTGGGAGTTTTACGCACTCGGTGTTGACGCCGATGCGGTTGAGTTTACCCGGCGTGACAAGGTGAGCCGCAAGTACACCTTCGTTTTGAAGGGTCCTGTGGGAGAGGATTCATCCGCTTCTAGTTCCAGTGAAGAGTAAGGAGGAACACTTCGATGGAAGTTGTCATCCTGTGGACATCGCCGTTTGGCGACAAGTACAAGGTAGGTGATGTTCTCGACCACCCGAAAGCAATTCGGTTGGTTAATTATGGTATTGCCGCCCCTCGCAACAAAAACGTATCTGTTGACGAGGCTAAACGGGCGGAAATGTTTTCTCGCATTGTTGGCTCATATCATGTAAAGGAAGATGAGTATGACGACGAAACCGACGACGAAACAATCGACGAATCCGACAACTGAAACGGTTGTTAGCACTCCGAATTCCTTCAAAAGGCGGCGTATTAAAGAGGTCCAGCTTATGTTTGACGGGGAGCCGGTAAAGTTCAAAATCCGGTCTCTGTCGGAACGTGAGTTGACAAGCTGCCTGAACGCTGTTTACCGCAACGGGAAGCCGATTCCGGGCCGTCAAGACGAGTTGCAAGTAAGACTCTTGATTGCAACGATTTGTGACGATCAAGGAGAGCCGCTTTACACAGAAGCAAACCTTCCTGATCTGATGGAATGGGACGCCTCGATTACACGCCCATTGGCTACTGCGGTCATGGACCATCTTGGGATTGTCCCTGATTTGGCAACGGTCGCAGAAAAAAACTGAATGAACCTCAGCGTGAGTTCCTATTTTTCTTGGCGGACCGTCTGCACGTTCCAAACCCAGACGACCTAAGAGATTTAGACGCACTTACGCTGGCAGAATGGGCTGAGTATTACAAACGAAAATACCGCAATGGAGTGACCGATGGCCTCTGATATTGTAATTCGCTTTTTGGCAAACACTGAGCAAGCCAACGCTGGTATTCGCCGCCTGCAATCGCAGGTTCAAGCGTTTACAAGTCGGGTGGCCGGGATGTTTACAGCCGTTGCTGGTGGTTTCGGTTTTTACCGCATGGTGCAGGCCACTGAGTCATTTGAGTCGGCCATGAACCGGGTTATGTCAATTCTCCCCAAGTACGGGGAGTCCATGCGGAAGAACCTTACTCAGGTTGTTTATGAAGCATCTGAGGGCACGAAGTTTATGGCCGGTGAGGCCGCTTCTGCTCTTTACGAGGTTCTCTCTGCCGGTATTCCTGTCGAAAGTGCAGAGAAGGTATTAGGCCCGGTTCTTCGTTACGCTCAAGCGGGTGGAATGGAGGCAAGCGTCGCTGTTCGGCAGCTTGCCAACTCCTTGTCGGCAATGGGGGAAATGAGCAACGATGCTAGCGTTTCCATGCAGCGGTTCACGGAGCTTGCCGATGAATTGTTCACAATGTCCATTGCCACAACGACATCGGTCCAGGAACTTGGTGATGCAATGGCAGGCGGTGCTGCTCTTGCCGGGAAGGCAATGGGGCAAACCCGCCGTGATATAATCATCACACTTGGTGTTCTTGCAAGCCTTGGAAGGCAGGGTGCAGAAGCCGGTACTATGTACCGTATGATTGCATCCGATGTCCGTGAAGGTGCAACAAAGCTGGCCGATGAATGGGCACGCCTTGGGGTAGCTGTGGCAGATTCACAGGGGAACTTTCGCCCCCTTGCTGACATTTTTGCCGATCTGAACAGAGCAATGGCGGGTATGACAGAGGTGGAGCGTGCCCAGACTCTTGAAATGCTTGGCTTCGAGGAGCGTGTGAAAGGCGTTGTTGACCAGCTCATTCAGATGTCGAGTGCATTCCAGTCTTTACGGCAGCGTCTTGAAGAGTCGGCTGGGGCGTCGGGAAAAGCCGCTGAGACGATGGTTACGCCAATGGAATCTGCTATGAAGCGGCTGAATGACGCTTTTTCTAAGTTCAGCGGTGTTGTTAACGGTGTTGCTGAGGCTTTAGAGTCGGTTGCAAAGGCCCTTGATTCGCTGAACATCGGTGAAACAGGGCAGAAGATAATTGGATGGGCTGTTGCCTTTACTGCCGCCGCCGCTGCTATCGGGTTTGTGGTAAAAGGACTCACGATGATTGCAGGTGCAGTGAGTGCAGTTTGGTCGGCACTCACTGCGCTGTGGTCTGCTATTTCAACTGCGGTTACGGCTGTTGCTAGCACTATTGCTGCGGTTGGTGCTACCGTAACGGTGCTTGTTACAGTTCTTGTTGCAGAGATTGCGCTTTTAATTTACAACATTGGGAGATGGATTTATTGGAAGAAAAAACTGAGTGATGAGGAAGAGAGAAGTAAGAAAATTGATGAAGGGTGGGAGGATTTGAAGGCACGACAAGAAAAGGCAGCGCAGGAAGAGGCTGCACGTGCAAAGGCTGAAGCAGAGGCAATAAGGCAGCAGCGTGCCACTGAAACCATGCGTGCGATGGAAATGCTTCGTAACGCTGAAATCAAACGGCGACTTGAACTTCAGACGCAAGCCGTGGCATTGGCTTCCAAGGAGAAAATGACGCTTGAGGACTACAAACAGGCGTGTGAGGCAATTCGTCAGGCTGAACACGAAGGCGTCATTACGCTCGAACAGCGCAACGCATTGTTACGCCAAGCCTATGTTAACCAGTCTGCTTACTTGGATTTAGTCGAGGAGATCAACGAAGCACAACTTCGACTCCAAGTTTTGCAGCGTGGTGGCACTGAGAAGGAGGCCGCACGTGCTGTAGAGCAGGCCAGGTGGGTTGCACGTGGTATTACGCCACAAGATTTTAATGTGTTGAGGGCAATTCAGGATAAGGAAGCGGTGATTATTGCTCAGCGGCGTGCGTTGGAGGAGGACAGGGAACGTGCGCTCTCGATAGAACGCAGCCTGATGACTGATGAAGAAAAGATGTACGAGCATTTAGTGGAGGCTGTAGGGTTATGGCGGCGTGGTCTCCTTTCTAACGAAGCGTTGAAGCGTTTGGAGAAGAATACCCGTGAGAAACTTCTAGGAAAAGGTGAAACCGGCCCGGTGTTCGCTCCTGCTATTCTTCCAAGGACGCAAGAGGCGTATGCTGCGTTTATTTCAATGAAACAAGCAAGATTGACAGGCGGGACTAAAACACCCGAAGAACGCAACGCAAAGGCTACAGAGGATATTTTGGAGTTGTTGCGTCAGATGCGTGAATTAATTGGTGGTGTAATTTAATAGTTAGGGAAGGTCAACCACCCCCGGCTGAAGCCGGGGGCTTGAAGGAGTAGCGCATGCCAAGCGTGAAACGGAGAGTTAAACGGGAGACTAGGGTGGCCAAGGTCCGAGAGGGCCGTTTGAAGGCAACTACTGAACCGACTGGACGTGGCAGTCCAAAACATGGTGCGGATGCTCCCCAAGTCTGCACCCTCTGTGTCGGTCAGCCCCGATGGGGGAAATTGCCGCCCGCAAGGGCGAGATAGGAGGTAACTCTTATGCTTTACGTACCCGTTGTTAGCAGTACCGGAAAACCCTTGATGCCCTGCCACCCGGCAAGGGCAAGGGAACTTGTCCGCAAGGGTCGGGCAGTGCGCCGGTTCGATCAGGGGATGTTCTACATCCGTTTGCTGGATAGGGCGGGTGGTGATGTTCAGCCGGTGGCCTGCGGCATCGATCCTGGGAGCAAAAAGGAAGGCTTTACGGTCAAATCCGAAGCCCACACTTATCTGAATCTCCAAGCCGACGCCGTTACTTGGGTCAAGGATGCCATTGAAACTCGTCGGAATATGCGTCGTGCCCGACGGTTTCGTAAGACACCCTGCCGCGCTCCGCGCTTCAACCGATCTCGTGGGGCTTTGTCTCCAAGCACCAAGGCGAGGTGGCAATGGAAGCTGCGCATTTGCCGCTGGCTGAGCAGGCTATTTCCCATCGAAACCTTCGTGGTGGAGGATGTCAAGGCGCACACGCGCGGTGGGAGGCGATGGAACTGTTCTTTCTCGCCTCTTCAGATTGGGAAGGATTGGTTCTACGGCGAACTGAGAAAACTCGGGCGTGTCGAGACCAAGCAAGGCTATGAGACCAAAGAGCTTCGGGACGCGCATGGGCTGAAGAAGACCGGTAGGAAGCTGGCAGAAGTCTTTGAAGCCCATTGTGTTGACTCGTGGGTTCTTGCGAATTGGTGGACTGGTGGACACACCAATCCCGATAACACGCGCATGATGTGCATCACGCCGCTTCGCTTCCACCGCCGCCAATTGCATCGTCTCCAAGCAACTTCCGGTGGGGTCCGTATGCCATACGGTGGCACACGGAGTCACGGCTACAAGCGCGGTAGCCTCGTCAAACATCCTAAATGGGGCATCGCCTATGTAGGTGGTGTTCTCAAAGACCGAATCAGCCTTCACCAACTCGCCGATGGGAAGCGGTTGTGCCAGAACGCCCGCCCGTCGGATTGTAAGTTTCTGGCGTTCAACTCTTGGAGGACGCGGCTCCTCCCCGGCATGAATGCCGGGGTCTCCGCCGCGTGCTATTAGGATGACTATGGCAGAATGGATTGAAATTAACGAGCCGCAAGTGCAGTCCAGCATGAAGACTGCCAGGGCTACGTTAAAATTCCTTGTCAAATCAGACCGTGCGGCAACGGAGAGTACTATCCTTTCTGAAGCACCTAGCCTGGGGTCTCAACATCCACGGTTTTCGTGGCTTTTTTGTACGTCGAGAAGGGTTGAACGCGCCCAAGGAGAAGGACATACGACGTGGAGGGTTGATATTGAGTATGAGGTTCGGGAGAAAGCAGAGAAACAGGAGAACCCGTTAAATGATCCCATTTTAATTTCGTGGAGTTCGCAGCAATATTCGGAAGTTAGAGCGTATGACATTTACGGAAACCCGATTGTAAACTCTGCCGGGTTTCCATTTGCCAGCCTCCCGCCGATTACCGTTGCCGGTGTTCTTATAACAATACGCAGAAACTACGCCAACATTCCATCGTGGATTTTGAACTATGTAAACGCTGTAAACAACGCTGTGTGGACGGTTGATGGTGTATCCATTGCGGCAGGTGCGGCGAAGGTAGAAAATATTAACATTTCTGAGTGGCAATTCCGCAACGATATTCCGTATAGAACGGTTGAAATTGCAGTTGTTGTTCAGCGGAATGAAGCAAATTCGTGGCAGTTAAGAGTATTGGATGCCGGGTTTTATGAGATAGATGTTGACGGGGACGGTAATCCTGACAGAATCTACGATGCGGAAGGCAACAAATGTCCGCAACCGTGGTTGTTAAACGGGCAGGGGCGTAAAGTTTTAAACCCTGAAAACTCACCTGGATATTGGCTGGCGTTTGATGTTTATCCAAAGATGAATTTTTCAGTATTATTATCGTGAGGCTGCCATGCCAGAGAAAATTGTACTTTTAACGAAAGAAACAGCGCTGGCATGGCAGGACGCCCTTGCTAGTAAGGGTAAAAAGGCACCAATCGGGCATCCGTGGGACCTTCCGCAGCATATAGACACACATGCTGTTGCCGTGGAGCTTGATGAGTGGGTTTACCCTGGTCACGCTTCCACTTTTCCAACAAGTGCAAAAGGTTATATATTACGGTGGAAGGAAACAGGCTGGATAAAAACTGACACGAAAGTTACCGTTATCGACAGGTTAAACCTGTACTCCCCACACCATCCTGGAAGACGTTGTGTTACTATCCCGTTTGGTAAGGAGTTTCAGATCATAAGCCCGCGGGCCGGGGGTTTCCTTGCTGAGATCACACGGGAAGGCCCTGCGTACACTGGACCAGACGGTTCTCTTGCTCTTACAGCTAAGATTTATTATTTCCCGTATGGTCACGAAGTGGCCGAAACGGAAGAGATTCTAGCCTGGGATGTTCACGGCATTGTTCACAAACGGTGGGCGGATAACGAGAACAAAAACCTGCTGGGCCACTGGGTGATTGTGGAATTTGACGGAGAAAGCTCACAGGAATGGATTATCACGGCATACGGAACGGGCAGTGCAGACGATAGAGATGATATTATAGGTTATGATTTTCCTACAGTTACGCTTTTGAAGGTAGGGGATTTATACGACCCGTTCCACACTTACGAGTTGCGTTCTAACAAAACCACCTATCATTTTCGCAACGGGATGTATTGGAATGAGGAAGACTGTGGCGACCAGACGCACACCTTCTCAACACCTGGGCTTGAACCGGACGATTGGGCCAGTATTTGTACCTACTTCAGGTTGAAAGGAATTTCCGGTTTAACAGAGGCCGAGTTTGACGCTTTTATGCGGGCACGTGGTGGAGCCGTTCCTGGTGGTTTACAAAACGGTGGATTTCAGATGCTTCCAGGTTTATGGAACGGTCGGCCACAGTGGGGCGGGCTTGGAAACAACAATGGGTGGAATATCCGGTGGGATGGAAACAGGTGGATAATCGGGCAGTGGCAGCCTGGGAAACAGAACCCCGATTTCGGGTGGGGGCAACAGGTGCCTGAACCTGGACAACCTGTGCCGCAAAAGCCGCAAGATGCCCCATTTAATGATGCTATAGGTGACGCACCTGAAGCAGAGATTGTGCTTACAGGTGAGGATTTCTTACTTCAAGACTGCGTGGAGCCTGCCTCTATAGACAAGATGGTAGGGTCTTCTAAACTCCAATGGCAGGTTGGGCAGTTTATCCGTTGGAGGGATGCAAACGGTGAGCATTGCGGCGAGGTGGTTGATTTGCCAACAGGTTCGGAGACGTATGTTGCGGACAACTGGATGCCTGTGGGAACATTCCAGTCGTGCCTTGAGTGTGGGGCAACGCCGGTTCTTCAAGATTGTAGCAGTTCAAACCGCATTCGCTTCAAAGGTGCTGCCAGTTTAGGTTGGCAGGCTGGCCAAGTAATAAAATGGAATTATAAATATTGCCCGGACCCGAAAGATCATTGTGCCGAGGTACTAGAGGATGCAAAATATCCCACAAAAGAACTTTCTGCCGGAAGCTGGGAAGCACTTAACATTTATGATTCTTGTGAAGAATGCAAGCAAAATTATGGGGATCCGTGTATATACTGCGGAGACGAGGGCACACCGAAAGAATATTACGTTACACTCTCTGGAATCCAAAACAGAGATTGTGAGCAGTGCAATGTTTATAACGGTACGTGGGTATTAACCCAAAAGTTTCCAAATCTGCCGTGTGTTTTTCGTGCGGATTTACCACAAACTTGTACGGCAGCACAACCGCCAAACGAGCCAGCAAAAAGTTTTATAAACCTTACTACATCTGCCGGATCAAAATTTTTACAACTTTACATTGACGGTAGGGAATATGCTGATTGGTTAATATATGACTCTCCTGCTACGTGTTGGTGCGATGAGGATATTCCACAAACTATAGGGTATAACTTTTTCCTGTGTAATGCTTCGTCAGTAACGTGTCATCTAAGAGCCGCTCAAGCCGAGGATTAAAATGAAAAAGCAAATCCCCCCCGGTGTTATCAAATACGGCGTTGCTGTGAGCAAGTGGGTTGCTTCAAAGATGCCGAAGCGCTCAGAGGAAGAAATTGCTCGAATATACAAAATATGCACGCAGTGTGACATGTTTGATAAAGACGGCGGGAAGTGCAGTGGATGCGGGTGTCGTGTGAACCAATCAAATAATCCTTTAGCAAACAAAATAGCAATGGGCACAGAAAAGTGCCCGTATGGGAGATGGTAATGGTAAACATCGAAAGGGTCTATCTAATCAACCTTCGTCGTCGGCCAGACCGATTGCGGATGTTCTTCAGGAACATAAAAAAACACGGCTGGCCTTTTCAACAGCCGATCATTTACCCTGCAATTGATGGAAGCAAGGTAGGTGTTCCGCTAGAGTTTACAGAGGGCGCAGGGGCATACGGTTGCCGGATGAGTCATCTTAGAATATTGCAAGATTGCCTGATGGATGATGTGCAAACCGTGCTGATAGTCGAAGATGATGCCGAAATACGTGACGGGTTTGCTCAGAATGTTACATCATTCTTTGAAAAAGTACCAGATGATTGGGAAGGGATCATGCTTGGCGGCCAGCATGTTGAGCGGCCAAGAAATGTATGCCCAGGCGTTGTCAGGGTAGTCAATGCCCAACGTACTCATGCCTACATTGCAAACAATCAATATATGCGTGCCTTGCAGGAAAGGTGGGGAAACAGCACGGTCCATATTGATTGGAGGATGAATGAATGGCAGAAGAACAGAATCATTTATGCGCCGAAGAGGTGGCTTGTTGGTCAGAGTAGTGGAATGAGTGATATTCAAGTGGCACTAAACGAGAGTAAATGGTGGAATGATGGAGAGGTTGATACGCCAATCGTGCCGGCAAGCACACTTCCGCCTATCATTTTATTGCGATCACCAAGGGAGGTAATGGAGGCACTTCAGACAAGGGGCCTGTACAGTGGCAAGAAAAGCAAGCGGGACAAGGACGCAGGCTACAGCCCCATCTTGGCACATGCGTTAAAGGATGCAAGACGGAAATATAAAATAAGGGAATGGTTGCGTGAAACGTTGCCGGATTGTATTGTTTCAGGTTCGATCTGTACGCTCTGGTGCCCAGAAATGCGTAAAGCAGATGTCTTGAATGCCTCCAACGGGGTTGTTTACGAGATAACTGCCGAATCTGTTGATGAAGCCTTAGATAAACTGCCAGACGATTGCAGAAAGGTCTTGGATGAGTTCTTCAAACGAGACAACGTTCCGCCGGTTGTGATCTTGGATGCCCCTAAGTCTGTAATCGACGAAATGAAAAAAACAGACGGGTGGGTGTTCGTTGAGAACAATGAAAATATAAAGTTTGAACTTAGGCAGGCTGTGTTACACGGGAAGGTTGTTGTTACCACAACCCCGCATGTTGATGACCAGTTGCAAAGTATTCAAATTAAAGCCAAAAGCTACAGTGAGGTGATTGAGCAATGGATAGCATGAAACGCATCTACGCATACTGGGAGGGGCCGAAAAACTGGTATTACGACCTGTGTTGGCAAACTGTTAGATACTGGAACCCAGGTGCAACGTTAATCGGACCTAAAGAGGTGGAAGAGGTAATTGGTCCAATTCCGAAAGAGCTACAGGATGTTTACATAATTCACAAGGTAGATTGGATAAGAAAGAAGTGGATACATGCGGTTGGTGGATTGTGGTTAGATTGTGATGTTATTTGCTGGTCTGACTTGTCGCCGCTTGTTGCAGCAGGTGAAGCCTTTGACTTCATTGGATACAAGGAGTGGCATGAAACGGGGTGGATGGATAATTTCTTTGCAGGAAGAAAAGGCTCTGTGATATTGAAAGACGCCGCCGATTATGCCCTGAACCAGGTGCAAAGGACAAAACCGAACATCCCCTGGTTGTCAACAAACGCCGATACGATGAACAACGTTCTGACAAAGCACAAGTTTGGGTTCTACATGCAAATCCCGACCCACCTTGTTTCTCCAGTCTCTTGTACGCAAAAGAGTTGGTTTGTTTCGCAGATCGAAGATGACATAAACGGGTACAAGAGTTTTGGAATTATTACGTCATACCACTGTATTGGTGAATTGCTGAAGACTTTCTCTAACGCTGAACAACTGATGCGAAGCAATACCAACTTGAAGGCTTGTTTCCAAAGAGCTTTTGCAAAGAAAGATGGGCTGATCGAGGTATTCAGCAAATATAATAATAGAACGGACAAACTGACCGAACATAGCTACCTGCCATTTTACCAACAGAAGTTTACTGAAATGAAAGACTCTGTTAGTACCGTTGTCGAAGTCGGTGTTGACAGGGGTGGTTCCTTGGCGGCGTGGAAAGAGTGGTTTGGTGCAGATGTCAGAGTTGTCGGCATTGACATTGCAGATATTTCCGTACCTGAGAAGGACGTGGAAATCATAAAAGCTGATTCTACAATACCTGGTGAGTGGATTGAAAAGATTGGCAATTGTGACATCATTATTGACGACGGAAACCATGAAGGCAAAGATCAACTTGCAACGTGGCGCAACCTGTGGCCGATGTTGCGGCCTGGTGGGTTATACGTGATTGAAGATGTCTTTGACGATAACGTGATAACGCAACTCAAAACTGAACTACCAGAGATACACGTTGAAGATTTCAGACATTTCCGTGATAGAGCGGATGACGTGTTAATCTGGGCAAAGAAACAATAGAAGGATTTTACAATGGCCTTACCAACAGGTTTAGTCTGGGAAGTCCGTACCACCGGAAACAACGCCAATGGTGGGGCATTCTTGGCGTCCTCTGGTGGTACGGATCGTTCACAACAAGATGATCCGCATGTGACATTTGACGGGACCACGATTAAGGCATCAACTGCCGGAGCTTCGGCAACAATTACGATCACGGGCTATACCGTCACTACCGGAGATGTTGGCAATATTTTGAATATAACGGGCGGGACCAAATTCACAGTTGGCAGGTACTACATCCAAAGTGTGGACACTGGGGCTAACACCTGGACCCTTGACCGCAAGTGCTGCTCTAGTGCCGCATCTGCAATGACCGGGCGGATGGGCGGCTGTGTTGCCGATTTAGGTTTGATTGGGGCCTACATTGTTGGCAGTGAGACGATTCACGTCAAAGCTGGAAATTATACTTGTACTGCTATAACTGTAAACATAGCAGGCGGAACTTTCAACACGGCAACACCGATTACAGGTATTTTTGGATACAAAAATACGAGGTTGGATTTTGAAGAAGCGCCTGTGTTTTACATGGATTGCGAAAATGCAGACGGGTATTTTTACATCAGAAGCACTGCAAGCCTTATTTGCAA
>Ga0116147_1002417_pt1 | contig 18858 bp, 16 predicted proteins | sample AD_JPNHG3_MetaG_FD_89749 | JGI IMG/M metagenome (GOLD analysis project Ga0116147, IMG submission 89749) | Active sludge microbial communities of municipal wastewater-treating anaerobic digesters from Japan - AD_JPNHG3_MetaG | ecosystem: Engineered > Bioreactor > Anaerobic > Digestate | place...
CGGTCAGCCCGACAACTACACGGGCCGGGACAACTACGCCATGCTCCTGAGCGGCGCCGGGGGCCGGTGGCACGACGTCCCCCTGGAGGGCTGGCCCATGACCTCCCGGTTCCGGGGGATCATGAAATTGAAATAGGGGGCGCGAGATGTACTGGGAAAGACTTTCGCGGGAAGAGATTAGAAGACGGGTCGCCATCGCCATCGACGGCAATGTAAACTACCACACCGACGCCGTCTTGGGTTTTCCCGGCACGCACCTCGACGCCGAGGATTATTATGCCGACGGCTGCTCCGTCCTCACCAGGATCCCCTGGGCGTCTCCCCTCCTCGACGACGAGCCCTTTCTCAGGACCATCATCGAGAACCCCAACCACATCGGCTGCCACACCGCCGCGGAGTCGGAGGTGGGCTTCCCCGGCACCCAGGCCCTCGAACGGGAGGCCCTGGCCATCTGCGCCGAGGAGATCATGGGCGCCCCCGCGGGCGCCTATGACGGCTACATCTCGCCGGGGGGAACGGAAAGCAACATCCAGGCCTGCTGGGTCCTGCGCAATCTCCTCCGCCGCACCCACGCGGCCCGGCCGGGCGAGGTCGGCCTCGTCTTTTCCTCCGACACCCATTACTCCCTTTGGAAGGCCGCCGACCTCCTCGGTCTTCGTCCCTATCCCGTCCCCGTCTCCGACACGACGAGGGAGATGGGGGCAGACGCCGCGCACGCAACCGTGGCAGCCGCCGTGAGGGACGGCGTTCGTTGTGTCATCGGGGTGGTCAACATGGGCACAACCATGTTCGGATCCATCGATGACCTCGACGTCCTCGTCGCGGCCTTCGAGGAACACAACCTCCCCTTCTACCTCCATGTGGACGGCGCCTTCGGCGGTTTCATCTACCCCTTCGTCGTCCCCGACCACCCCCTCGATTTCCGCAACCCCCTCATCGCCTCCATCACCATGGACGCCCACAAGATGCTCAAGGCCCCCTACGGCACGGGCATCTTCCTCTGCCGCAAGGGCCTCATCGACGAGGTCTGCACGACCCAGGCGAGCTATGTCCACGGGAAGGACTACACCGTCTGCGGCAGCCGGTCGGGTGCCAACGCCGTCGCCGTCTGGATGCTCCTGCGCGACGCGGGCTCCGAGGGGCACACGGACCGCTGCCGCCGTCTCGTGGAGCGGACCGACCGTTTCTGCAGCCGTCTCGACGCCATGGGCGTCGCCTATTACCGCCACCCGGCGATGAACCAGGTCGCCATCAGGGCCGAGTACGTCCCCCCGGAGACGGCGCGGCGCTTTCTCCTCGTCCCCGACCGCCACGACGACACGCCCCGGTGGTGGAAGATCATCGTCATGGACCACGTCCGGGATGCCCTCCTCGAATATTTCCTGGAGGAAATAGGGGAACAAAATACCTAGGCAATTTCTAACATTTTGAGGTTGCCTTATGGACTTAAAAGCCTATTATGATTTGGTCAGCAGCGAGAGGAAGGCTCGAAAATATCGGCCGGGAACGGCTTCAGCCTGATGTGCTGCGGATATCGGCACCTGAAGGGGGCGGTCCCTTCTGTATCTGAAAGAACTCGAGCTCCGGCATCATAACCGTGGCTCGGACATCTTTGACCTCGTAGCCTGCTGCCTCTGTGATTTGAGGTTCAGGCATCCGACGACGGACCGTCATTCGGAGGGGGAAACGGTATGGGTACCCAAAAATCCGTTACGGCTCTTCCTTCAGAGTTTTCACGGCCTCGACTCGTTCAGGGCAGAGGGGTTGCCCGGCGTATCGTCGAAAACGTTCTTGCGCGGGCCGGCGTGGAAATAAACGGTCCCCACCCCTGGGACATCCGGGTTCACGATGAACGGCTCTACGCGCGCGTCCTGCGGGAGAAAAATCTCGGGCTCGGCGAGGCCTACATGGACGGCTGGTGGGACTGCCAGCGGATCGACGAGTTCATCTGCCGCGTTCTGCGCGCCGGGCTCGACGAGGCCATCAGGGGAAGCGCGGCCTATCTTCTGCGTTTTTTCCCTTCCCTGGTGCTCAATCTGCAGTCGAAATCCCGCGCCCACATCATCGCGCAGCGCCACTACGACCGCGACAACGACCTCTTCCTTTCGTTCCTCGACCCATACAACCAGTACAGTTGCGCCTACTTCCAGGAAACGGACGACCTGGCAGAAGCCCAGCAGAAGAAGCTGGAACTTCTCTGCCGGAAACTCAACCTGCAGGCGGGGGACCGGGTCCTTGACATCGGCGGCGGCTGGGGCGGCCTCGCCCGCTACATGGCCGAGCGGCACGGCTGCACCGTCACCTCCGTAAACATCTCCGGGGAGCAGGTCCGCTATGCCAGGGATTTCTGCCGGGGCCTGCCCGTGACCGTCATCCAGGCGGATTACCGGCAGATCGGCGGCACCTTCGACAAGATCGTCTCCGTCGGGATGTTCGAGCACGTGGGCTGGAGGAATTACCGGATCTTCATGAACATCGTACACAGGTGCCTGAAACCGGAGGGCGTCTTTCTGCTCCAGACCATCGGCGGCAACGAGTCGCGGGTCAACTGCGATCCCTGGATCACCCGGTACATCTTCCCCAACGGCATGCTGCCGAGCATCGCCCAGATCGGCCGGGCCGTGGAGGGGCTCTTCGTCGTGGAGGACTGGCACAACCTCGGGCCGCACTACGACCGGACGCTCATGGCCTGGTACGAGAACTTCCAGCGGGCCTGGGACCGCCTGAAGGAGCGCTACGACGACCGTTTCAAACGCATGTGGGATTATTACCTGCTGTCCTGCGCGGGGGCCTTCCGCGCGCGGAGCATCCAGCTCTGGCAGATCGTGCTGACGAAACCCGGCACCGTTCAGCCTGCCTGCAGGATATAGAACAGGTCTTGTCGTCTTGTCTCATGGCCGCCACGGGGGGACGACGAAAAGCGAAGAAAAGTTGATTCGACCGTATCACGCCGGTTCGTGCGTGAAAACCGGACCGCTGCCAGCCCGCCGGGGGCTGGCGCTGGGTGAGCGGCGAGACGGCGGTCAGCCCGACAACTACACGGGCCGGGACAACTACGCCATGCTCCTGAGCGGCGCCGGGGGCCTATGGCATGACGTCCCCCGGGAGGGCCGGCCCATGACCTCCCGTTTCCGGGGGGTCATGAAGTTCAAATAGGGGGCGCGGCATGGAGGCGAGGGGGCCGTCGTGGCCCTTTCGCCTTGACACCCCCGGTCCGATCGTCTATAAGCGCCGTCGGGGGCCTTTACCCCGCCGTGAACTCAAGGAATATCAGAGGAAAATGTTGGGATTTAATTATTCAATACCCTTAATATGAGGCGCTTCCAGAGGGCCCGGGCGGTCCTCCGGAGATCCAGACCCCGCCTGCCTCTTGCCTGCGAACCCCTGACCCCGTGAGGGCCCGCCGCCGCGAGAGGGGCGGGTGCCACGAGGGAACAGGGCGGATTGACTCCAACCAAATTCAACAAATTCAATAAGTTACATCGCTACACCCCCCTTTCGGAGGGGACCGGTGCGGTCCACCTCCCTCCCCATTGCCATCGTCGGGCCGAAACGGTGGTCCCAAGGGGCCGGACAGGGATCGTCCCCGCCCCTGGCGGCCCCGCGGGTACCACCACCTGCGCCCGGTGGGAAAAACATCGTGCAGGAGGAAAAACATGAAACAAATCAAGAACATCTTTGCCGGGACCTGGGGTATCGTCGCCGTGGGCGTCGTCATCGGGTGCCTGGCCCCGCTGTTGCAGCTGTGGGGCAACCCGGGGAACATGGGCGTCTGCGTCGCCTGCTTCGAGCGGGACATCGCCGGCGGCCTGGGTCTCCATAGGGCGGCGGTGGTCCAGTATATCCGCCCGGAGATCATCGGTTTCGTCCTGGGCTCCCTTCTGGCCGCCCTCCTCTTCCGTGAGTTCCGTCCCCGCGTCGGCTCGGCGACGATCGTCCGTTTCTTCCTGGGTGTCTTCGCCATGATCGGCGCCCTCGTCTTCCTCGGTTGCCCCTGGCGGGCGGCCCTGAGGCTGGCGGGGGGCGACGGGAACGCCATCCCGGGCCTCCTGGGCCTCGTCGCCGGGATCTGGATCGGGACCTTCTTCCTCCGCAACGGCTACAACCTGGGTCGCACCCAGAGGACCCACGGCGCCGCGGGCCTGATGCTGCCCCTCTTCATGGCGGCGCTTTTGGTCCTCCTCTTCCTCTTCCCCCAGATCCCCGGCCAGGACAAGAACGAGCTCCTCTTCTACAGCGTCAAGGGACCGGGGTCCCAGCACGCCCCCCTCTTCGTCTCCCTCGCCGTGGGCCTCCTCATCGGCTTCGTCGCCCAGCGGAGCCGCTTCTGCACCATGGGGGCCATCCGCGACCTCCTCCTCTTCCGCCAGACCCATCTCCTGTCGGGTTTCCTCGCCCTCATCGTCACGGCCTTCGTCTTCAACTTCCTCGTGGGGCAGTTCAAACCGGGCTTCGAGGGCCAGCCCGTCGCCCACACCATGCACCTGTGGAACTTCGCCGGCATGGCCCTCTCGGGCCTCGCCTACTGCCTGGCCGGAGGCTGCCCGGGGCGCCAGCTCTTCCTCGCCGGCGAGGGCGACGGCGACGCCGCCGTCTTCGTCCTGGGGATGATCATCGGGGCCGCCTTCGGCCACAACTTCGGCCTGGCCAGCTCACCCGCCGGCCTCGGACCCTATGGGATACCCGCCGTCGTCGTCGGCCTCGTCTTCTGTCTCTTCGTCGGCTTTACCATGAGAGAAAAAACAGTCTAACAATAGGAGGTATTGAGATGGCAAAGACCGTGGACGCCCGGGGGCTCTCGTGCCCCCAGCCCGTCATCATGACCCTGGACGCCATCAAGAAGGGGGGCGGGGAGGAGATCCTCGTCCTGGTGGACAACGACACGGCCAAGGAAAACGTCGCCCGGGCCCTGAGGTCGAGGGGCTGGCAGGTGGTCTCCATCGAGGAGAAAGAGGGGACCTACGAGATCGCCGGTCGGCGGGGCTGAGGGTCTTCGGGGGGTATCATGGTGACGGCGGACATGGAGATCCTGGAGATCATCCACCGTCGGCCCGAGACCCTGGCGGTCTTCCGGAGGCTCGAGGGGGAGACGGGGCGCTGCATCTGCTGCGAAGGTCTCTTCCTCACCCTTGCCGAGGCGGCCTGCGCCTTCGGGTTCGACCTGGAGGGGACCCTCGCGGACCTGAGGGCGGTGGAGAGCAATGAGAGGTAACGAGTCGAGATGAAAGGATTCCTCCTGAGATACCGGTGAGGACCCCACCCTGGACGTGGGAGGTTCTCACCGATGAAAAGGTCTCCGCCCGCCGACCCGCGGACCGCCTGAGGGCGAAAGGTCCCGTCGGGGGGGAGGGTCGGGGACGTCTTGGGGGCTTGCGGGTACCCGGCCCACGGCCCGGCGGTCTTTTCGCCCGCCCCTCCGGCCGCCCGCCAAGGCGCGGGGTCACGGAGGCGGTAGGCGCCCCTGCGGCGGGCAGTGCGCCGCCGTGCTGCGGACCCGGCACCCATGACGGGAGGTGACCGGAGCGTGAAAAACATCATCCTGGGCACGGCGGGCCACATCGACCACGGCAAGACGGCCTTCATCAGGGCCCTCACGGGGATCGAGTGCGACCGCCTCGAGGAGGAAAAAAGAAGGGGCATCACCATCGTCCTGGGCTACGCCCAACTGACCCTGCCCTCGGGCGTCAAGGTGGGCATCGTGGACGTCCCCGGTCACGAGCGGTTCGTCAACCGCATGGTGGCCGGTGCCGCCGGCATCGACGTGGTGGCCCTCGTCATCGCCGCCGACGAGGGGGTGAAACCCCAGACGGTGGAGCATCTCCACATCTGCCGGATCCTGGGCATCGAGAGGGGGATCGTCGTCCTCAACAAGCGCGACCTCGTGGACGACGACCTCCTCTTCCTCCTCCGGGAGGAGGTGCGGGATCTCGTGCGGGGGACCTTCCTGGAGGACGCCCCCGTCGTCGCCGTCTCCTCCGTGACGGGGGAAGGCCTCCATGAATTCATCGCCGCCCTCGAGGAGGTCGCCGCCGCCGTCCGGGAGAAGCCTTTATCGAAGCCCTTCCGCATGCCCGTCGACGCCGTCTTGACCATCACGGGCTTCGGGGCCGTCGTCCGGGGGACGGTCCTGTCGGGGTCCGTCGCCGTCGGCGAGGAGGTCGAGATCCTGCCCTCAGACCTGCGTTCCCGCATCCGGGGGCTCCAGAACCACGGTCGGACCGTGGCGGAGGGCCGGGCGGGGGAGCGCCTGGCCATCAACCTCCCCGACGCGACGACGGAGGACCTCAAGCGGGGCATGGTCGTCGCCCGGCCGGGGATCTTCCGGGCCACCCGCCGGGTCCTCTGCCTCTTCGACTATCTCCCCTACAACAAGAAGCCCCTCAAGACGGTCAGCCACGGCCAGTTCCACTGCCTGGCGGCGAAGGTCAACGCCCGGATGGAGCTCGTGGGGGTCGAGAAGGTGCCGCCCGGGGGGAGGGCCCCGGCCGTCGTCTCCCTCGACCGGCCCCTGTCCTGCGCCCTGGGGGACCCCTTCGTCATCCGGGGCTACGGGTTGTTCACCACCGTCGGCGGCGGGCGGATCCTCCACCCCCTCTTCCCGGAGGGAAAGGAGACGTCCCTTTCGCCGGAATACCTCCGGGTCCTCTCCTCCGGCACGACGGCGGAAAGGATCTCCCTCCTGGCGGCGGAGGCGGGCCGGGAGGGGCTGGAGAAAAAGGGCCTGGCGGGGATCCTCAACGAGAACCCCGCCGAAATCGATCAGGCCGTCGCCGCCCTTGGGGGGCGGGGGGAGGTCTACGAAGACGAGGGGGGTCTCCTCTTCCACGGCGAGGTCGTCGGCGCCGTGAGGCGTCTGGTGGGTGTGACCGTCGCCGACTACCACCGCCGCAACTACCTCCGCGCAGGCGTAAACCGGGAGGAGCTCTCGGTGAGGGTCGCCGCCCCTCCCCGTCTCTTCCGCCTGGCCCTCGGTCTCCTCCTCGCCGAGGGGGAACTCCAGGCGGAGGGGGAGCTCATAAAGGCCCGGGGTTTCCACGTCACCGACGGGCCCGTCAACCTCCTCCTCTCCCAGGTGGAAGACCTCTACCGCCGCTACGGCCTGAGGCCCGAGGACCCGGACGCGTCGGCCTCGGCCCTGAAACTGGACCGCCGCCGCCTCCTGGAGGCCCTCAACCACCTCTGCCGCACGGGACGCCTGATCCGCCTGAACGCGGAGTACTACCTCCACCGGGAGCACCTCGAGGCGGCCAGGTCCGCTTTGAAAAACTTCTTCAAAAACAACGAGATACTGACACCGAACGACGTCCGTGACCTCCTGGGCCTCACCCGGCGCCATATCATTCCCCTCCTCGAGTACCTCGACGGGGTCAAGTTCACCGCCCGCACCCCTGCGGGGCGGCGCCTCCTCAAGGGGTGAGGGGCGGAAAAAAATTAGTCGCTAATCAATGTTAACTTATTGATTTTATTTGGAGAAATACTACGCTGCGGTAATAATTGAAGATTTTTATATCATATTGAAATTATTGCAGATCTTACGAATTTATCAATAATCATCGCCGGCGGATCAAGGAAGATAATCCTTGTCGAAAGAGGGGGGCCTGATCTATGGAGACAGGGGATGGACAGGGGGGCCGACGGGTTTACCGAAACCGGCGCCGGCCCCCCTGGGGACGAGGCGCTGAGGCGGGGCGAAGAAATTCGGGGACACGATAACCCTTTTGACCCAAAAAAATTGCCAGTAAAAACGATGAAATACAAATTAAGTATTGTGTCCCCCATTTTTTTGCTCCTCGTCGTCGCTGCGCCCCTGGGGGCCGCCGTGACGGAGGAGGCCGTCTGGGACGCCGACGAGGCCGTCGTCGCCGCCGCTAAAGGGGAGTGCGAAAACGCCGCCGCGGAGGCCCCCGCCTGTTTCGCCGCCGCCATGGGCCGCCGCGGGGCCTCCGGGGCCGCCGTCGCCTTCACGAGGGAACGGGGCGACGGGGCCTTCCTCCGGGGCCTCGTCAGGACGGGGAACGTCTCCGTGGCCTATGTCTGTTATCCCTTCCGGGCCAACGAGAACTACGGCATCCTCCTTTTGGACGGCGACCCCGCCGTCGTGGACGTGGACGACCCGGGGTTGTTACCCCTTGCGGACCTGGAGAGGGACAAGACCTACCGGGCCCTCAAGGCCCGTCACCCCGGGATCGCCCTCTGGCCCGGGGACCGCTGGGGACGGGGGGAGCCCGTCCGGACGGAGACGAGGGAGGGGGGGGTGGACCTCTTCTTCACCTACCGCCTCAGCGAGGGCTGCCGGGCCTGCGCCGACGTGGGGGGGGTCCTGGCGGCCTTCTCCTTCGACGGAAAGAGGAGGCTCCAGGGCGTCCGGGTCGCCGGTGTCCTGGCGGGGGAGAGGATCGTGATCAGGGGGGTCCCCTTCACCGAGGAGGGCCTCCCCGTCGAGGTCCGCCCCGGGGAGGTCTTCTCGGTCGCCCTCGCGGCCAATTACACCACGGGCTACCGGTGGGAGACGGAACCCGGGGACGGCGCGGGGCCCCTCTTGACCCTCGGTTCCCGCTACGAGGCCCCTCCCCCGGGCGGGCCCGTCGGCCGGGGCGGCCGCCAGTGGTGGTCCTTTTTGGCCCTGTCCCCCGGCGAGACGACGCTTTGTTTCTCCTACCGCCGCCCCTGGGAGCCGGCGGGCAAGGAGGCCGCGAGGGCCGCCTTCCGGGTGAGGGTCACGGGCGGACGACCCGCCCCGAGATGATCATCCGCTGGGCCTCCGAGGTCCCCTCGTAGATCTCGGCGATCTTGGCGTCCCTCATGAGGCGCTCCACCTTGGCGCCCTTGACGTAGCCGTAGCCGCCGTGGATCTGGACGGCCTTGACGGTGTGCCTCATGGCGGCCTCCGTGGCGAAGAGCTTGGCCATGGAGGCCTCCTTGGCGAAGGGCCGTCCGGCGTCCCTCAGCCGGGCGGCGTGATAGGTGAGGTGGCGGGCCGCCTCGAGGTCCGTGGCCATGTCGGCGAGCATCCAGGCCACGGCCTGGTGGGAGGCGATGGGACGGCCGAACTGGACGCGGTCCCGGGCGTGACGGATCGACTCCTCGAGGGCCGCCCCCAGGATCCCGCAGGCCTGGGCGGCGATCCCCACCCGCCCCCGCTCGAAGCCCGCCATGGCGACGGCGAGGCCCTCCCCCTCGGCGCCGAGGCGGTTTTCCTCCCCCACCCGGCAGTCCTTCAGGATCACCTCCGAGGTCTGGGAGCCCCTCAGGCCCATCTTCTTCATGGCCTCCTGGGGGTAAAGACCCGGCGTCCCCCGCGGGACGATGAAGGCGCTCATCCCCCGGCCGCGGGCGGCCCGGTCCGTCCAGACGAAGAAGATGTAGGTGTCGGCGATAGGGCCGTTGGAGACGAAGGTCTTGACGCCGTTGAGGACGTAGTCCCCCCCGTCCCGGACGGCCGTGGCGCCGATGGCCATGACGTCCGTCCCGGCGCCGGGTTCCGTGAGGGAGAAGGCACCCAGGTGACGCCCCTTGGCCAGGGGGACGAGGTACTCCTCCCGCTGCCGGGCCGTGCCGTGGTTGAGGAGGGCCAGGCCGATGATGCCGGCGTGGAAGGAGAGGGTGAAGCCCGTCGACGAACAGGCCCGGGAGATCTCCTCGACGGCGATGCAGTGGCTGACGAAATCGGCGCCCGCCCCGCCGTACTCGACGGGGATGGGGATCCCCAGCCAGCCCCCCTCGGCCAGTCCCGCGAAGACCTCCGCCGGGTGGCGGGCCTCCTCGTCGACGGCGGCGGCCAGGGGTGCGACGTGACGGGCGGCGAACTCCCGGGCGTTGCGCCTCAGGAGCTCCTGCTCCGGCGTGAATCCGAGTTCCATGACCTTCCCTCCCTCAGCGGTACCCCTTGACCTCCTCCTCCCCCTTGAGGACCCTCAGGCCCCCCTCGGCGAGGGCCTGCATCTCGTCCTCCCCGGGATAGACGGCCACGGGGGCGAGGAACCTCACCCGGTCCTCGATCTGACAGGTCAGGAGGCGGGAGTGGGCCAGGCCCCCCGTGAGGACGATGCCGTCGAGGTCGCCCTGAAGGACCGTCGCCATGGCCCCGATCTCCTTGGCCGTCTGGTAGGCCATGGCTTCATAGACGAGGCGGGCCTTCTCGTCCCCCCCGGCGATCATCTCCTCCACCCTCCGGGCGTCGTTGGTCCCCAGGTAGGCCGCCAGCCCCCCCCGGCCGACGAGGCGCCCCTGGAGCTCCTTCCTGTCCGCCCCCGCCGCGAAGGCCGCCTCGAGGAGGTCGAGGGTGGGGAGGGCACCGGCCCGCTCGGGCGTCAGGGGCCCCTCGGAAAGGCCGTGGGTGCAGTCGATGACCCGCCCCCGCCGATGGGCCCCCACGGTGATGCCGCCGCCTAGGTGGGCCACGACGAGGTTCACCTCCTCGTAGAGGCGGGAGCGCTCCCTGGCCCACCGGCGGGCCGCGGCCTTCTGGTTGAGGGCGTGGAAGGCGCTTTTGCGCTCGATCTCGGGGATCCCCGAGATCCGGGCCAAGGGCTCGAACTCGTCCGTGCTGGGGGCGTCGATGACGATGGCGGGCATGCCGAAACGCCTGGCGAGGCCCAGGGCCATGGCGGGCCCCAGGGCGGAGGGGTGCCTGCCGTACCGCCCCTCCATGAGGTCCCGGCACATCTCCTCGTCGACGCCGTAGGCCCCGGCCGGGGCGGGCCTCCCCAGACCGCCGCGGCTCACCACCAAGGCGAGATCCTCCACGGCGACCCCCGCCTCGGCGACGAAACCCAGGACGTCCCTCTCCCGCAGGGGGAGCTGGTCCGCGAGGGTGGCGAAGGGGGCCAGGTCCTCGGCCCCGTAGGCGATGTTCTTCAGGGCCGCCGCCTTCTCCCCCTCGAAAACGGCCACCTTCGTCGAGGTGGACCCGACGTTCAGGACGAGGATCAAGGGTCGTCTATCCATTTCCCCCTCCCTTCCCCGCGGCGAGACAGGCCAGGGCGACGGCGGCGAGGCGGTTCTTCTCCTCCACGTAGGGGAGGTTCAAGACGGCGGGCGCGACGCCCCCCAAGACGCAGCCGATGGTCTCCATCCTCCCGAAGAAGACGAGGGCCTCGGCGAGGAGACAGCCCGTGTCCCCGTCGGGGACGACGTAGATGTCCACGTCGCCCGTGACGGCGCTCTTGAGGCCCTTGCGCTGGGCCGCCGTGGCGCTCAGGGCGCAGTCGATGTCGATGGGGCCCTCCACGACGGCCCGGCCGAACTGGCCCCGCTCGCCCATCTTGGAGAGGACGGCGGCGTCGACGGTGGAGGGGATGCCGGGGTTGACCTGCTCGATGGCGGCCAGGACGGCGACCTTGGGGACCTCCCAGCCCAGGCGGCGGGCCAGGGAAAGGGCGTTGGCGAGGATCTGCTGCTTCCGGGCCAAGTCGGGGCGGTTGTTGATGTACGTGTCCGTCACGAGGATCAGGCGCTCCGTCTTCAGGAGGGGGTAGACACTGACGTGGCTCATGACGGACCCCTTGACGCCGAGACCCTCCCGGGGGTCCCCCAGGGCCTCCAGGAAGGCCTCGCCGGGGCCCCGCCCCTCCATGAGGACGTCCGCCCCGCCCCCCTTCACCGCCTCCAGGGCCCGGCGCACCGCCGCCCGGGGGTCTTCCTCCGGGTCGAAACGGAAGGGCGCCCCGGGAGGGGCCGCCGCGCCGCCGATGCACCAGGGCCGGGCGATGCCCCTCCGGGCCGCCTCGGCGAGGACGGCCAGCTCCCCGGGACCCGGGTCGGGACAGACCACCGTCCGGGGCGGGGCCTGGGCGGCCGCCGCGATGATACCGTCAAAACTCCTGATCATGTCACTCCCCCTCCTTTCCCATGCGATCGGCGAGGACGACGCACATGGCGATCTGCTGGACGATGCTGTCGCTGAAGTCGGACCGGGCGGGGATGCACACGGGTCCCCGGGAGGTGGCGACGAGGGAGCTGCGGTTCACGTCGAGGAAGAAGTCGAGCTTGCAGATGATGTTGCCCGTATCCAGGCAGGGCACGAGGAGGATGTGGGGCAGGCGGCCGTCGTCTATCTCCTCCTTCACCACCCTCCCCCCGCGGCCCCCCAGGAAGATCTCCGTGAAGGAGGTGGCCTCCACGACCTCGCAGTCGCCGAACTCTCCCGCCTGGGCCGCCTCCCTGAGGGCCAGGTAGTCGTCATAGGAGGCCATGGGGCCGCCCCCGGGCCGCCGGCCCGAGAGGACGGCGACTTTCGGCCTGGGGAACCCCAGGAGGTGATAGACGAAGACGGCGTTCCTGACGATCTCCCGCTTCGCCTTGAGGTCCGGGTTGATGTTGACGCCCGTGTCGGTCATGACGACGAGATGGTCCAGGCCGGGGATCTCCCAGAAGGTGACGACGCTCACCGTCATCCCCGAGGCGGCCTTCGCCTCCCGGCGGATGATGGACCGGTAGATGTAGGAGGTGGGGATCTGACCCTTGCCGGCGATGGGCAGCTCCCCGTCGAAGAGCATCCCGATCCCCAGATCGGAGATGGCCTGATGGCCCTCGGCGGCGATGAGGGTGAAGGGGGAGGTGTCGAAACCCACCTTCGCGGCCGCCCGGACGATCCTCTCCCCGTCGCCGACGAGGACGGGCTCGATGTAGCCCAGCTCCCAGCTCCGCTTCACGGCCAGCATGAACTCCTCGTCCTCGGGCGCGAGGACGGCCATCCTCTTGGGGCCCTTCTCCCTCGCCAGCCTCTCGAAATCCCCCAGGCACCTGATCATCGCCGCCACCCCCTTCGCTTTTCCTTTGACTTCCCCCTCCCCCTTAGGCTAAGGGATTCTAAAATGTAAAATATATTATTCGTCTCATAACGATATTTTCTTTGAATCAATGGAACTGAGACACCTCTCCTACTTCGTCGCCGTGGCCGAGGAGCTCCACTTCGGCCGGGCGGCGCGGCGCCTCAACATCTCCCAACCCCCCCTGAGTCAGCAGATCCGCCAGCTCGAGGGGGAGCTGGGCGTGACCCTCTTTACGCGGACGCGGCGCCGGGTGGGGCTGACGGCGGCGGGGGAGGTCTTCCTCGCCGAGGCGCGGCGCATCCTCGCCGCCGTGGAGGAGGGGAAGGGGCGGGCCGTGAGGGCGGACCGGGGCGAGAGCGGCCGTCTCGCCGTGGGTTTCATCGGCTCGGCCAACTACAGCGTCCTGCCGCGGGTCATCAGGTCCTTCCGGCGGGCCTACCCGGAGGTGGACATCTCCCTGGCGGAGTTGAACACGGCCCACCAGCTCGAGGCCCTCAGGGCGGGGAGGATCCACGTGGGTTTCATGAGGCCGCCCCCCGGCCTGGACAGGGAGGGTCTCGAAGCCCTCGCCGTCTTCGAGGAACCCCTCGTGGCGGCCCTCCCGGCCGCCCACCCCCTCTCCGGCCGGGGGCCCCTGGACCTCGCCCTCCTGGCGCCGGAGCCCTTCATCATGATCCCCCGGCACCTGGGCCCGGGGTATTTCGACTACCTCATCTCCCTCTGCCGCCAGGCGGGCTTCAGCCCCCGCATCGCCCTCGAGGCCTCCCAGTTCCACACCGTCATCGGCATGGTGGCGGCGGGCCTGGGCGTCGCCGTCGTCCCCGCCTCCATGCGGGGGTCCCGCTTCCCCGGCGTGACCTTCCGGGTGATCGCCGGCGGGGCCGCGACGATCCTGGAGATGGCCTGGCTGAGAGGAAACCCTTCGCCCGTCCTCGCCAACTTCATCGCCGCGGCCCGGCGGGAGACGGCACCCCAGGAAAGGACGCGGGGGTAACCCCCGCCCGCCCGGGACGGGCGCCGCGACGGCACCCCTACGTCATCCCGACGCCGGGCGCCCGCGCCGGCGGTTAAGGGGAAGGCGGCACTCGCCCCCCTTACCCCGAAATTTTACCCGTTAATTCCGCCCCTCAGGAATTGAGCCTCACCTCCCCCCCCATCTTTGGGACAATAAAGGCCTGCAACCTACTTTATGGAACAATATTGTCTCGCCCGCAGGGGGAGAAATGGGGCCTTGGGCGGAGAATATCCTGTTCATTCAAAGATTTATCTTCCACGGCACCTTCCTTGCTCTGGGAAGGGGCAAAACCGATCCTTTCTTGGGAGGTGCCGACCATGAACACGGGTGACACAGCGTGGGTCCTCATCTCGACGGCGTTGGTATTCGCCATGACCGTGCCGGGCCTCGCCTTCTTCTACGGCGGCCTGGTGCGGCGCAAGAACGTCCTGTCGGTCCTGATGCAGTGTTTCATCATCATGTGCGTGGTGACCATCCAGTGGGTCCTCTTCGGGTATTCCCTCTCCTTCGGGCCCGACACGGGGGTGGGGGTCATCGGAAACCTCAAGTGGGCGGGCCTGAACCTGGTGGGGGGACAGCCCAATGCGGACTACGCCCCCACGATCCCCCACGGGGCCTTCATGATCTTCCAGTGCATGTTCGCCGTCATCACCCCGGCCCTGATCTGCGGGGCCTACGCGGAGCGGATGCGTTTCAGCGCCTTCCTCCTCTTCGCCTGCCTCTGGACGACCCTCGTCTATGACCCCCTGGCCCACTGGGTCTGGGGGACGGGGGGGTGGCTCCGCGACCTGGGGGGCCTGGATTTCGCCGGGGGCATCGTGGTCCACACCAGCTCCGGTGTCTCGGCCCTCGTCATCGCCCTCATGCTGGGCCGGCGCATCGGTTACAGCCGGGCGCCCTTCAGGCCCCACAACCTGCCCTTCACGGTCCTCGGCGGCGCCCTGCTGTGGTTCGGCTGGTTCGGGTTCAACGCCGGGTCCGCCCTGGGGGCCAACGAGACGGCCGTCAACGCCTTCATCACGACCCAGGCGGCCACGGCGGCGGCGGGCCTCACCTGGGCCCTCCTCGAGTGGCAGCAACATGGGGCCCCGACGGTCCTCGGGGCCACCACGGGGGCCGTGGCGGGACTGGTGGCCATCACCCCGGCCTGCGGTTTCGTCAATCCCGTAAACGCCCTGTTCATCGGTATCCTGGCGGCGGTCTTCTGTTACATCGCCGTCGCCGTCGTCAAGGCGCGCCTCGGTTATGACGACGCCCTGGACGCCTTCGGTGTCCACGGGGTCGGCGGGGTCTGGGGGACCCTGGCCACGGGTCTCTTCGCCGAGAAGGCCGTGAACGCCGCCGGTGCCGACGGTCTCCTCTTCGGGGGGCACTCCCTCTTCCTCGCCCAGCTCGCCATGGTGGCCGTGGCCCCCCTGTTCGCCGCCGCCATGACCTGGATCCTCTACCGGTTCGTCGACGCCCTCCTGGGGATGAGGGTGGAGCGCAGCGAAGAGATCATCGGTCTCGATTTGACCCAGCAGAGCGAGGCCGCCTACACCGTCGTGGAATGAGGGAGGTCCGCCATGAAATACATCGTCGCCGTCATCCAAGCCCACAAGCTCGATGAGGTCCTCCAGTCCCTCGAGGACCGCCAGGTAAACCTCGTCACCGTCTCCAACGTCCTGGGGAGGGGGCGCCAGAAGGGGGTCACGGAGATCTACCGGGGCGCCAAGGAGGCGGGAAGCCTCCTGAAGAAGGTGAAACTGGAGATCGCCGTCAACGAGGACTTCGTGGACGCCACGGTGGACGCCATCGTGGGCGGGGCCAGAACGGGCGAGGTGGGGGACGGGAAGATCTTCATCCTCGACCTGCACGAAGTGATCCGGATCCGCACGGGCGAGCGGGGCGGCCGGGCCATCGGTTGAAAGGGGGCGTGGTCATGAATCTCAAGGAATTGCAGAAACTGGCCAAAGAAAGGCGCCTCGAGTACATAGACCTCAAGTTCACGGACATCCCCGGTCTGTGGCAGCACATCACCATCCCCATCTCCGAGCTGGCCGACGACCTGTTCACGGCCGGCATCGGCTTCGACGGCTCGAGCATCCGAGGCTTCCAGCCCATCAACGAGAGCGACATGCTCATCAAGCCGGACCCGGCCACGGCCTTTGTGGATCCCTTCATGGCGGACCCGACCCTGAGCATGATCTGCAACGTCAAGGACCCCTTGACCCAGACGCCTTACTCCCGGGACCCCCGCTACGTGGCCCAGAAGGCCGAACGCTACCTGTCCGTCTGCGGCATCGCCGACCAGGCCTTCTTCGGGCCGGAGCCGGAGTTCTACGTCTTCGACGACATCCGCTTCGAGCAGTCCTACAACACGGGTTTCTATCACATCGATTCCCGGGAGGGGTTCTGGAACACCGCCCGGGAGGAGGGGCCGAACCTCGGTTACAAGCCCCGTTTCAAGGAGGGTTATTTCCCCGTCCCCCCCACGGACAGCCTCCACAACCTCAGGGCCAAGATGTGCAAGGTCATGCAGGAGGTGGGCATCCCCGTCCTCCTCCACCACCACGAGGTGGCCACGGCGGGGCAATGCGAGATCGGCGTCCGGGTGGACACCCTCGTCAACACGGGCGACATGCTCATGAAGTACAAGTACGTCGTGAAGAACGTGGCCCTGGCCAACGGCCGGACCGTGACCTTCATGCCCAAGCCCCTGTTCCAGGACAACGGCTCGGGGATGCACGTCCACCAGAGCCTCTGGCGGGCCGGGCGCAACCTCTTCCACGACCCCTCCGGTTACGGCGGCCTGAGCCGCATCGGGCGCCTCTACGTCGGGGGGCTCCTCCATCACGCGCCGTCCCTGTTGGCCTTCACCTCGCCGACGACCAACTCCTATAGGCGCCTCGTCCCCGGTTACGAGGCCCCCATCAACCTCGTCTATTCCCAGCGGAACCGGAGCGCCTGCGTGCGGATACCCATGTACTCGGCGAGCGAAAAGGCCAAGCGTATCGAGTTCCGCTGCCCCGACTGCTCCTGCAACCCTTACCTGGCCCTGGCGGCCATGCTGATGGCGGGCCTCGACGGGATCGAAAACGAGATCGAGCCGCCGCCCCCCATCGACGAGGACATCTACGAGCTGCCGCCGGAGGAGAAGAAACACATCAAGGCCACGCCGGGGTCCCTGTCGGAGGTCCTGGACAACCTGGAGCGGGATCACGCCTATCTCCTCAAGGGGGGGGTGTTCACCGAGGACCTCATCTCCGTCTGGATCGACTACAAGCGCAAGCGGGAGGACGACCAGATACGCCTGCGGCCCCATCCTTACGAATTCGCCCTTTATTTCGACATATAGAATCAATTTCGGGAGGTGGAGACCATGTTGGGAAATATGGAAATGATCGGGATATTTTTGGGGATCCTCTTCGTGATGGCCGTAGTCGTCTACATCAAGGCCAACATGAAGATCTGCGAGCCCAACGAGGTGATGATCTTCACGGGCCGGACCTCCAAGGATCGGGACGGCGCGGCGGGCTACCGGATCATCAAGGGGGGGCGGGCCATGAAGATACCCTTCATCGAGACGGTCCGCACCATCTCCCTCAACACCATCCCCATCGAGATCGAGGTGCGCGGGGCCCTGACCCGGGGGACGATCCCCGTCAACGTCAAGGCCATGGCCAACGTCAAGGTCGCCGGGACGATGGCCGAGGGCCTGGGCAACGCCATCGAGCGTTTCCTGGGCAAGAGCCCGGCGGTCATCTCCGCCACGGCCCGCGAGATCCTCGAGGGGGCCCTCCGGGGGGTCCTGGCGACGATGGAGCCGGAGGAGGCCAACGCCGACCGGATCGGCATGGCGAAGCGGATCTACGCCGAGGTGAGGGAGGACATGCAGCGCATGGGCCTGGTCCTGGACATGTTCAAGGTGCAAGAGATCAAGGACGAAAAGGGCTACCTGGAGGCCATCGCCCGGAAGAAGAACGCCGAGGTCCATCGTGACGCCCGCATCGTCGAGGCCGAGGCGAACGCCGAGGCGGGCGTCCGGGAGGCGGAGAGCCGGAAGGTGGCGGAGATAGCCGACATCGAGGCCAAAAAGGCCGTCGTGGCCGCCGATCTGGACTTCAAGGTCCGGCAGGCCTCCTGGCGGGCCGGCGTGAACCAGGCGGAGGAAAAGGCCAAGCTCGCCGGCGAGATCGCCAAGATGGAGGAGACGCGCCTGCTGGAGGAACGCCGCCTGGAGGCGAACCGCCTGAAGTACCAGGCGGAGGTCGTCGTCCCCGCCGAGGCGGAGAAGGAGGCCAAGCTCCTCAAGGCCGTGGGTGAGGCCGCCTTCACCCTGGAGGAGGGCCGGGCCAAGGCGGAGGCCCTCAGGCGCCTCAAGGAACAGTGGGCGGGGGAGGAGACGAGGGACCTCTTCGTCATCCAGATGATGCCGGAGCTGGTGGAACACGTCTCCAAGATCGTCGCCGCCAACCTGAACGTGGAGCGGATCACGGTCCTGGACAACGGCGGGGGCGGGGGAGTGCCCTCCCTGGTGGGAAACCTGGCGGGTTCCGTCAACTCCTTCTTCGAGCAGATGCGTTGCCTCACGGGCCTGGACATCACCCGCCTCGCCGAGAAGGCGGCCGGGACGGACAGGGAAGGGGAAAGCCTCGTCGTCAAAGGTCCCCGGTGAAAGGCCCGCGCGCCGGTAAGAACCCCAAAACCCCCCGGGACCGCGAGGGTCGCGTTGTCCCGGGGGGTTCCCGCCCCTTCTATCTTGCCGCACCGCCGCCGTCGGGGGGGAACCCGGGGACACGACAACCCTTTCCCATCTTTCAAAAGCCCCATGAAACTGTGCCGTCACGGCCCCCGATGGGGAAAAAGAACCCCCCGGGGGTCACCGCCGGGGGGTGGGGGGAGATTCTCCGGGCCTGTACGGACCGTCAGACTTCCTTCCTCTTGGACCAGGCCTCCTGGTAGAGGCGGCCGATGGAGAGGAAGAGGGCCAGGAAGAACAGGCCGAACATGAAGTTGGGGGCCGTGCCGAAGTACTCGTCGATCTTGAAACCGATGTAGAGGAACAGGAAGGAGGCGACGGCGATGACG
>Ga0116147_1002420_pt1 | contig 18848 bp, 12 predicted proteins | sample AD_JPNHG3_MetaG_FD_89749 | JGI IMG/M metagenome (GOLD analysis project Ga0116147, IMG submission 89749) | Active sludge microbial communities of municipal wastewater-treating anaerobic digesters from Japan - AD_JPNHG3_MetaG | ecosystem: Engineered > Bioreactor > Anaerobic > Digestate | place...
ATTACAATTTATAATGATCGTATTTTTAATATTATTGAAAAAGATACACCTATTTTAGAAGCGTTTAAACAAATTGATGAGATTTTAAGACAAGGTGTACAAGGCATTTCTGATTTAATAAATTTTCCAGGTCTTATTAATTTAGATTTCGCTAATTTACAAACTATTTTGGTTAATGCCGGAGATTCGATTATTGGTATTGGTAAAGCTTCTGGTAAAGATCGTACAATAAAGGCAGCCAAAGCAGCGATTTCGTCGCCATTGCTTAATTTATCTATCGATGGTGCTAGTCGTATTTTATTTAATATTAGTGGACATAATGATTTAACATTATCCGAAATTACCGAAGCAGCAAGAATAATTACTGATACAGCAGATCCAGCTGCCAAAATTATTTTTGGTGCATCTTATGATAATGAATTAAAGTCTGGAGAAGTAAAAGTAATTGTTATTGCGGGTGGTTTTGGTCAAACAAAACAACCCCAAGAAGAATTATTTAGCAATTCAAGTATACCAGAGATATTTTCACATCAGTATAATACTGCAAAACAAGAAAGTGATGTTTTTTCATTGCCTTCATCCTATAATTTTAAAGACGAAGTCAAGAATAATGTAAAAAAATTTGAAGACAAAGAAAAAAATAATCTTGACAATTTAGATGGTGAGAAAATTGTAAGTGTAGACTTGACAAATGAAGAAAAATGGGATGAAAAAGAATTAGAAATACCCGCCTTTTTAAGAAAAAGAAAGAAGTAAAAATAAATAAGTTGTCAATCTTGCTATTTTTTTAAACCTTTGATATACTATTTAAACTCGCATCAAAGGTTTTTTCTTTTTATTAATAAAATAATTAAAATTTTATTATGATGTCACCTAGCAAAGCTGTTTTGGCGCCAAAAGCCAAAAAAACTAATAAAAATCATATTAAATTAATTAAAAATAGGGAAGGCGTGGTAATAAAATATGATATATCACGTATTGAAGATGCAGTTTTTAGAGCTTTTTCTACTAATGAAGAAGGTAACAAAACAGAAGCCAAAAATATAGCCAAAAAAGTTACATTTATTGTTAATCGTAGGTTTAAACAAGGAGAAATTCCAACAGTAGAAGATGTACAAAATATTATAGAAGAAGTTTTGATATTGCAAGGATATGTAGAAACCGCAAGAAATTATATTTTATATCGTGAACAACGTAGAAGATTGCGTGAAAGTAAAATTACCAAAGAAGAAGCCATTGATGTAGTAGGAAATTATTTGGATTCGACAGATTGAGAAGTCAAAGAAAATAGTAATATGAATTATTCTTTACAGGGATTGAACAATTATATTTCTAATAATATTACTAAAAGATATTGGTTAAATAAAATTTATCCCAAAGAAATACGTGATGCTTCAAAAAATAATTTGTTTCATATTCATGATTTAGGGACTTTGGGCGCATATTGTTGCGGGTGAGATCTTTATGATTTGTTGTGTCGAGGATTTGGAGGCGTAAATAATAAAATACAATCAAAACCTCCAAAACATTTTCGGACTGCTTTGGGGCAAATTATAAATTATTTTTATACTTTACAAGGAGAAGTAGCTGGTGCGCAAGCTTTTTCTAATTTTGATACTTTATTAGCTCCTTTTATTCGTTATGATAATTTAAACATCCAAGAAGTAAAACAAGCTTTACAAGAATTTTTATTTAATGTAAATGTACCAACACGAGTAGGATTTCAAACTCCTTTTACCAATATAACTTTGGATTTACAGATACCGAGTAATTATAAAGATATGCCAGTAGTGATTGGTGGACAGTTGCAAAAAGAAACATATAAAGAATTTCAGCCAGAGATGGATGTGTTTAATAAAATATTATGTGAGGTATTTACCGAAGGTGATGCGAGTGGCAGGGTATTTACTTTTCCTATTCCAACATACAATATTACCAAAGATTTTGATTGGAGTAATCCAAATTATGAAGGTATTTGGCTTATGACTGCAAAATATGGATTGCCATATTTTTCGAATTTTATATCTTCAGATATGTCGCCCGAAGACGCCAGATCAATGTGTTGTAGATTAAGGCTTGATAAACGCGAGCTGTATAAAAGAGGTGGAGGATTGTTTGGGGCTAATCCCAAAACTGGAAGTCTGGGAGTAGTAACAGTAAATTTACCAAGAATTGCGTATTTATCCAAAACTAGAAAAGATTTTTTTGCAAAATTAAAAGAAGTAATGGATTTGGCCAAAGAATCTTTGGAAATAAAACGTAAAACAATTGAACAGTTTACTCTAAAAGGCTTATATCCATATTGTCGATATTATTTACAAGATGTTTATAAAATGCGTGGGTCTTATTGGGCCAATCATTTTGCTACTATTGGTTTGGTTGGTGGTAATGAAGCTTGTCAAAACTTTTTGGGGTGTTCAATTGCTGATAAGGAAGGTAAGAAATTTATGGAAGAAGTATTACAATTTATGAGAGACATATTAGTGGAATATCAGGACGAAACTGGTAATTTATATAATTTAGAAGCTACGCCAGCTGAGGGAACTTCATATCGTTTAGCCAAAATTGATAAAGATGAATTTCCGGATATTATTACAGCAGGTGAGGATGCGCCTTATTATACCAATTCTACACAATTACCAGTTAATTTTACTGATGATCTGTTTGAGGTATTGGATCATCAAGATAGTTTACAAGTTGCTTATACTGGAGGTACAGTAGTCCATGGGTTTATTGGCGAGGAAATTAGAGATCCATCTTCAGTAAAAACATTAGTAAAAACAATTTTTAGTAATTATCGTTTGCCTTATATGACAATTACTCCAACGTTTAGTGTCTGTCCTACACATGGTTATATTGCTGGTGAACATTTTACTTGTCCAAAATGTGTAATTGAACAACCTTGTGAAGTTTATTCACGTGTTGTTGGTTATTTAAGACCTGTGCAGAGTTGGCATGTTGGTAAACAAGAAGAATTTAAACAAAGATTAGAATTTAATTGAAATAAAGTAATAAACAAAGGTGCTATTGTTAAAAGTTCTAAAAAATAAATATGATATTTGGAGGGTTTCAACAATTGTCTTTGATTGATTACCCTGGGAAGATATGTGCTATAGCTTTTACTATAGGGTGTAATTTTAGGTGTGCCTTTTGTCATAATAAAGAATTAGTTTTGCCAGAACTTATTGCCAAACAGCCTATTATTACCGAGGATGATATTTTGACTTTTTTGAAGACTCGTATAGGAAAATTGGAAGCTTTGTGTATAACAGGAGGAGAACCAAGTCTATATGATGATTTAGATAAATTTTTACAAAAAATAAAACAATTAGGGCTTTTGATAAAACTCGATACCAATGGTACAAATCCAACAATATTATCAAAAATTTTAGATGCAAAATTAGTAGACTATATAGCTATGGATATTAAAGCGCCATTAACTACGCAAGATTATAATAAAATTACAGGTGTACAAGTAAATTTAGATAATATTAAAAAAAGTATTGAGCTTATAAAAACAAAATTGTCTGATTATGAATTTCGTACTACTGTTGAGCCCTCACTTAGAGAACAAGATATTTTACAAATAGCTAAATATCTAGCACCTGCAAAAAAATATTTTTTACAGGAATTTAGAACTGGCAATACGTTAAATCCTTTGTATAATTCTATGAAAGGTTTGAGCCAAGATGAATTAGAAAAAATTAAAGATAAAATAAAAGATAATTTTGAACAAATTGGAGTGAGATAAAAATTATTTGATTGTCGCATTATCCCCTTATTTTTTAGAAAGGGGGCCTGTTTGATTTAAAGAAAATTTTGATAATATATACAATGCTGCTAAAACCCAAAATTTTTGACATAACAATGTTTTGTTTTTAGAAGAAGGGTTGCAAATAAAACAATCAAGTTTGCTTTTAAAATTAAATGATTTTAATTATCAAAAAGTTGATTATGTAAAATTTCCTGGTGAATTTTCGCATAGGGGATTTATTATTGATATTTTTTCCCCCAGTCAGGAAAAACCAATTCGTATAGAGTTTAGTGGTAATTATATTGTTAAAATATCGTTTTTTAGTGTCCAAGAACAAGAAAGTATATTTGAGAAACAAAAAAATAAATTATTAAAAAATTTACCTGAATTGGCTGGTTTAGAAATTGGAGATTTTGTAGTACATGTTGATCATGGTATAGGAATATTTCGAGGATATCAAGAAGTACCTGTAGAATCAAAAAATTTAGAATGTCAAAAATATTTTATTATTGAATATGCTCCCCCAGCACCCCATAAAGAACCTGATAAACTTTTTGTGCCTTATGATAAAGCGAATAAATTAAGCAAATATTATGGATTTGAAAACCCGACAATTCATCGTTTGTCTACTCAAACTTGATTTAATACCAAAAAGAAAGTAAAGGAAGATGTTTTGGCTTTTGCCCAAAATCTATTGAATTTATATTCCAAAAAAGAAATAAGCAAGACTGAGCCATTGTGGGGAGACGCTGAATTAGAAGGGATATTAAATAGTACTTTTGATTTTGAATTGACACCAGATCAAGTAAAAGCCATTCAGGACATATACAAAGATTTAGAATCAGGTAAGCTTATGGATAGATTGATTTTGGGAGATGTTGGTTTTGGAAAAACTGAAGTAGCCATACGAGCTGCTTTTAGAGTGGTTTTGCATAAAAAACAAGTTGTACTTTTGGCACCCACTACTATTTTAGTTAAACAGCACGAAGAGGTATTTAAAAATAGATTAGAGCGTTTTGGATTATCTATAGTTTCTATGTCTCGACTGAATAGTAAAGAACAAGATAAAAAAAATTTATCAATGATAAAATCAGGTAAAGCTGATATTATTATAGGTACTCATAGATTATTGAGTAGTGATATTAAATTTAGTAATATAGGAATGTTGATTATTGATGAAGAGCAAAGATTTGGTGTAAAACAAAAAGAAAAGATTCGGGCATTGAATGATAAAGTCCATGTGTTGAGTTTGTCAGCCACACCTATTCCAAGAACATTAAATATTGCTTTATCTGGATTTAAAAAAATGAGTGTTATAGAAACTCCACCTATTAATAGATTACCCGTGCAAACATATATTTTGCCTTATAAAAAACCAATTGTTATAGAAACAATACAAAAAGAAATAGAACGGCGAGGACAGGTTTTTTATATTCATAATAGAATAGTTAATATAGAACAGAGTGTATTGGATTTGAAAAGGGAATTGCCGAAAATAAAAATAGATTTTTTGCATGGTAGAATGTCAGAAAAAAATATTGTAAAAGTTATGGAAAAATTTAAAAACCAAGAAATAGATGTTTTAGTATCTACGACTATTATTGAAAATGGGCTTGATTTATCAAATGTCAATACTTTAATTGTCGAAGATGCTACACGATTGGGTTTAGGCGAAGCCTATCAGCTAAGAGGAAGAATTGGTAGGGGCGAGTTGGATTCTTTTGCTTACTTTTTTTATCCCAAACGTTTAACAAATAAAGCCCAAATGAGGCTGCAAGCTTTGAAAGAAGCGAATTATTTGGGCGCAGGATATCAAATTGCTTTGCGTGATTTAGAAATACGCGGAGCAGGTAATATATTAGGTAGGGCTCAGTCAGGTAATATAAATAAAGTCGGATATAATTTATATTGTCAAATGTTAAATCAAGCTATGCATAATAATTTATAGGTATATAGAGATCTTGATATTTAACTAATTTTGTGATAGTATATAATTATATACGTATTTAGTTACAAAAACGATTAAATTGCATACAAAATGTTCAAAAAAATAAAAACCTTTTTTAGAGAGTCTTTTTTAGAACTCAAAAAAGTTCATTGACCAACTCCCAAAGAAACCAAAAATTTAACAATAGCTGTTTTAGTATTGGCGGCTTTTTTTGGTTTGATTTTGGCTTTAATGGATTTTGGTTTAGGTAAAATAATTTATCCTTTAATCATTAAATAAGCAAAATTATTTAGAAAATTGATGTTTAAAGTTTAATATATTAATATTATGGCAAAACAAGAACTGGATTTAGGTAGAAATTGATATGTGTTGCATACAGCTGCGGGTTATGAAGAAGCTGTAGCACGTAATTTGAAGTCTCGTATAGAGGCTTTTGATTTGGGTGATAAAGTATTTGATGTAATGGTACCAATTGAAAAAAAGATCAAAATTAAAAATGGTAAGAGAATTGTTTATGAAGAAAAAATGTTTCCTTCTTATGTATTTGTAGATATGATTGTTGATGATAGCTCGTGGTATGTTGTGCGTAATACTCCCCATGTTACTGGGTTTATTGGTGCTGGATCTACTCCTTTGCCCGTAGACAAAAAAGAAATTGATATTATTTTCAAAAGAATTAGAGGAGACGAGCCTCATTATAAAATTGATTTGTCTATAGGCGATAGAGTCAAAATTATTGATGGCCCATTTAAAGATTTTGAAGGCAAAGTGCAGGGTGTTGATACTGAGAAAGGAAGAGTAAAGGTTTTGGTGGGTGTATTCGGAAGAGAAACTCCTATTGATGTCGATTTTCTCCAAATTAATAAAATTGATTAATATAAAATATATTTAATAAAAATCCTTGTATAGTCAAGGGACAAAATATTTTTTGTCGTATAAATTATATATAATGGCACATAAACCAATAAAAGCAAATATAAAATTAGAAATTAAAGCAGGCGCTGCTAACCCTGCTCCTCCAGTTGGTCCAGCATTAGGACAGCATGGAGTTAATATTCAAGAGTTTTGCAATACTTTTAATAATGCTACTAAAGACAAAGCAGGTGATATTATTCCAGTAGAAATTACAATTTATGAAGATCGTACTTTTTCATTAGTTTTTAAAGAACCACCTGTGGCTAGTTTAATTTTAAAAGAAGCTGGTATTGAAAAGGGTTCGGCTAATCCTTTGAACAAAGTAGGCAAAATTACTAAACAGCAAGTAGAATCTATTGCCAAAAGAAAAATGCCTGATTTGAATACTACAGATTTAGAAGCGGCTATGAACATTGTTGAAGGTACAGCTCGCAGTCTTGGGATAGATATTGTATAAATTATCGATTAAAAATTTAGAAAAATTAACAAAGACATTTTTAAAATATCATTCATTATGATTTCTAAAAAAAATAAAGGCTGTTTAATTTTTTTAGAAGGTAGTGATTTTTCTGGTAAAACTACTCAAAGCGAGTTGTTGTTTAAATATTTAAAACAACAAGGGTTGCCTGTTGTCAAGACTAAGGAGCCTGGAGCAACAAATTTAGGAAAGCAAATACGTCAGATTCTTTTATTTTCTAAAGAAAAGATAGATTGTAAAGCAGAAGCTTTTTTATTTAGTGCTGACAGATCAGAACATTATAACAAAATAATTATTCCAAATTTAAACAAGCACAAAATAGTTATTTCTGATAGAAATTGACCTTCTACTATTGCGTATCAAGGTTTTGGTAGAGGTATTTCTTTACGTTTGCTGGATTATCTTAGAAAAGAAGCGACATATGGTATAAAACCAGATTTGATTATTTTTTTAGATATTATTCCTTCGGATTATATTAAGGTTTGTAAGCAAAGACAGGAAACAAGACATAAAAAATTGACTCGTTTTGAACAAGAAAAACTTGATTTTCACAAAAAAGTAAGAAGAGGGTTTTTATATTTAGCAAACAAAGATACAAAACACTGAAAAATAATTAATGCCAATCAGCCAGTAGATAAAGTGTTTCAAGATATACAAAAGATTGTAGATTATACTCTTAAACATATTTAATATTCCAAAATGGTTAAAATAGAGCATATAAATATTAATGGGCAATCTTATATTCCTTGTATTGGGTTGGAAGTTCATATTGAGTTGAAAACTAATACCAAAATGTTTTGTAGTTGTAAAAATGATTCTAATGAAATTATACCAAACACTAATGTTTGCCCGATTTGTATGGGGCATCCTGGCACATTACCAGTACCTAATAAAGATGCTATAGAGAAAATTATTAAGCTTGGTATGGCATTGGGTTGTGATATACAAAAAGAAGCAACATTTGATCGCAAGAATTATTTTTATCCTGATTTGCCAAAGGGGTATCAAATTAGTCAGTCTTTTGTGCCTTTTTGTTTAGGAGGTAAGATGCCTTTGTTTTTGTCATTAAATGATGAAGTAAATTATGTACAATTGCGAGAAATACATTTAGAAGAAGATGCGGGTAAATTGTTACATACAAATGCGCCAGGTATTGCCCTTGTGGATTTTAATAGGGCTGGAGTGCCATTGGTTGAATTAGTAACAGAACCAGTTATACATTCTGGCGAAGAAGTACGATTATTTGGTGAAAGTTTGCAATTACTTGTAAATTATTTGGATATTTCCAATGCTGATATGGAAAAAGGAGAAATGAGAGTAGAAGTTAATATAAGTATATCAAATGTTGAGCAAAATGATATAAATAATACATTAATAAATTTAGGACAAAAGGTAGAAATAAAAAATATTAATTCTTTTAGTGCAGCTTGCAAGGCAGTAGAATTTGAAATATCTCGACAAACAGAAATATTACAAAATGGACAAAAAGTAGTAGGGGAAACTCGTGGTTGAGATGATATCAAACAAATTACTTTTTCTCAAAGATTAAAAGAAGAGTCAAATGATTATAGATATTTTCCTGAGCCAGATTTGGTACCAATAGAAACACAAAGTTTTTTATATCAAGAACTACCAGAATTACCTTGGGTTAGACGTCAACGATTTATACAAAATTATAAGTTGGAACCAAAAAAGGTTTTGCTTTTTATCAAAAATATAGAGTTGGGAGATTTTTTTGAAGTGTTGGTCAAAACCAGTATAGAGTCGATAAATAATATTGAGCAAAACCAAAATATTATAGAATTGTGTTATAATTATTTAACAGTTGATTTTTTAGGCTTGATTGCTAAAGAAAACAAGACATTTTCAAAAGATTTATTAAATCCAAACAATTTTGCTTTATTAATTAAATATTTAATAGAAAATAAAATTTCATCTAAAGGCGCCAAAATTATTATTGAGAATTTAGTACGAGATCCTAATTTGAACACTGAAGATATATTAAATAATAATAATTTATTACAAGTATCTGATGAAAATTTTGTAGTAGAGTTGGTACAAAAAGTTTTAGTAGATAATTCAAGCTCTGTACAAGAATATAAAAATGGTAAGGAGTCGGTGTTACAATTTCTGATAGGTCAAGCAATGAAAGCAAGTAAGGGCACAGCAAATCCACAAATAGTTAAAGAAATTATGTTAAAGCTTCTTGGGTAGTATTGTAATTAGATATTTATTTGTTTTTGGTTTTATTTTATTTTGTCTTTGGTTTTTTGTTGTTTTCTTTATATTTTTTGTCTTGTTTCTAGGCCCAGATTTTGTTTAGATTATGATCGTTCTCTCCTTATTTGGTTTTATTTTATTTTGTCTTTGATTTTTTATTGTTTTCTTTATATTTTTTTGTCTTGTTTTCTAGATTTTGTTTTAGCCCTGCCTGATTGCTCTCTCCTTATTTGGTTTTATTTTTATATTTTGTATCGTGTTTCTAGATTTAGATTGTGTTTTGGTGATAATTGCTCTCTCCTTATTTGGTTTTATTTTATTTTGTATTTGATTTTTTATTGTTTTCTTTATATTTGTTTATTTCATCACGCAGCTTGGCTGCTTTTTCAAAATCTCAGGCTTTTATAGCTTGTTGTAATTCTTTTTCTAAATATTTTAGAACGTTTTTTTGATTATTTGTTAATTTATTTAATTCTTCTGAAGTATCGGTATAGTTTACGAACGATTTTTTTATTTCTTTATAAATTGTTGTTGGCGTTATATTGTGTGTTTTATTATATTGTTGTTGGATTTGTCGTCGTCTGTTGGTTTCATAGATTGTTTGTTTTATTGAATCTGTAATAGTATCGGCATAAAGAATAGCCCTACCTTCTGTATTACGAGCGGCTCTTCCTATTGCCTGTAATAAAGCAATTTTATTTCTTAGATATCCTTCTTTATCTGCATCAAGAATAGCTATTAAAGTTACTTCTGGAAGATCAAGTCCTTCCCGTAAAAGATTAATTCCTACAATAACATCAATGTCGCCTGTTCTTAATTTTTCGATTATTTTAGGTCTTTGAAGTGGTTTGATATCAGAGTGTAAGTAACTGGTTTTTATATTTTTGGCTAATAAAAAATCAGTTAAATCTTGGGCTGAACGTTTGGTAAGGGTTAAAACTAAAGTTTTTTCTCCTTTTTTGATTTGTTTTTCAATTTCTGCAACCAGATCAGGTATTTGAGTTTTGCAAGGTCTAACTTCTATTTTTGGGTCAATAATTCCAGTAGGTCTAACAAGCTGTTCTATAATATGTCCCTGAGATTTTTTGATTTCTCATTCTTTTGGAGTAGCTGAAGTATATATTATTTGTGAAATTTGTTGTTCAAATTCATTAAATTTTAATGGTCTATTATCCAAAGCAGATGGTAAACGAAATCCGAAATTTATTAAAGTTTCTTTTCTGGAACGATCGCCTCAATACATTCCTTTTAATTGGGGAATAGTTATATGGCTTTCGTCTACAAATATTAAAAAATCATTATTAAATTTATAATGGTAATACCCTAAAAGCGTAAAGGGCGGATCGCCGGGATTTTTAAAATTTAAATGTCTGGAATAATTTTCAATGCCATTACAATATCCTGTTGTTGTGAGCATCTCTATATCATAGTTTGTGCGTTTTTTGAGTCTTTCATATTCTACTATCTTTTTTTGTTTTTTTAATTTTGTTAGTTCTTGTTTTAGTTCTGATTTGATGCTCTTAATGGCATATTGAAGTTTTTGTTTATCAGTAAAAAATAGAGTAGCAGGGTAAATAGTATATTGTTTATGATTTGATTCTTGATAGTTTGTATATAATTTTGGTAAAGATATCTTATTTGGTTCTTTACGTAAAATATTGGTTTTGGTTTTTATGTTTATAATAATATTTTGTTTAAATTCAACTTCTAGTATTTCGATACCTGTTGGTAAAAAAATTTCTATTGTATTTTCACGTCATCTAAAACATCCAGATTCTGGATCTATATTTTGGTTTTTATACTGAAGACTTACTAATTTTTGATTTAATTCTTGTCTTTTTATTTTATCTCCTATTTGTAGTATTAATTTGGCTTTTTCATAAATTGATAAATCGCCAATTCCATATATAGCAGAAACTGATGCAACAATAATTATATCATTTCGCGAAATTAGATTTGAAACAGCATTAGCCCGAAGTTCATCTATGTATTTATTTATTTTTGCATCTTTGGCAATATAGGTGTCAGTGGTAGGAATATAAGCTTCTGGCTGGTAATAGTCATAATAACTAATAAAAAATCCTACGAAATTATTGGGAAAAAATTGTTGGAATTCTTGATATAATTGAGTGGCAAGGGTTTTATTCGGTGATAAAATTAGAACAGGTTTTTGGATTTTATTTATAACATTTGCCAAAGTATAAGTTTTTCCTGAACCTGTTATACCTAAAAGGACTTGGTGTTTAACGCCATTTTTGATGTTTTGACATAATTTTTGTATAGCTTCTGGTTGATCACCAGTTGGCTTAAAATTTGAATGCAATTCGAATTTCATAGTATTTTTTGTTTTTCTTATTTTGTTTCTTTTGTTTTATTGTTTATTTATTGGTTTCTATTTTCCAGTATCTATTTACAGGGGTCAAACCCCTGTAAGTTTTCCACAGGAGTAACCAAAACCCCTGATAAAATCTATTGCAGTTTATTGTCTTATTTTGCTTTTTCTTATTTTTTATTTGTTTTTCTTGTTTTATTTCTTATTTTGTTTCTTTTATTTTATTTGTTTATTTTATCATATATCATATTTTAATACAATAAGATACTATAATTTTTATAAATAGTGATTTACATCATTTTATATATTTGGATATTTTGTATCTGAATATATCAGTATTAGTGTATGTTAAGTGTTAAAATAATCCAAAATAGGTAATGTGTATTTTGAAGTAAATTAGAATATTGTGATTTTGTATTGGTATGCAAAGGTTGATTTTATTGTAGTTTTTTGCTATAATTATAGTATCTAAATCCTTTTAATAAATGGCAATTTAATTTTATGAAATTTATACATAAATTGTTAAATAAAGTGTTTAAAATTGTTCGTGATATAAAAGATATATTTTTTGTGTATCTTGGCAAGTTTATATTGGGATTTAGACAAAAAAATATGGTGATTATTGGTGTTACTGGTACAAAAGGTAAAACTACTGTTGTAAGTTTGATGTCTCATATTTTACACAATGCCGGTGTTCCTTTTGGTAGTTTTTCTACTATTGAACAAAATATTAATGGCAAGATAATTCATAATGATTCCAAGCTTACAATGCCTGGCAGAGCAGCTATTAATTTGTTTTTAAAAAAGGCGTATAATAAAGGAGCGAGAGTTGGTTTAATAGAAGTAACATCTGTAGGTTTGAAACAACATAGAGGTGATTTTATTGAATGAGATGCTGCTGTACTAACGAATTTACAGCCAGAACATTTAGAAATTCATGGAGGTTTTGAAAATTATAAGATGTGTAAGGGTTTATTGTTTAAAATGTTAAAAAAGTACCCTGTCAAATATATACAAAATAAAAAATATTTAAAAACTATTATTGTAAATTTTGATGATCCGAATGCTGATTATTTTTTACAATTCAAGGCGGATAAAAAAGTTGTTATTTCTTTAAACCCTGAACCAGATATCGCTAAAATTAAATTGATGGATTTGGAATTATTAAAACCAACATGATATCGAGCAGATAATTTAGGTATAGATATAGAAATAGACAAAAGAGTATACCATAGTAATTTATTAGGTGATTATAATGTTTATAATGTTTTATTTTGTATAGCTTTATCTCGCTATCTAAATATAAATGACGATATTGTTTTTGAAGCGTTACAAACTTATACTGGTACTCCTGGTAGAATGCAATTTATAAAAACTAAAGAGAATATTGCTGTGGTGATTGATTACGCTCATACCCCTGATTCCTTGGAAGCTCTTTATACTAACTTACGCAATTTGGGATATAATAATATAATTGGAGTTTTGGGGGCTACAGGAGCAATGCAAAGTCAAATAAATACTTTGGGTATAGTTGATACAGCAAAAGGTGGCACAAGAGATGAATGAAAAAGGCCTGTAATGGGACAAATAGTTGAGAAATATTGTTATAAAATTATTTTAACAAATGAAGATCCTTATGATGAAGACCCTGTAAAAATTATTGAAGAAATTAAAGCAGGTATAAAAGACCAAAATAAAGTAGAAGTTGTGGTTGATAGACAATTGGCTATACGTAAAGCCATTGATTTAGCAAAAAGTGGCGATATAATTGTTATTACTGGTAAAGGGTGTGAAAAAACTATGATGGTCAAGGGTGGAGCTCGGGGAAGTAAATCTATACCCTGGACAGGAGATTATGAATTATCTAAAATTTATTTAAAGGATTTAGGAAAAGAAATTTTATTTTAAACTTATATAAATGGTAGAACAAAATAATAATGAACAAGAACAAAATTCTAAATTAGAATTTGTGGCAAAAGAGCCTCAAATTTTAGAATTTTGAGACAAAAATACAATTTTTGACAAAACTTTGGCATTAAGAAAGAATTCTAAAGAATTTGTGTTTTTTGAAGGACCGCCTACAGCTAATAACAAGCCAGGTGTACACCATGTATTAGCTAGAGTTTATAAAGATTTAATTTGCCGCTATAAGACAATGAGAGGGTTTTTAGTAAACCGTAAATCTGGTTGGGATACTCATGGATTGCCAGTGGAGATAGCCATTGAAAAAGCCTTAGGATTTAATTCCAAAACTGATATTGAAAATTATGGAGTAGATAAGTTTAATAAATTAGCCAAAGAATCAGTACAAAAATATGTTAAAGATTGGGAGGAAAATACTCGCAAAATTGCTTATTGATTAGACTTAAAACATCCTTATGTTACTTTTGATACTAAATACATAGAAACATTGTGATGGATTTTAAAACAAATTGATAGTAAAAATTTACTATATAAAGGTTATAAAATAGTGCCATATTGTCCACGATGCGGTACTAGTTTGTCGAGTCACGAAGTGGCACAAGGTTATAGAACTGTTAAAGATCCATCTGTTTATGTAAAAATGAAATTAAAAAATAGCTCTGATATTGTGATGGGTAATGTTAGTTTATTGGTTTGGACTACTACCCCTTGAACATTACCTGCCAATGTAGCAGTGGCTATTAATAAAGATTTTGATTATGGAGTATATCAACTTGATAATGAATATTTTATTAGTTATACAGATTTAACTAAACTATCATTTTTGGCTAACAAAGATATTAAGAAAATTAAAGAGATAAAAGGAAGCGAGCTTTTGGGTAGAAAATATGAGGCATTGTTTGAACACAAAAAGATATTATCACAAAATGAACAAATATATTCGGTAGTGCCAGCTGATTTTGTAAGTGGTGAAGATGGCACTGGATTAGTACATATTGCTCCAGCTTTTGGTATTGATGATAAAGCGCTTGGTGATAAATTAGGACTACCTTTGATATTAAACGTAGATACTTCTGGGCATATAATAAATGATGAAAATATTTTAACTGATATAGTTGGAATGTTTTTCAAAGAGGCAGATCCGATTATTATGAAAGACTTAGTTAAAAGAAATTTGGTTTTGCATTATAATTTACAAGGTATTGAACATGAATATCCATTTTGTTGAAGATGTGATACTCCTTTACTTTATCGAGCTTCTGATACTTGATTTATTCGAATGAGTTCTCTTAGAGAAGCCTTGATACAAAATAATGAATCAGTAAATTGATATCCGAGTTATTTAAAAGAAGGAAGATTTGGCGAATGAATTAAAGATGCCAAAGATTGAGCTTTGTCGCGAGAGAGATATTGGGGGACACCTTTGCCAGTGTGGATCTGCGAAAAATGTAAACATCAAGAAGTTATTGGCTCTATTGATGAGCTTGATGAAAAGGCATATATCAAAACTACTTTTTATTATTTAAGACACGGAGAAAGTTTATCTAATATAAAAAATATAGCCTCTTGTTATCCGACACCTTTTGTAGACCATATTACTGATAAAGGAAAAGATCAAGTTCGTAAAACAATTGAAAATTTCCAAAAATCAAATATAAAAATTGATTTGATTGTAACGTCTGATTTATTAAGGACAAAAGAAACAGCTGAAATGTTTAGTGATGTGATAGGCTGTCCTATTGTATACGAAGAACGACTGAGAGAAATTAATTTTGGAGAATATAATGGTAAGTCAATGAAAAAGGTTTTGGAGTTTATTAAAAATGAATCAAGTAAAAATTTTGATGCTTTTTTCCCAGGCGGGGAAAGTTTGGCAAAAAAACAAAGTGATGCTATATCATTGATTTTGGATTTACAAAAACAATATGCCAGACAAAATATTTTGATAGTTTCACATAAAGGTGTAATTCAACTAATAGAAGCTAAATTAACAGGTAGAGACCGTAGAGATGCAGTTGGAATGTTATTAGATCAAAGTTGGCCTAAAAATGCTGAATTAAAGAAAATGAGTTTTAAAAATGCGCCGTATAATCTAGAAACACAAGATATGGATTTACATAAGCCGTATGTTGATGAGTTTTATTTGAAATGTCCAAAATGTAATAGTATAATGAAAAGAACAAAAGAAGTGATTGATTGTTGATTTGATTCTGGGGCTATGCCTTTTGCGCAAGTGCATTATCCTTTTGAAACTAATCAAAACTCTGGTTTGGCTCAAAATAAATTTAAATACCCAGCTGATTTTGTATGTGAAGGTATTGATCATACGCGTGGTTGATTTTATACATTATTGGCTGTAGGAACGTGTTTAGATATGCCGGCTCCATTTAAAAATGTTATGGCTCTTGGTTTAATTTTAGATGAAAACGGAGAAAAAATGTCCAAATCCAGAGGTAATGTTGTAGACCCAGAAGTAATAATAGATAAATATGGTGCAGATGCTTTGCGTTGATATTTATATGCTGTTAATTCGCCTTCGGAAACTAAAAAATTTTCTGAAAAAGATTTAGTGTCTTTACAACGTCGTTTTCTTAATACTTTATGAAATGTTTATAAATTTTATGAAACTTATGCTTCTACAAAAAAGTGTGATTTGACGTTAAAAGAAATAAAGAAAAAGAAAAAAGATTTAACAGATTTAGATAGATGAATTATATCAAAATTAGAATCAACAAAATTGGAATATATTAAATATTTAGACCAATATGATACTTTTAAAGTAACTCAATTATTGGATTCGTTTGTTGATGATTTATCAAGATGATATTTGCGTAGATCGAGAAGACGATTACAACAACCAAATGATGCAAAAGATTATTTTGTGGCTTCTTTAGTTTTAGGTGTTGTGTTAAAAGAAATGTCTAAATTGATTGCCCCTTTTGTACCATATATGGGCGAGATACTTTGACAATCTTTAAAAAAGGCACCCCATGTGAATAAAACATCTTTTACAGAAAAATCTGTACATCTTGCGACAATAGAAAATGCTGATATGTCTTTGATTGATACCAAATTGATGGTTTCTATGAATACATTGCGTGATATAGCAAACAAAGCATTAAAACAAAGACAAGAATTGGGTATTAAAATTAGACAGCCTTTGTCTAGTATTAGTTTGAAGAAAAAAATTAACTTATCTAAAAATATGAAAACTATTTTGTTGGATGAAATAAATATAAAGAAAATATTATTTAATCCCAAACAAAAAGACGAGATTGTCTTAGATAAAAAATTAACTAATGAGCTTATTGAGGAGGGACAATATAGAGAATTGGTGCGAACTATTCAGGGTATTAGACAAGAATTAAATTTGGTGCCAAAAGATAAAATTATTTTATCTTTTATGAATTGTGATTTTAAAAATCAAAAATTTGTTAATAAATATCAAACAAAATTGTTGTCAGAAGTTAAGGCAAATAAATTGATTTTTGTGCCTATCGATAAATTTATTAGACAGCAAGAGATAGAATTGCAAAATCAAAAAATTTTATTAACTATTGCCTTAGTAAAAAAAGCAAAAAAACATAATAATTAAAAATTATTATGTTATGTATATCTATAGGATTCATCTATGATTACTTGCAAAATATAGAAAATTATGATAATATTTAGATGTATTGGGGATGTGTGGTTTAGATAAAAAATGGTTCTTTGATAATGCAAATCAAGGAGGCTTTGTCACCTTGTAAAACATCAAAGCAACAAATAACTGTCAAATCTTATCAACCTTCTTACGCTTTGGCGTAAAGGGTTATAGACAACCTCTAAGGAAGACTCCTGATAGGCCTTAGAGTTAATTTTCAGGATGCGCTAAACACTGTTGGTTGTGTTTAGTTAAGATAAATAACCAACTATTGAAAAATATTTTTGTCTGTTTTTAATATTTTTCAAAAACTTAAACAGACTAAATTTGTAGAGTTATTAAAGAAAGTTTTTTAGACGCGGGTTCAATTCCCGCCATCTCCACAGAAAATTATGCTTTTAACCAATTTTTTACTAATTAGTAATTTGTATTTAATAGTTAGAAAAAAGAAAAAATATTTAAAAGAATAATAAGCATAATTTTTCTTTATTAGGTTATTGTTGTAAATTCATAAATTCGGATCGAATTTAATTAAAAATTAAATTAATAAATGGGTTATAATCAAAATTGAAAACCAAAATTTGTGGCGCCCCAAGAAGTCCATTTAATTGGATTAGATGGTACTAACTTAGGAATTGTTAGTTATGAAGAAGCCAAGCGTATAGCTCAAGAGCAAAATTGTGATTTAGTAAAAATTTCTGATAAAGTGCTTCCACATATATATAAATTAGGGGATTATGGTAAAATAAAATATTTAGAAGAAAAGAAAAGACGCAAAGAACAATTAAAACATAAACAGGATATAGAAAAAATAATCCGTATAAACTTTAATGAGAGTCTTCATGATTTAGAAACAAAAGCTAAAAAAGCCACAGAGTTTCTTGAAGAAGGCAGGCGAGTAAGAATTGAAATGCGTCTTACTGGTAGAGAAAAAATGCACACTGATATTTCTCGGAATAAATTTATAACTTTTTTGGGATTGATCAAAGTACCATTCAAATATCTTAAAAATATATCAATAATGTCTGGATTTTGTGACGCGACAATTATAAAAGATAATTTGGTAAAGTAATAATTAAAAGATAAATAGTATAATATGAATAAAAAGTTTTTTAATAAGAGAGTAAGGATTACTAAAAACAATAAGGTTATTAGGAGGGTTGGCAATACTGCTCATACTACTTCGTCTGATAGTTCTAAAACAAAAAATCGTCGAAAAAAGACAAGAAGTTTTCATAAAACAATTATAAAATCATTAAATAAAATAGTTTAATTATGGCAAGAGTTAAATCTGGCGTTATCGCACATAAAAGAAAAAAGAATGTTTTGAAACATACAAAAGGATTTAAGTGGGGAAGAAAATCTAAATTTAGACAAGCACATGAAGCAATATTGCATGCCAGCGTACATTCATATAGAGGCAGAAAAGAGAAAAAAAGAGATTTTCGTAAGCTGTGAACTGTTCAAATTGGAGCTGCTGCAAAAGAAGATTCAATGAGTTATAGCCAACTAATAAAATTATTAAAAGACAAACATATAGAGTTAGATAGAAAAGTATTGGCAGAGTTGGCTCGGGATTATAATGAAATTTTTAAAGAAATTATAGCAAAAATTAAGTAATTATACAACTTCATC
>Ga0116147_1002424_pt1 | contig 18834 bp, 15 predicted proteins | sample AD_JPNHG3_MetaG_FD_89749 | JGI IMG/M metagenome (GOLD analysis project Ga0116147, IMG submission 89749) | Active sludge microbial communities of municipal wastewater-treating anaerobic digesters from Japan - AD_JPNHG3_MetaG | ecosystem: Engineered > Bioreactor > Anaerobic > Digestate | place...
AACACAGACAAAAAAGAAGGTATAAAGACAAAGACCAGAAAAAGCAAAAAACAAACCACAGAAAACACGGAAACCACAGCGACCACAGACAATAAGAATATAGCAACCACAGAACACACAGAACACACAGAATTAGAATATACGGACAATACGGAAAACACAGACAAAAAAGAAGGTACAAAGACAAAGACCAGAAAAAGCAAAAAACAAACCACAGAAAACACGGAAACCACGGCGACCACAGACAATAAGAATATAGCAACCACAGAACACACAGAACACACAGAATTAGAATATACGGACAATACGGAAAACACAGACAAAAAAGAAGGTATAAAGACAAAGACCAGAAAAAGCAAAAAACAAACCACAGAAAACACGGAAACCACAGCGACCACAGACAATAAGAATATAGAAACCACAGAACACACAGAAAACACAGAATTAGAATATACGGATAATACGAAAACTACGGACAAGAAAGAAAGTACAAAGACAAAGACTAGAAAAACAAAAAAAACAGACAACAACGAAACTGAAAATAAAGAACTAGAAGATAAACAAACAAAAGCGAAAACTAGAAAAACAAAGAAAACAGACAATAACGAAACAGAAACAGAAATCTACGCATCTATTCCTATGACATCAAAACGAACCATAAAAAAAGTAGCAAAACCTAAAGTAGCTATCAAAAAATTAATAAATAAAAAAGCTACAACATCGCAAGCAACAAAAAAAGAAACTAAAGCAACAAAAACAACTAATAAAAAAGAAACTATAAAATCAAATATAACTAAAAAATAGTATAAAAATAGTAAAACTAAAAACAACAACATCTCAAAAACTTCGCGTAAAAAAAGAGTGCTAGACGTTTAATTTTTATTTTAGCACTCCCCAGAGCAAATTCACTCCCCAGAGCAACTGACACCACCCCAGAGCAACATTCCTCCCCAGAGCAACATTCCTCCCCAGAGCAACATTTCCCCCGAGCAACATTGCCTCCCCCGAGCAACATTTCCCCCGAGCAACTGACACTTCCCCCGAGCAACATTTCCCCCGAGCAACATTGCCTCCCCAGAGCAACATTCCTCCCCAGAGCAACATTTCCCCCGAGCAACTGACACTTCCCCCGAGCAATTTTGCTTTTCCCTTCGTTTTCATTTACTTCCCCCGAGCAAATTCTCCCCAGAGCAACTTTCAACTTTTCTCCCCAGAGCAACTGACACACTCCCCCGAGCAACTTTTCTCCCCCGAGCAACTCCCCAGAGTAACTCCCCCGAGCAATTTTTGCCTCCCCAGAGCAACCTCCCCAGAGCAACTGACACTTCCCCAGAGCAACTTTCCTCCCCAGAGCAAAATTGCCTCCCCCAGAGCAACTGAGCAGAGCAACTGAGCAACTGACATTCCCCAGAGCAACATTTCTCCCGAGCAACTGACACCCCCGAGCAACTTTCCTCCCCAGAGCAAAATTGCCTCCCCAGAGCAACTGAGCAGAGCAACTGAGCAACTGACATTCCCCAGAGCAACTTTCCTCCCCAGAGCAAATTCTCCCCAGAGCAAATTCTCCCCAGAGCAAGTTAATTTTCACGCATTAACGCATTTCTACGTAATTCTACGCATTTTTATTTTATTCACGCATTTCTACATAATTCTACGCATTTTAATTTCTATTAACACATTTCTAAGTAATTCTACGTAATTCTACATAATTCTACGCGTTTTCGTTACTTCCCCCGAGCAACATTGCCACCCCAGAGCAAATTTGCCTCCCCCGAGCAACATTGCCACCCCAGAGCAAAATTGCCTCCCCAGAGCAACTGAGCAGAGCAACTGAGCAACTGACATTCCCCAGAGCAACTTTCCTCCCCAGAGCAAGTTTGCTTTCCCCCGAGCAACATTTGCCTCCCCCGAGCAATTTTGCCTCCCCCGAGCAACTAAACATAAGAAAGTGAATTGCCTTTTTATTTTTATTTGAAAGATATACAATGAATATGATATAATTTTGACCCCAGAGCAAGTTTGCTCAAGGGAATTTATGATAATATAAAAGTATGATTTTATTTTTTTAAGTACATTGTATCATCGTTTTGAAAGGAAAGAAAATGGATAAGCCATTGAACATTTGTGTTATTTGTTCTGGTAATATTAGTCGTTCTCCTTTTGGAGAATATGTATTGCGTAAAGAATTAAAAAATAAACATAATGTTTATTCTGCTGGTACATTGGGAATTTTTGGACGCACAGCATATGAACCATGCATTATTATTGGAAAAGAATATGGATTAGATTTAACTCCTCATCGTTCCCAAGGTTTAACACCGATTTTTGCAGAAAAAACAGATTTTTTTCTAGTAATGACGCATCAACATTCTAAAGAACTACAACGTAATTATGGAATTTCTAAAGAAAAAATTCTCCTATTGAGCGATTTTTTAGAAAATGATGATACAATTCATTTAGGAATATTAGGAGATACAAAACGAGGTGAAGACATCCCAGATCCTATGGGACAAAAAATAGAAGTTGTTCGTCCTGTATTGGAAGTTGTTCGTACTACTTGTTTACTCTTTGTAAAATGGTTAGAAACACATGGAAAAGAACAATCTCGAGATAAATGATAGAACACAACGATATTTTGGCACTGCATATGAACAAATAAAAAATGAAAAAGTTCTTGTCATTGGTGCAGGAGCTGTAGGATCAGAAGTTGTAAAAAATTTAGTTATGTTAGGAATTGGAACTATATATTTAGTAGATTTTGATCTAGTTTCTATGAGCAATTTAAATCGTTGCGTTTTTTTTAGACCAGAAGATCATGAAAAAACATATAAAGTACATGCAATACAACGAGAAGTTCAAAAAATATGGAAACATGTAAATATTATTCCCTATCCTATGTCTTTAGAAAATGCACCAGAAGAAATTTGGGATGTTCCTCTTGTCATATTAGCAGTAGATAATAATGAAGCAAGGTATTATGCCAATATATTATTGCTATCTCTAGACAATCCTCCTTTTGTGATTAATGGTGCTATGGGAAGAAATTTTGTAGAAATACAAACACTTTTACCAAAAGAAACTGCATGTCTCTTATGCACTTGGAGTCAATCATATAAAGATGCTCTATTAAAAAAAATGATTCGAGAATCTTGTTCAGAATTTTTTGAAAAAACTGTAGAAAAATTTCCGTCTATCAGTGTTTTAAATTCTATTTTAGGAGGGATTATATCTTCTGAGGCTGTGAAAATTTTACTAGGATATAAAATGTGGCAAGAAACAAAACAATGGCAAAAAGAACAAGAACCATTTTTAGGAAAAATGTGGCGGTACAATATCCAAAACCATGAATTTATTCTTGCTCCTATTCATAAAAATCCTGCTTGCATTGAAGTTTTATGCAAATAAAAAACAATGATTAGGAGAATCAACAAATATATGGATAGTATAGAAAATAGCATTGTTGTTTATGGCAATATACATACAATTTTTTAATTGAAACTTCGTATCCTAGATTTTTTTGCATTAAAAAAGCGATTAAGATGAACTCTTAATCGCTTTTTTAATTGTAATCGCTTATTAATTGAATGTAATCGTAATCGCTTATTGAATGCAATTGCTTTTTTAATTGTTTTTTTAATGCAATTGCTTTTTTAATTGCTTTTTTAATGCAATTGCTTATTAATAGAATTTTATCGATATTTTTGTTGCCTTGTCTTGCTGATATCCATATCAAACAAACTAGCAAATTGAAATTTTCTTACTTTAAATCAAAAAGGGCATTTTCATAGTCTTTTACATAGTATTTTATATTTTTACGACCTTTTTGAATAATGGTGTGTCCCTCTGTTTCTAATTTTTCTTTTTGTGCTTCCACACCACCAGGATATTTGGCATTTAGCTCCCCGTTCATTTTTAATGTTCTCCAAAAAGGAGTTTTTTCGTCCGAACGTTGATAACTTGCCCACGCTACAATGGAAACAAATATCCCAGCTGTTGTAGGTTCTGTAAAATCTGCACCACTCAATTTAGCAAAATATTCTCGTATTTTTCCCACGGTAATTACTTTACCATAAGGGATTGTTTTCATTACTTTGTCATAGTCGATGGGCGGAGCAAAATACATTTTACTTCCCCCATATTTCTCAATAGTTTTTTGGTCTGTAATAGTTTGAAATTTTGGCATATCTTTATTGTCATGCAACATAGCATTAAAATCTTTTTTATCTTCGTTTGCCATATTTATTACTCCTGATTATAAATAAATATATTTCATCATGTTACACAGACACTTTAGATGCATTTTATAATTTATATAGATGCATTTCATGATTTTACACAAACACATTAAATGCATTTTATAATTTATACAGATGCATTTCATGATTTTACACAAACACGTTAAATGCATTTCATGATTTTGCATGGACAAATTCATTGTTATTTTTGAAATACAACTACACCAAAAAAAGGACAAATTTCGATTGTTTTTATCAACTTTAAATTAGCTTTTTTTGCCCAAGAATCTAATTCATCTAATAAATAAAACATGGTATCCTCGGGAGTATTTTCTTTCATATCCTCTATGGAATATATAACGTTATCATGAAGGTAAGGCTCGATATATTGTATGTATATTTCATTGGGTGTAGTTTCTTTCAGAAGATACCTATAAACTTTATCAAATAGTTTTTGATTTTTCTTAGGATTAAACATAATCATAGTATCGCACAAAAAAAATTGACCATCCTTTTCAAGAATATCATAAATATTTTTTAATGCTTTTTCTTTATCTTTCCAAGGAACTTGATGAAAAGCTAACATACTGACAATTTTATTTGCTTTTTGATTGTAATTTAATTTTTCAAAACTACCCTGAATATATTCCACATTCCCAGAATATGTGCGTTTTTTTGCTTCTTTTAGGTTATCTAAATTAGGTTCAATTCCTATTACATTGTCAGCTAATTCACCACATATTTTTGTAAAGTTTCCCCATCCACAGCCAATATCTATTACTTTATCAGTATCTTTCAGTTGAGCTAATGTAAGTATAGTATCTATTAATTTTTCTTTGCTTTCATAGGTTTGTCGTCCATCAGGACTTACAATTTTATGAATATATTGATCTAAAATCTCTGTCCAGTTTGTATCCATCACTTAACCTCTACAACTTCAAGATGTATTTATCTAAAATTTAAATTAAATTATACTTTTTTTTATTTCTCTGTCATCAGATTTTTATACTTTTTTTTATTTCTCTGTCATCAGATTTTTATAATACTCCTTTGCTTTTTCCTTTTGTTTTTTTTCTTATTCTGTCAGATATTTCTGAATTTGTGCTATATGCTAGTGGTGAATACATGTAGGATATTACAAAGTTATACGTATTGTTTATATCTAGGATAATGAAAATAAAATAAGATTGAAAAGGAAATTATACTCTGAGTATATGGAGGCATTTCATGATTTTTGCACGAACGAAGTTAAAAAATCACATTTATGTCATAAGTATGTCTAAAATAATGACAAATAAGACTGAAAAGGAAATTATACTCGGAGTGTATTGAGGCATTTCATGATTTTTGCACGGACAAATTCATCGGAATCATCAAGGGCTTGTTCTAAAGCATCGATAGCATCTAAGTAGTTCATGCTAGCGATGGCTTCTGCTGCAGCAATGCAAACGTTGGAGTTTTTATCTTTTAATGCTTTGTATAGATAGGGCAAGCTTTGTTTTTCTCCAATTTCACCGATTGCCCAGGCTGCAGCACCTCGTACAAGAGCATCGGAATCGTGTTCTAGTAAGTATTTTAATGTAGCTAAAGGAGCAGAATCTTGGATTGTGCCGAGTCCAATGATGGCATTCATGCGAAGTAGGCTATCAGAGCTTTTGAGGAGAGAAAGGAGAAGGGGAATTTCTTTTAATCCACCGATTCTTCCTATGGCTTTTGCAATGGAAGCTCGGATGTTAGTATCTTCTTTTTCGTTTTTAAGAACGCGAAGAACTTGTTTCATTCCACTAGCATCGCCAACTTTGCTAAATGCTTCTGCTGCTGCACGTCGTACTAATATGGTGTCGGCACTATTAATAATATTAAGCAAAATAGGTGTCATAGATTCATTGCCTTCATCTCCAATAATTTGTAAGGCTTCTTCTCGTATTCGTTCGTCTACGTCACGACAGGCAATGGATAGGCTTGCAGATAGTACAGGACCGCCAATTTTTTGTAAAGCTCGCAGACCAGCAAGTCGAATTGTGTAGTCTTTTGATTTGAGAAGTTCCGTGCATGTGATTGCCATGCTTTCATCTGCTAAATTACAAAATAGTTCCACAGCATTTCTTTGAACAGATGTGTTAGGATCAAAAAGCAAATCTTTTAGAAAGGAAACAATGTTTTTGTCACCAACTTTACCGAGAGATTCCACAGCTTTTAATCGAACTACATCGTCTATGTCTTTTAGTTGGTATTTTAATGTGTCGATTGTTTTTTTACAGGGGAAATTTCCTAAAGCATCTGTAGATAAACGTCGAACTCGTGCGTCTTGGTCGTTGCAACCTTTATATAATAAATTTAAGGAAGGCGTTGTATTTCATTTGCTAAGTACTCGTATAACTTGCAAACGGACGTTGGCATCGCTAGTTGTGTATAGTTTTTCTAGTTCTGCAAAATTCATGTTGGGGTCTAAGACAATGCGTTTTGAATGTTCCGTTTTTGCTTGTATAGTTTTTTTTTCTTCTCTTTGGATGATGCGTTGTTTTGCTTTTTTTTCTCCTCTTCGTATGCTAACAAGGATTTCTTTAGCAATCCGCTCAGCATGGTGAAAGGGCAAGGCAATCATTTGATTGGGTTCTTTACCGCTTTGAAATTCAAAGAAAACTAATTGACTTTCATGGAAAGTAGCAACAGATACATTATTAAAAAACGAAATATTTTTCATGCAATGTCTCCTTTTATTTTTTTTCTATTTATTCCATGTATTGTATCATATAAACAGAAAAAAAAAAATAATCTTGATATTATAGCGATATTTTGACAAAATTTAATCAAATATATTTATAGAAAGGAGAAAAGCAAGAGATATCTTGCTTCATATATGAAATATTTTTATTTATTTTTATTTTGTATTATTAGCTGTATACAAGCTGATTGGATTTGGTCGCCAGATACTGGTTGGATGAATAGTCGATATGCACCTCAAGAAAGTGCACAACAACAACTTGCTCGAGCTTCTCAATGGAAACAAGAAGGAAATTATGAAGATGCAGCAGAAATTTATTATCAAATCCATAAATCGTATCCTTTTACACCAGAAGGACAAAATTCACTTTTTCAAGCTGCAGAATGTCTTGCATTGGCTGAAGAATATTATCAAGCACACTTATATTTAGAAGAATATAAAACAACATACCCTCGCACTGAGAAGTTGCCTGAAATTTTGCAAAAGCAATATGAATGGGGTGCAACATTAGTCACGGGGAAAGATGACTCTATTAATATTATGGGTTTTACAGTTGCTTCTTCTGCAGCAGATGGCGTAGAAGTTTTAAAACAAGTTTTACAAGATGCACCTTTTCTTGACTTTGTGGATGATGCACAATTGATGATTGCAAATTATTATTTTAAAATTGAAGAATATAGGCAAGCTCGATTAGAATATGAAAAGCTCCTCCAAGAGTATGAAAAAAGTGAATGGTGCAGTTTTGCACAATTTCAAATTGCTCATAGTCATTGGAAAGAATTTAAAAGTTTAGAGTTTGATATTGAGCCACTTGTGCAAGCTAAAAAAAAGTATGAAGAATATATTGAAAAATATCCAGACAATCCACAAGCTATGCAAGCTAAAGAGCAAATTCAAATTATTTTTGAATTAATGGCAAAAAAACAACTCAATATAGCAGAATATTATCTAAACCGAGATAATATAAATGCAGCACGATTGTATTTACAATGGGTTCAATTAAAATATCCTAATACAAAGAGTGCAGAACAAGCTAAACTTTTAATTTCTCAACATCATTTAGAAATTCCTATAGACAAAGAGGCTTCCAAATGAAATTGATTTTGAGTTTTTGTATTGTTTTGTTCTTTTCTAGTTGTATGGGCTATCAAATGGGAGATATTATTCCTCAACAGACTATTTCTATCCCTATTTTTAAAAATGAAACATTGTATAGAGGTTATGAATTTTTATTGACAAATTCTTTACATAAAGAAATATTGACACAAACGTCTTTGCAAATCACAAATGCCAATGCTGCTTCCACAGTACTAAAAGGCACTATTCTTGAAATCAGACAGCGAACTGTAGAAAAAGATGAAAATAAGCGAGCAGTTCGTCTTGATGTGCATGTTAAAGTACAAGTAGAGTGGTTAGATAAAGTTACGAATAAGCCTATTTTACCAATTACAACGATTTCAGATACAGTGGAAGTGATGGTAGCTCAAGGCGAAAGCACAGATAGTGCCATTACGCAAGGTTTAAGCAAAATTGCACGCCATATTATTTATCACATGGAACATCCTTATTGGAATGATCCGTACAAAAAGGATAATATCTCTACAGAAAATTTAGGTGATAGTTCTGATGAAGAAGATTTAGGAAAAGATTTATATTGGGATCAAAGATATAAAGACTAAAAAAAATAGGAAAAATACATATGACAACATTAAGTTTAGTGGTACCATGTTATAATGAAGAAAATACTCTACGAAATATAGTAGAACGAGTTTTAAAGCTTCAATCTGATGATTTACAACTTGAAATTATCATTGTGGATGATTGTTCGAAAGATAATAGTTTTCAAGAAGCTCAAAAATTGCAACAAGAATATCCTCAAATTAAGTTATTTCAACATGAACAAAATTTAGGAAAAGGAAGAGCATTGCGTACAGGTTTTATCAATGCTACAGGTGACTATGTAGGAATTCAAGATGCAGATATGGAATATAATCCTGAAGATTACCTAGTTATGTTAAAGCCTTTACTAGAGGGAAAAGCTGATGTTGTATATGGCAGTCGATATTTGCGTCCTTACACTCGACGCGTTTTATATTACTGGCATACTTGGATGAATAAAACATTGACTACTTTTTCTAATATGTTTACGAACTTAGATATAACTGATATGGAAACTTGTTATAAACTATTTCGTCGTGATGTGATTCAAGAAATTGCACCTAAATTACAAGAGAATCGATTTGGATTTGAACCAGAAGTTACTGCATATATAGCTCGTGGAAATTATCGTGTGTATGAATGTGCAATTGAATATCAACCTAGAACTGTAGAAGAAGGGAAAAAAATCAATTGGAAAGACGGCGTTCGTGCTTTGTACTGTATTTTTCATTATAGTGCAAGTTTTGCGCCTATTCCTATGCAATTGATTTTATATTTTTTTATAGGTGGTTTTAGTGCTGTTGCTAATATATGTGCATTTGTTATATTTTTGAATATGCAAATGCCTATAACTATGGCTATTATCCTTTCATTTATTCTTTCTGCTACAGTAAATTACTTGCTGTGCATTGCTATTTTATTTCGCCATAAAGCAAGGTGGAGTTTTTGGGGAGAAATTTTATTCTATATTTTTACGCTTTTGATTATGGGTGTCTTTGATTTTGGTTGTACATGGTTATTGTGTGCATTGTATGTTTCACCAGTCTGGAGCAAGGCTTGGGCAGCTATTTTAGGATTTTTTGGAAATTATATTTTACGAAAATACCTTGTGTTTCCTGAACGAAAAAAATAGAAATTTAAAAAAATCAAGGGTGATGTTTATATATTGTAGAGTGGATATCACTCTTGATTTTTTATTACTTTTTCCCTTTTAGGAGACGAGAAATGAAGAAAATATGTTTATTATTTTGCATGATTTTATTATGCAATTGTGGTCATCAACAAACGTCGACTAATATTCCTTTAGCAGAGCAAATGGATATGACGGATGCAGCACGTCGACTTGCTCTAGAATTAACGATTCCACAAGGGAAAGTTTGTATTGGAAAAATTTCATATGAGATGGAGTCTCAAAAACCATTGCATGATTATTTTTTGCATGAATTGGAGCTAGAAGTCGCAGGAAATATGGAATTAGTGGAACGAAAGCGCATCCAAGAATTGATTCAACAACAAAAATTTCAAACAAATGATTTTTTTGACCAATCGAATTATAAAAAAATTGGGCAATTTGCGTCTGTAGATTATTTGATTTTAGCTACTATTCAAGAACATACTACAAATTATGAATTGACTGCTAAACTCGTTCATTTACATACTGCTCTTGTTAAAAAAATCAGTCGCATGCATGTAAGTAAGGAAAAAATACCTCCCCATGTTGTGCGTGAAATGGCACGCCATGAACTTTTAGCTAAAGGATATAAAGATTTAGCAGAAGGTCAAAAGGGAGAAATTGTAAGTTATTTTAAGTCACCACAACCAATCGTTTATAGTATGGGTTCTGAGCCACTGACAATGAAAATTCAAGCGTATAAAAAAACTCCAGATGGAGTTCAACGTTTGCGAGATGGAGAAAAGTTGTACAAAAATGACCAGTATCAATTTCAATTAACAGTGAATCAACCAGCATATGTATATGCCATTCATTTAGCTCCCAATCAACAATTAACAACCTTGTTTACACAAGAAAAGCCCATTCCGCAAGATCAACTTTTACACATTCCCAATAAAAATGAGTGGCTAAAAGTACAAGATCACCAAGGAGTTGGTCAAATTGGACTTTTAGTCACTCTACAGCCACAACCAGAATTGCATGATAAGTTGCAAAAATGGGATGACAATTCTACTTCAGATAATATTCAAGAACCTTGCTTAATTTATTCTCAACATGCTGTATATCGTGCACAAAAAAGCGACGATGATGTATTTCCTGAAGAAATCGGGGAAATTCAAATTTTTTCTTTTAATGGGCAAATTATCTATCCTTTATGGTTTCAAGAAAATTAAATCATTGCATTTCGCATGCGTCGATTTTGGAAAAAATGAATAATGGAATTTATTGGTTCTTGGTCTGTTTGTAAGTCAATATGGTCAATTTGGTACGTATTCCATTGATGTTGTAATTCCTGTTGTTTTTGTTGTTGTTGAAGTTTATATTTCGTTCGTACTTGAGAACTGGACGTGTCTATAGTAATTTGTTGTCCTGTTTCTGCATCTTGCAATGTTAACATTCCTACATTAGGAAGTTCTTTTTCTCTGGGATCTGTGATGGGAATAGCAATGAGATCATGGCGTTTGGCAGTAGTTCGTATGGCTGTTTCATATTCTATTGATTGAAAGTCAGAAATTAAAAAAACAACTGCTCGTCGTTTTTGAATGTGTGCAAGATAATCTAAGGCACATGCAATATCTGTTTGCAAAGGTTGAATAGTATCACGTTGTATCCAAGGCAACAAAGTAAAGAGTATTTTTTTCCACCATGTTTTTGTAGTTTTTTTGGGGGCTGGTGGTCTATGCGTCAACACTTCGCGAATGATTTTCAAAACGTGGGTAGTACCTTTTTGTGGTGGAATGTATTTATGAACTTTGTCACTAAATAATATGAGCCCAACTTTATCGTTATTTTTTGTAGCTGTGAATGCAAGGAGAGCACTTAATTGTGCAATATATTCGTTCTTACTCTGTTGTGTTGTGGAAAAAATACCAGATGCAGAAATGTCAACAACGAGCATTAATGTTAATTCACGTTCTTCTCTGTATCGTTTAACATACGGCTTATTCATTCGAGCTGTGACATTCCAATCAATCGTTCGAATTTCGTCTCCTGGTATATATTCTCGAACTTCATCAAATTCCATACCACTGCCTTTAAATACGCTCTGGTATTCACCAGCTAATATGTCGTTCACAGCTTTATTGGTGTAGATTTGAATATAGCGAATTTTTTTTGCTAAGTCTTGAGATAAGATCATGGGACTTGTACCTGATTTAAGATTTGTTGGACAATTTGGTCAGATGTGATTTCCTGTGCCTCAGCTTCATATGTGGGAATGACTCGATGTCGTAAAACTTCTGGTGCAATGCTTTTAATGTCTTGTGGTGTGACATATGCACGTCCTTGTAAAAATGCATGAGCTTTTGCAGCTACTGCTAAGAAAATGCTTGCACGAGGCGAAGCACCACATTGAATGAGAGGTTGTAAATGTTCCAAGTTTTCATATTGTTCTGGATTTCGAGAAGCATGAACTAAATCTACAATGTATTCTTGAATTTTTTCATCTATGTAAATCTCATTGGCTAAATCACGAAGACGTAAAATATCTTGCAGTTCTACAACAGGTTGAATGTTTGGTTGAAATGTGCTATCAGATTGTTGCTGTAAAATAAGTTTTTCTTGTTCTTTCGTAGGATATGTGATAAGTACTTTCAACATAAAACGGTCTACTTGGGCTTCTGGAAGTTGATATGTACCTTGTTGTTCCAAAGGGTTTTGTGTAGCAAGCACTAAAAATGGATTGTCTAAAGGATATGTTTGATCGCCAATCGTAATTTGTCGTTCTTGCATAGCTTCTAATAAAGCACTCTGAACTTTAGCAGGTGCTCTGTTGATTTCATCTGCTAAAATAATATTGGCAAAAATAGGTCCTTTTCGAGGTGTGAATTCGCTTGTTTTGGGATTGTAGATTAAAGTACCAGTTAGATCAGCGGGCAATAGATCTGGTGTAAATTGAATTCGGCGAAAAGTAGCTTGGATTGTTTTTGCCAATGTAGTCACAGCCAATGTTTTTGCTAATCCAGGAACACCTTCCAATAAAACGTGTTGATTACAAAACAACGCAATCAATAGGCGATCGATCAATTGTTTTTGTCCTACAATAACTTTTGATATTTCATTTTGCAATTGTTGTATGAGAGGCGTTTCTTGTTGTATTTTTTCTTTGATTTGTTTAATGTCCATGTCCATTGAAATTTTTTTCTCCTACTAATAAAATAATATTTTGTACAATGTTTAATTGTAACAAAAACAAGAAAAAAAAACAACCTACACCTACACATAAAAAAATAAAAGATTTACATGAAACAGAAAAAATTTTATTTTATTCTTTTTCTGTTTTATAAAAAAGAATACAATGATTTTGTATGAATTTTTTTGACAATCCACTTCTAGGAGTGATCGTAGTGAAAAATGAAAAAAAAATTATGACTGATAGTGAAAATGAATCACAGGAAAACGTTTCTATAAAAGATAAAAAAAAATATATTAAAAATGAAAAAAAAATTATGACTGATAATAAAAATGAGTCACAAGAAAATGTTTCTATAAAAGATCAAGAAGAATATACTATTTTAGTAGGATATAAAGATTCCACTCGACGCTATTTACTGCAAGGAAGTGTTCTCTGTGCAACTCTTTCCTTGATTTTATTATTTGTATTTGGTCAACTCCTTTTTATTCCTTTGTTAGCAACAGCTGCCAGTTTAATGGCAGAAATGTGGTATAGATCAAGAAAATTGCTTGTGTTAAAACAAGGCAATTTGTGGTATGGAGAAGAAAAATTATCATGGAATGATATTCTCCGATATACAACATGGGATTCGTTTAAAATTCCATTTACGCCTTGGAAATGGGAAGGTGTTACGATTTATCATAAGACGCAACAATTTTGCATCTATTCTCATGTTGAAAATTATGATGTATTTTTAAATAAATTAAATTCTTTAAGTGCACATACAACGCCCACACCTTTGTGGTATCAATATTCTCCTCGTCTAGTGCGAGTCATACGATATGTTTTAGCATTTTTATTTTCTTTTTTATTTTTTCTTATTTTAAGCTTGTCTTATTTAATCATTATCGCAATAGCAGTTCTTGGTTTTTTTATTGTCCGTTCTTTTATTCGTTCTAAAAAAAATCGAACGCAAAATATTCCAGAAGACGCTTGGATCGCGGGATTTATTGGTCTTGTTCTATTTTGCATCCTATATTATATTTTCCAATCACCTACTATTATTTTTGCGATTAGCATTGTACCTTTAGGTTGTTTATTGTGGTTACCTTGGCAACCCAAAAGAATAGCGATTATTGAAGAATCTCTATTTTTAGGAAAACATTCTGCTTATCCTTTACGTCATCTCCGCACATCTCATATGATTTCTCGTTGGTTAATTTTTAAAATTTGGCATTTAAGTTTTGCCAATGGTGATGTGTGGATTTTGCCTTGCATAGAAAATTTCAATATATTAAAAATCAAGCTGGAACGAGAATGGATGGAAATCCAAAAACGATACCAAGGCAAAAAAATGACAAATGAAGAAGCAGAAATTCGAACACCACAAGAAGAAGCTCATCGAATTCATTTTTTTGAATCTGATAAAATTTCGTTTTCGTATCCTTTGAATTGGTATTTTTTATTGCCGTTTTTTTTTATCATGCATTGGGCAATTTTAGGAACATGTGCATGGTGCATCTTTGCCACTCCCATTGGACGTATTTCTATTCTTGGTTTATTTTTGCGAGAAATATTTCCCATTTTGTGCCTTGTATATGTAGGTTATATCCTATTTTCTCTACTTCCTAAAATCATTCGATTATTTCGTTATGAATCTATGGATGATCAAGGTCTGATTTTACGAGGGAATCTTCTGCCTTGGGAAGACATACAATTGATTGTTCCTTATACAGATGTTCATAAAAAAGAACGAATCGCTATTTATGATAACAAAGGAAAACAACTACTTGAACTTCGTCAAGAGATGAGCGATTTCCCTTATATATGGAATAAAATAAAAGAAAAAGTCAAAAAAACACAAATCGCAGATTCTGTAGAATCAGGTGCAGCCAATTTATTAACACAAAGATCTATAGCTTGGACAAAATCGTATCGTTTTATCATGGCACTCATTATTTTAATTTGGTTGCCTTTTATTGTAAACTCTATTGTGGAACAAAAAGAAGAGTTATATGGACCATCTTTTCAAGCAGTTACATTGCCTCATAAATCTGCGAATTTTTTATCTCGCTTTATCTCTGTGATTCCATACCAAGATTACCAAGGAAAAACTTGGTATGCTTTAGCTTGTCCTCAAGATCCTGATAAAAGCATTGAGTATAAAAACGTTGCTGTAAAATATATCCCAGACAATCCAATCTATGTTATGCCTTATGGAGATTTAGTAGATCCTTTTATTCCTCTCGTGAATTATTGGGAAAACAAAGGATTTTCTATAGAACATTTTATATGGATTGAAAACTTAATCCATAATGCAAAATACGTTTTTTGGTGTCTTTCTGGGTTACTCATTATATTTGCATTGTTGCATAAAAATTTATTTGCTGGTCTCTTATTACAAAAAATGCCTGCTCTCTTAGGGCCTTCGCTCTATATGCCAGCCGCCTTAATTTTGCAAAAAACAATGCAATTATTGCTCCACATTATTTTATTTATTGCTTTACTTTTCACAATTTTTTTCTTACGATATGGCCAAAGTTGGTTTGTCATTCCCATTCCAAGTATTACTTTATTTCTTTCTATTTTATTGCCAATTTTTATGATGCCCTATTTAGCTTATATTCTTTTAGATATCTTACCCAATTGGTTGCGAAGCTTTAAACGTTGGGAATTAAAAGAAGATAGCATACAATATAGAAAAACAACAATATATTGGAATCAAATTCAAAGTATTTCTGTTGTAGACATGCCATCTACTTCACCTTTTAGCAATAAAAACCAAAGAAAAATTGCATGGATTCAAGCTACTAATAAAGATAAAATTATCCTAGAAGGCGAACTCATTCACTTCCCATTGTTAGTCAACCATATACGAAAAGTCAGTAAATGCAAAACAGAAGATGTTAAAGGCATAAAACGACTCTATCGTAAAGCATACTCTCTACCAAAATTAGCACATGCTATTCTCTGTCTTTTAATCATTGGATTAATTGGCTTATTCTATCTTGATATTTATCAAAAAAAAGAAGATACATTTACTAAAGGCAAAATAGAAACAGCAAAAATTTCTTACAACTTTTTCAAAAAAATTGCCATTATTTCTTATAAAGATGATATCAACAATCAACTATATGATTTAGCTTGGCAACATACAAAAGACACAACGCAAATCCCGATCCTATACAATGCAGATGCACCTTATTTTTGGGAATCATTCCATCCTTCTATCAGTAGTGTTAGAGAATTATTATACATCAACTTACAACCTTTATTTCTTTTTATAGAAAAATACCAAACTTATATAGACTTATTCCTATTATATGGACTTGGCATTCTATCCATCACACTTTGTTTAGCATGCCTTCGTCATATTTTTGGAATATTTACTGGAATATAACAATTTACGGACTTGGCATTCTATCCATCACACTTTGTCTAGCATGCCTTCGTCATATTTTTGGAATATTTACTGGAATATAACAATTGTGGATGACGTAGAATGCAATCTCCCAATCGTTACATAAAAATATTGTCTTTCTACGTCATATTATTTGATCTTTATAAAAAAATATATATTTGAATCATAGAATCGACAAAGCATGGCAAAACATATTAAATCCTTTAGTATAGTTAGCTTAGGTACATTAACATCTCGCATTTTAGGAATGATTCGCGACATTCTTATGGCTTCTAGTTTTGGTGCAAGTTTAATTTTAGATTCCTTCCTTTTAGCATTCATGATACCTAATTTATTTCGAAAATTTTTTGGTGAAGGTGCGATCTCTGCTGCATTTTTACCTGTTTTCACAGATGTACTAGAAAACGAAGGTGAAAAAAAAGCAGAAGAATTAGCAAATACAGTCCTTACTATTTTAGGAACTATTCTGGGAACTATAGTTGTACTCGGTTTTATTATCTCATATTTTTGGCCCATAATTTTTCCTACATCTGAAAAAGCACAATTAGCATTAAAACTTTTGCAAGTCATGATGCCGTACCTCTTCTTTATTTGCATGACTGCCTTTCTTTCCTCTATTTTAAACTCGCTTCAACATTTCTTTATGCCTACCTTAGCACCCATTATTCTCAACATCTGTTGGCTTTCAGCTATCCTTGCTATTCCTTTTTTAGGAAAAGACAAAACAATATGGGCATATGCCATGGCAGGAGCAATTTCTTTATCTGGTATTATTCAATATCTATTACAAATCCCAATTCTGCGAAAAAAAAATATCCATATCCAAGCTCTATGGAATCCATATCATCCTCATTTAAAAAGAATACTCATTAATTTTCTTCCCATTCTTGTAAGTGCTACTATAGTGCAACTCAATATGTTGCTAGATTTAGTGGTTGCTTGGTGCTTAATCCCTGGACACGGTGCAGTGAGCATTATGTATATGGGAAATCGCTTGATGCAATTTCCCCTTGCATTGATTGGCATCTCTCTAGCTACTGTTGCATTTCCTATATTTGCAAGACACGTTGTACGAAAAGAAAAACATAAATTTGGCGAAGCAGTTACAAATACATTACAAATTAGCCTTATGCTAACTATACCAGCTGCTGTTGGACTTATCTGCCTTGCACAACCTATTATACGATTGCTATACCTATACAATAGATTTACAGAAGAAGCCGCCCTACGAACAACAAATGTACTTATTGCATACAGTTTAGGTATTCCTTTATTTGTATTTATACAAATATTATCTAAAGCGTTTTACTCACTAGAAGACACAAAAACACCTACAAAAATTGCTTTAGGTGCTCTTTTTTGCAATTTAACTCTCAATCTCCTTCTTGTACCCTATTACCAAGAACTTGGTCTTGCCATTGCCACCTCTATCACATCCTTAGGAAACGCCGCAACTTTATTCTTTCTACTTCATAAAAAAATACCTCTCTATAGACGAAAACTTTTAAAAACATCTTGCATCACTATTTTTAATACATTCATTATGCTTTGTGCTGTCCTAGCTACACAGTACTTTCTTCCCACCAATGACACAATCTACACACGTCTCCTTCAAGTCATCGTACCTATAACTGTAGGAATCGTGACATACGGTATATGTCAATATATTACCACCTTCCGTCATAGAAACATATTAGCACTATAAAAATATGATATTATAAAAAAAGAAACTAAGGAGTGTCTGATAGTTGGTATTAGATATTCCTTAGTTTCTTTTCCTCGAGCAACATTTTCTTCCCCCGAGCAACTTTCCCTCCCCCGAGCATATTTTCCCCCATAGCAACATTGCTTCCTCGGAGTAAATTTTCTTCCCCAGAGCAATTTTCCCTTCCCAGAGCAACTTTCCGCCCCAGAGCAACTTTGCCTCCCCAGAGCAACATTTTTCTCCCCAGAGCAACATTTCCTCCCCAGAGCAACATTTCCTCCCCAGAGCAACATATTTTCCCCAGAGCAACATTGCCTCCCCAGAGCAACATTGCCTCCCCAGAGTAACATTTTTCTCCCCAGAGCAACATTTTTCTTCCCCAGAGCAACATTTCCTCCCCAGAGCAACATTTCCTCCCCAGAGCAACATTTCCTCCCCAGAGCAACATATTTTCCCCAGAGCAACATTGCCTCCCCAGAGCAATATTTACCTCCCATAGCAACATTTGTTTTCCCAGAGCAAATTTTCAAAAAAAACGTTATCCTAATAAAAAAAAGACCTGTCCAATGCATGTATATAATAAAATTAGATGATTATACACGCACAAAAAAACCTATCCAATACATGTGTATAATTAAATTAGATGATTATACACGCACAAAAAGACCTGTACAATACATGTGTATAATAAAATTAGATGATTATACACGCACAAAAAGACCTGTCCAATGCATGTATATAATAAAATTAGATGATGATTATACACGCACAAAAAAGACCTGTCCAATGCATGTATATAATAA
>Ga0116147_1002435_pt1 | contig 18750 bp, 14 predicted proteins | sample AD_JPNHG3_MetaG_FD_89749 | JGI IMG/M metagenome (GOLD analysis project Ga0116147, IMG submission 89749) | Active sludge microbial communities of municipal wastewater-treating anaerobic digesters from Japan - AD_JPNHG3_MetaG | ecosystem: Engineered > Bioreactor > Anaerobic > Digestate | place...
ACGGTGGCAAATTCGCCGAGGTGAAGGCTGCCGCGGACGTACACCCGGCCGTCAATATCCGGCGCGTCGGCTTCGCCGCGGGCGAGGGTGAAGCGTCCGGGGAGGGGGCGGGCGTGGCTGTCTTTGCCCCGGACCAGGCCGTGTTCCCAGGATCGCACGCGCGCCTGCTCCAGTTCCTTGCCGGTGGCGGGTTTCTCCGCCAGGACCTTCAAGGTTCGGCCGACCCACGCCTGGCACAATTCCGCTGAAATGCTCCGCTGCAGGGCCATCGCCTGGTTCCGCCGCTTTTGTTTTACCCTCTCCGGCACCTGGCCGGCCATCTGTCCGGCACGCGTCCCTTCCTCGCGGGAATAGGTGAACACGCCCAGCCGCTCGAAACGGGTAATCCGGATGAAATCCAGCAGCGCCTGAAACGCCGCCTCGGTTTCCCCTGGAAAGCCGACGATAAAGGTGGTCCTCAAGGCGATGCCCGGAATGCCGGCGCGGATGCGCCGCAGCAGGTCCACAATATATTGCTGCGACGTCTCCCGGCGCATGCGCTCGAGCATGTTTTCGTGGATATGCTGCAAGGGGATGTCCACGTAGCGCGCCACCTTCGGGCATTCGGCGATGGTTTGAATCAACTCATCGGTCCAGTGCGCCGGGTGAGTGTAGAGCAGGCGGATCCAGAACTCGCCAGGCAACGCGTTCAGTTCGCGCAACAGGGTGCAAATGGTGCTCTGGCCCGGAGGCAGCGCCCGTACGGCCTCGCTGAATCGCTGGGGGGCGGCAATGGCGCCGCGCCGGTCGGGGCGAAGGTCCAGACCATAGTAGGTGGAGTCCTGGGAGATGAGGTTCAGCTCCTTGACCCCATCAGCCAGCAAAGCGCGCGCCTCGGCCACGATGTCCGCCTGCGGCCGGCTCCGATGCGAGCCGCGAATGCGGGGGATGATGCAGAAACTGCAGGGGTGATTGCAGCCCTCGGCGATCTTGACGTAGGCAAAGTGCCGGGGCGTAAGCCGAAACCGCGGAGTGGCGTAGTCCGGAATGAAGCCGGGGCGGGAATTGACCGCCACCACCGGCACGTCCAGGGCCACCCTGCCCCCGGCCCCAACCACCACCCGGGTTTTGCCGAATCGTTCCGTGCCGCGCAACGGGGGGGAAGAGCCGTCTGCTTCCGCCGCGCCTGACCGGTCCAACTGGGACAGCCGGCCGGCAATCGCGCTCTTTCGCCGCCCTCGTTCCGCCTGCGGAGCCGCCGCCTCGTCCCGCAGCCGCCGGGCTCGCCGGGCCAGTGCCTGCCGAACGATTTCGGTAACCTGCGTCACCTGGTCAATCCCCATGAACGCGTCCACCTCGGGCAGCAATTTGGGCAGTTCATCGCGAAACCGCTGCGAGAGACAACCCGCCACAATCAGCCCCTGCCCCCGGTTTTGGGCCGCCCGGACTTCCGCCGATTCGAGAATCGTGTCCACACTTTCCTCCTGCGCGGCATCAATGAAGGAGCAGGTGTTGACGATGACGGCGTCGGCCGCTGCCGGGTCATTGGTGATCTCGACGCCCGCCTTGAGCAGATTGCCGAGCATCAGCTCGGCATCCACGAGGTTCTTGGCGCAGCCGAGGGATATCAGCCCGACGCGAAGGGGTGAGCTGTTGGACGGCTGACTCATGGCAGGGCGAGCGGGGTCATTCCTGCGGATAAAGGAGAATGCGGTCGTGAACCAGGACCGCCAGGTCATTCCGGCCATCGCCGGTCAGGTCGGCGACGAGCGCCTCGCGGGGTTCAGGCAGGTCGCCGCGACGGCCCCGGAACGTCCGTTCCTCGAAGACCTGCCAGCGATTGGCCGGGACCAGTTTCTGGTGGGCGTCAAAAATCACGAGGTCGAGGTAATTCCTGGCGGTTTCCAGAAACACCAGGTCCTTGCGCCCGTCGTTGTCCAGGTCGCCCGAGACCACATCCAGCAAATGGCCCTCCTTGATGGGGGTTTCATAACCGTCGAGTTCTTCCAGACGCCAGACCTCGCCTTGCAGGGGGAGCCAGGCGATCTGGTTCAGCCCGAGAAACGCGAGGGTGTTGGGCCGTTGGGCGCCGAATGCCAGGGGGTGCAAAGCGCTAAACTCCGCCACCGGCAGATTTACGTTGCGAACGACCTGCCACACCCCGCCCGGGCCGCGCTCACAGAGCGTCAGCGTCTTCCGCTCGGTGTCCAGCAAGAACAGCGTGCGGCTCCCGGTGGCGCCGTTGGGGAAGGCGGCGGCCCCCGCCAGCCGCGAGCTGCTGCTGGCGCCGTTAATCTGCTCTTTGACCCGAAAAGTCCATCCCTTTGAAAGCGGCTGATCCTCCGCATGACCGCCCGGGGCGCCGCGCTGCAACACGACGGCGCGAACAAAGTTCCTTTGCGTGAGCAACAACTCCGGTTTTTCGTCCCCATCGAGGTCCGCCGAGCCGAGCCAGGGCTGCTCGAGGACTCCGCCCGGCGGGGCGATGTCCAATTCCTCAAAGGAATGGTCCTCGCGCTGGCGCATGACTTTGACCTTTTCATAGGGAATGAGAACCACAAGGTCCGGGGCGCCGTCCTGGTCAGCATCTTGAATGGTGAGAGACAGGGGACTGGACTTGAACGTCTCGCTCAGCGGCTGGCTTTTACTCTTCCCATCCGCGCCGCGGATGACCAGGAATCGCTTCCCCTCCCGGTCTTCAATCAGGACGAGGACGGGCTTGGCATCGCGAACGAGCTGGCCGACGGCCAGCACGAGGGGTCGGCCTTCCATCGGGATAAGAGTTGGGAAGGGCAGACGCACCCCCCCCTCGAGGCGGGTCACCCCCACCTGCCGTTCATCAGTGCTGAGGAGGAAGACCTCGGGATGGCCGTCCTGATCCCAGTCGGCGACGGCCAGATCGCTCACGCCCGCAAGGGTGGGGAAGCTTTTGGGGGCTGCGAGGGTGCCATCGGCTTGCTGCAGGTACAGCGCTAGCTGGCCGCTTTCCGGTTCCGCCGCCAACAGGTCCATCCGGCCGTCGCCGTTGACGTCGGCCCACCGCGCGCCGCGCCGGGCTTTGTCACTCCGTTGCAGAGGGAGCACTTGGAATTGTCCCTCGAGCAAGGCGCCATGCAGGGCGTCAGCCGGGCGGCGAACAAAAGCCGAGACTTGGGCCCGACCGGAGTTTTGGGCAATGGTGATGACCTGGGTCTGGGCGCCTGCCAGCCGGTCCGCCCAGTACGATCGGATGGGGATGAAGGGGAAATAAAGTTCCGGACCGAGCGAACCGTCCGGTTGTTGGAGGCGGACGCGGAACGGGTTCCGGTCCTCCCAATTGACCAGCAGCAAGTCGCTGCGCCCGTCCCCATCGGCATCCACCGCCTGGACGGCTTTGACTTCGCCCGAAAAAGGGATTTTGCAGGGGTCCCCCAAGGTTTTTGCAGGGGTCTGCTCGAGACAATAGACGCACGTATCGGCCAGCAGAACCAGGTCGGCGCGGCCGTCGCCGTTGACATCCCCGGTCGTCAGGCTGTTGGGGGAAAGCTGTCCATCCTCGATCGGCCAGCGGACGGGCGGACTCCACTTTCCGGCGCCTTCGTTGAACAGCACAACCAGTTCCCTGGGTTCGCCGTAAAAGGCGAGGTCGGGCCGGTCGTCGCTATTCAGGTCGGCAACAACCATTGCCGCGATGCGCTTCTCCGAGGCGATGGATTCGACCCGAAAACGGGCATCGGAAGGCAGTTCGTTGACGTCCCGCTTGAGTTGGGCCTCCCGCCCGGCCGCGCGGCTGGGGGCGCCCGTTTGATTGTAAAGCACATTTATCCTCGACCGCAAATTGTTGACCACCACCAGGTCGTTCAACCCATCCCCGTCCAAATCCCCGACGCGAAGCTGGCTGATCTGGTTGTCGAGACGGAAGATTTCCGGGCCGGTGAACCCGAAGCGAATGGGTTCAGGCTCATCTCCGGCCATCACTGCAGCCGCAGGCAACCTACCAAGTCCTGCGACCAGAGCGAGCAGAGCCGGCCAGTGCGCAAGTGCTTTCATCGGTCGTAAAGCTGCAGGAGCAACCCGGGGGGGCGGCCCCGCTGATTGAGAGGGGGCCGGAGAGACACCCGCAAGAGCAGCCTCTTCCTCATGGGGCGGTGGGTTTTTTCTCCTTGGACTCGATCAGTTTCTCCAATTCCGGGTTTCGGGGCGCTCCCGAGGACAGGGCCCGGCGGTAATGCCATCGCGCCAGTTCGACCAAGGGCGGGTCCTGGGTGAGATAAACCACGGCGAGGTTGTTATGCGCTTCCCCGTAGCCGGGCTCAAGCTGAATGGCCTTCCGCAAGGCGGCTTCCGCGGGGCCGCGCAATCCCTTTTCACTGAGCACCAGCCCGAGCCGCATCTGGATTTGCGCGTTCTGCGGCTCGAGTTTCGCCGCCCGGCCGAGCGCGTCCAGCGCCTCGTCGTACTGGCGTTGGCGAAATCGCAAAAGGCCCAGCGTCGAAAGCACGCGCGCGTCATCGGGAGCCAGAGTCAAGGCCTGCCGGAGTGTTTTGTCGGCCTCCTCCAGTTGCCCGCGTTCGACCTGGACCACAGCCAGGTTGGCGAGGACGCCCACCTGATTGGGGTTCTGACGCAGAATCTGGCGGTAGGATTCTTCGGCCTTGTCAAACTGCCCGGCCGCGGCCTGGCGCTGGGCTTCCCGCGCCAGCGCGGCCTCGCTGGAAGAAAGCGGACGCGACGGGGCATCGGAGCGATTGGCGGACAACAATGTCACCGTCGTGTTGGCCTGCTTGAACAGGGCCAATTCCTCGGGGGCGTATGGGGCCTTCTGGGCCTCAAAAACTTCCACGCGCAGCCGGAGTGTGGCCAGCTCCTGCTCGAGTTCCTTGACGCGGGCGGCCAGGGCGTTGCTCTGCTGGCCCCGCGGCGCTTTGGTGGCGGCCTCGAGTTTCTTTCGCAGATCATCCCGCTCCCGTTCGAGGTCCCGCAGGCGCTGATTTTCGTTTGCGGTGAAGGGGGCCGGGACGGCGGCGACGGCGGGCGTGGACGAGCCGCTGAGCGCCTTCACCCGCTCCTGCAACGCGACTTTTTCCAGGCGGAGAATTTCCTTTTCGGACTGCAGCGTGGCCACCAGCGCCTGGGCTTGAGCCAACTGCGCGCGCAGGTCACGGGTTCGGGCACTCCCGGAAGACGAAGCCTTGAGGCTCTCCAGTTGTTTCTTGAGCAGTTCGTTCTCGGCCCGCAATGCGCTGGCGGCGCTCGCATCGGCAACCGGCGCTCCCGCCCGCAGTTCGAGGGCTTCTTTTTCCGCTCGAAGCTTGCGGGCGATTTCCTGCTGTTCCGCAAGCTGGCGGTGGGCGTCCTCGAGTGCTTGTTTGGTTTTCTCGATGTTGGCCAGATTCCAACCGCTGGGGATCAGGCTCTCGAGCTTGGCCTGGAGTTGTTTCTTCTCCTCGGCCAGGGTGTTGGCCCGCCGGGTTTCCTCGGCCAGCTTGCGATTGGCCTCGGCCAGGGCGCTTTGCGCCTGGGTGAGAGCGGCGGGGTCCAGGCGGGCTTGGGCCCTGGCTTGTTCAAGCCCCGCTTGCAGCAAGTCGGTCTGCTTTTCGAGCAGCCGGATGCGCTGCTGGGCGCGAGCCAGCTCCCGCGGGTCCACCGCCGCCGGTTGCACCGCCAGCGCCTCGCGCAGCTTGGCCTCGAGCACGGTTTTGTCCGCCTGCAACTGGCGCACCTGTTCCTGCAGAGCTTCAAGCTGCTGCTGCGCGGCGGCCGCATCCAGTGGCTGGGCACGGGTGGCCGCCTCACCCCCCGCTCGCGGGGACGGGCCCGGTTTGGCCACCTGGCTGGTGGCGCGGGGCGCGAGGGCGGCAATTTTAGCGTTCAGAAAATTCAAACGGAACTTGACGATGGGCGGATTCCAATCCGGATAGCCCTTCTGGAAAGCGGAGAGGGAGGCGTGAATCTCGCGGTATTTCAACAAGGCGCTGTCAATCTGCCCTTGCCGCTCCAACGCGTCGGCTTCCTGAATCGCGTTGTAAAGATAGACGTATTGGTCATCCGGAGTTTGTGCCACGACCGAACCCAGCCCGGCCAGAAAGGCGAGAAGAAAGACAAACCGTTTCATAAATGAGTCAGGGTCGTAATCATAACCGGCGCGCCGGCCGCTTGGCAAACTCCGCGCGGATGGGCTAGCGTTTCAGCGCAGCCTTGGTCTCCGCCAATAACGCCTCCAACTCGGGCCGGATTTGCTCCTTGGTCTTTTTTTCCATGCGGTCAATGAAAAGAATGCCATGGAGATGGTCGTATTCGTGCTGCACCGCGCGAGCAAGCAAGCCGCCGCAGCGGAACAAGATCGGTTCGCCCGAGCCATCCAGGGCCTCCACCTCCACTTCGCCCGGCCGGGTGATGTCTCCGTAGATCTCGGGGAAGCTCAGGCAGCCCTCGGGGCCGGTTACCGGCTCGCCGAGGGGCTTGATCTTTGGATTGATGAGCACCAGGGGCATGAAGGCATCCACGTCGGCCGGCTGGCCGTTCAGTTCCAAGGTCGAAGGTCGGTCCGTGATGCCACGAACATCCAGGACGGTAAGCTGGAGGGCTTCGCCGACCTGTTGCGCGGCCAGGCCCACCCCTTTGTACGCGTACATGGTTTCAAACATGTCCGCGATGAGCTGCCGGATGGCGGGAGTGACCGCCTCGATGCCCGCGCCTTTCTGCCTCAGAACCGGGGTGCCGTATTTAACCACTGGCAAAACCATACACCAATAATGCCACCGCAAGCTCAGGCGGGCCAGTTCCGCAGCAGATTCGCCAGGTCGGCCACCGCCGGGCTTTGACCGGTGCGCACGTAGAACCCGCTGGTGGCCACACCGGTCAGCAGGCAATCCGCCGTCGGGAAGCCGAGCAGTTTGCCCAGACAGAAGCCCGAGTTGAAGTGGTCGCCGGCCCCCGTGGTGATCTTGGGTTTGGGCGTGAAGGGCCCCTGGACCAACGCCAGGCCATCGGGGCCCGAAGCGAGCGCGTAGGCGGTGGGGTGGATGATAACCGTGTCCACCGGCACCCGTTTATGAATCTCCTGGCAGAGTTTCTGGAGGCCTTCGGGCGTGTGGTCTTTGGTGGGCAGGTCCAGGTTGCCGCCAATTTCGCAACTCTCCTTCTCGTTGAGTCCCAAAATGACATCAAAGAACTTTTGGAACTCGGTGATGAGGTCCAGCGCCCGCCGGATGTCCTCCCGCGTGCGTTTCTCCGGGTCGGCGAGGTCAATGAACAATTTCCGGCGCGGGCCGCGCATCGAGGGGCACACCTCCTTGAGAACGCTGGACCAGATGTCACTCATGTAGGTCAGCATCGTCCAGTTGACGAACCCGACCAGATCGGCGGTGCCGAATTTGTCGGCGAACTGGTCCCTGCCATACCGGGCGAGGATGTTCTCCCAGTTCATTTGCTTGAGCGACTGGTGCTTGCCCAACATAATCTTGCCATCTTCAAACTCGAGCGCGTCGGTGTAGCCCGGTTCCGCGATGGAGTAAACCTCGGCGCGCCGGGCGAACTCGGCGAAGACGGGATGGAGGTTGGGATAGCCGAGAATGCCCAGGTAGGTCACCTTGAGCCCGAAGCTCGCCAGGGCATTGGCCATGATCGGCCCGTTGCCGCCCAGCTTGGTCAGTTGGCTGACCAGTTCGATGTTGGTGCTTTTGCCCGCGGCGGCGGCCAGGCGCTGCGCCAGTTGCGCGATGGTTGGCAGCCGGGAATACTTCTCGGCGCTCTCGCGCTTGTCCACCACATGGAGGATGTCGTCCACAAAGCCGTCCAGACCGACAAACGCGGTCATCTGACTGACGCGCGCGGCGCCGGCGGACAATTGGGAGGCAGTTCGTTCACGATGTTCAGGAGTGCTCATGAGCTTGGTTCTTTGTTTGGGAGGATCAGCCAGTTCAGTCTGCGCGCCTCAGGCGGAATTGATTCCTAGAATTTGCAGGATCCGCTCGAGTTCGGCATCGCTGAAGAAATTGATTTCGAGGGCGCCTTTGCCCTGGGCATAACGCAGATGCACGCGGGTGCCCAACCGTTCGCGCAACTGGTCCTCGAGCCGCGCCACGTGCGGGTCCCGCGTGGTCGGGGCCCCGGCGGCAGTGGCGGATGCCCCCGCCCCGGCCTCGCGCTGTTGCCATTGGCTGACCAGCGCCTCCGTCTGGCGCACGTTCAGCCCTCCTTTGATCACCCGGTCGGCGGCCTGCTTTTGGCGCTTCTCCCCGGAGAGTCCCAGGAGCGCCTTGGCATGACCGACCGACAGCCGCCCATCGCGCACGCAGGCTTGCAGCTCGGCCGGCAGCTTCAGCAGGCGGAGCGCGTTGGCCACCAACGCGCGGCTTTTGCCCACCTTGGCCGCCACCTCCTCCTGGGTAAGTTGAAACTGTTCCACCAGTTGGGCATAACCCTGGGCCTCTTCCATCGGATTGAGATTCTCGCGCTGAAGATTCTCAATCAAAGCCAGTTCAAGCACCGCCCGGTCGTCCGCCTCGCGGATGATGACGGGCACTTCCGTCAAGTGCAGCAGTTGCGCCGCGCGCCAGCGCCGTTCGCCGGCGATGAGCTCGAGGTGGCCCTGCCGCTCACGCACAATCAACGGCTGCACAATGCCTTGGGCGCGAATCGAGTCGGCCAGCTCATTCAACGTTTCAACCGGGAAATCCTTGCGCGGCTGGAACGGGCAGGGGCGAATGCGTTCCAACCGAACGAACTGCACCCGCTCGCGATTGCCCTCGAGCGGGGCAGCCTCGGCGATCAGGGTTGAAACAGTGGCCGGCACCGGGGTTTTGGCGGCTGCGTTTCCGCCCAGCAACGCCCCCAGCCCGCGGCCTAATGCTGGCTTTGGCATGGCACCAGAGTGCGGGAGCGCCTGAGGCTTGTCAAACCAGTCTCAGCGCTTTCAGACCTCCAACAGGATGCGGGAGGGGGCTTCGATGGCCTCTTTGATGCGGCGCAGGAAGCTGACGGCCTCGCGGCCATCCACCAGGCGGTGGTCGTAGGTCAGCGCCACGTACATCATCGGGCGGATGACCACGGCGCCCTGAAAGGCCACCGGTCGGTCCTGAATGGCATGCATCCCCAATACCCCGCTCTGCGGCGGATTCACAATCGGGGTCGAAAGCAGCGAGCCATACACCCCCCCGTTGCTGATCGTGAATGTCCCTCCCTGCAGCTCCTCGACCTTCAGCTTGTTTTCCTTCGCGCGCTGGGCGAAGTCGGCAATCGCCTTCTCCACCTCCGCAAAACTCAGCCGCTCGGCATTGCGCAACACCGGCACCACCAGGCCCTTGCCGCCACCCACGGCAATCCCAAGGTCGAAGTAGTTGTGATACACGATGTTGGTTCCACGGATCTGGGCATTCAGCGCGGGGAATTGTTTCAACGCGTCCACACACGCCTTCACAAAAAACGACATGAACCCCAGCTTGATGCCGTACCGCTGCTGAAACGCTTCCCCGTATTGCTTCCGCAATCCGATGACCTCGGTCATGTCAATCTCGTTGAACGTCGTCAGCAGCGCCGCCGTCCGCTGCGCCTCGACCAGCCGCTCGGCAACCGTCCGCCGCAGCCGGCTCATGGGCACGATTTCCTCCTCACGGTCCGGGCCGGCGGCTGGGGCGGTGGTTGGGCCGCTTTCTGATTCGGAGGCGGCCGGCGCGGCGGTTTCCAGGTAACGCAACACGTCCTCTTTGAGCAACCGACCGCCGGGGCCTGTGGCCTGGACTTGCGACGGGCGCAGACCGTGCTCGTCCAGCAATGCCTGTGCGGCCGGCATGACCCGCGGCTCGGGGACGGGAGCTTCGCTCTTGCCGCCGGCTTTCCCCTCCGCCGGTTTTGCCGGCCGCTTGGCTTCCCCAACGCGGCCTGCTCCCGGGCTTTGGGGCGTCAAGTGGCCAATGACCTCTCCCACTTTGGCCACTTCGCCTTTTTGCTTGAGGATGCCGGCCAGTACACCGGCCTCCGGAGCTGGCAACTCGACGGTGGCCTTCTCGCTTTCAAGGGCGACAACCGGCTCATCTTTCTGCACGGTCTCACCTGGGGCTTTCAGCCAGCCGCCAATCTCCACCTCGGTGATGGATTCTCCCACTTCGGGGACCTTGAGTTCGATGGTCATAAGATGCTTTGGGAACGGGCTTGGGGGGTTAATCGGGCAAAGCTTGCGAAAGGAGTTCGGCCTGTTCGTGTTTGTGGCGGCGATGTGAACCGGTTGCCGGCGTGGCGGAGACGGGGCGGGAGATGCCTTGGAACGGGAAGCGTCCAAACAGGCGCTCGCCGAACTGGATGCGCAAATAGTTCCAGGCGCCCATGTTGGCCGGTTCTTCCTGCACCCAGAATACCGGGGTCTCGTCCGGATAGGGCTTCAGTGCCGCCTCGAGCAGATCCCGGCGCAGGGGATAGAGCTGCTCCAGGCGGAGGATGGCTGCGCGGGAATGGCCCGTTTGCTGGCGGTGCTCGATCAAGTCGTAAAAGACCTTGCCGGTGCACAAAAGGATTCGTTCGACGTGGTCGGGCGGCGGCGCTGCCGGATCCGGCAGCAGGCGTTGGAACGTGCCTTGGGCGCAGTCCTCGAGACTGGAAACCACGGCGGGATGCCGCAGCAGGCTCTTGGGGGTCATGACCACCAACGGCTTGCGCCAGGGGCGGAGCACCTGGCGGCGCAGGCAATGGAAGAATTGGGCCGGTGTCGTGGGGTAAACCACCTGGATATTGTCCTCCGCGGACAGGGCGAGAAACCGCTCCAGCCGGGCGCTGGAATGTTCGGGTCCCTGCCCTTCAAACCCGTGCGGCAGCAGCATCACCAGGCCGCTCAGACGCTGCCATTTATCCTCCGCGCTGGCGATGAACTGATCCACAATCGGTTGGGCCACATTCCAAAAATCGCCGAACTGGGCCTCCCACATCACCAGCCCGTCCGGCGTCTCGAGGCTGTAGCCGTATTCGAACCCGAGCACGCCCACCTCGGACAGGGGACTGTTGTAGATTTCGACCGGCGCCTGATTCGGGTCGAGGTGTTGCAGGGGCATCCAGGTGTGCCCGTCCTGGTAATCATGCAGGACCGCGTGGCGGTGGCTGAAGGTGCCCCGCTCGCTGTCCTGACCGCTGAGGCGAACCCGGAATCCTTCGCAAGCCAGACTGGCAAAGGCCAGCGACTCGGCCGCGGCCCAATCCAGCGGTTGCCGTCCGGCGGCCATCTCCCGTCGCGTGTCCAGCAGCTTTCGAATCTTGGGGTGGGGATTGAAATCGGCCGGCAGCCGCGCCTGCGCCTCGAGATAGGCCGCCAGTTTTTCGCGAGGGACGCCAGTGTCCGGATCGTCCTCGACCGGTTCGGGGCCGCCCCGGTATCGGGCCCACAGCCCGCGCAATTGATCGGTGGCCGGCGCCGGTTTGCCGGATTGGGATTCGGAAAGCTCTTTTTCCAGCACTTCACGGCGGCGGGCGGCGATCAGATCGGCTTCATCCCGGGTGACTTCTCCCAGCTTCAGGAGATGTTCCAGATAGCCCTCGCGCACCGATTTGCGTTTCGCGATGGTGCGATACAGGACCGGCTGGGTGAAAGTGGGTTCGTCCCCCTCGTTGTGGCCCAGGCGCCGGTAGCCGTACATGTTGATGACGACATCGCGCTTGAACTCGAAGCGAAACTCCATGGCCAGCCGCACCACCTGCGCGACCGCCTCCGGGTCCTCCCCGTTGACGTGGAAAATCGGAATCTGCAGCATCTTCGCAATGTCGGTCGCGTAGGGCGAGGAGCGCGCATCCTCCGGGCTGGTGGTAAAACCGAGCTGGTTGTTGACCACCACGTGCAGGGTGCCGCCGACGCTGTAGCCCCGAAGCTGGCTCAAGTTCAGCGTTTCCTGCACCACTCCCTCCCCTGCAAAAGCGGCGTCCCCGTGGATCAGCAAAGTCATCCCCAGTTCCCCCCGCCGGTCTCCCGCGCGGTCCTGTTTCGAGCGGGTGCGGCCGAGCGCCACCGGGTTGACAAACTCCAGGTGGCTCGGGTTGAAACAGAGCGACAGATGAATGGTCTGGCCCCGGGCCGTGACCCAGTCGGTGCTGTGTCCCAGATGGTATTTCACGTCCCCGCGCCCGGAATAGTAGCGCCAGTCGGTATCGGCATATTCGCGGAAAATCTGGCGGGGACTCTTGCCCATGATGTTGGCCAGGACATTCAAGCGGCCCCGGTGCGCCATGCCAAAGACAATTTCGCGAATGCCTTGTTCCCCGGCTTTCTCAATGGCCAGGTCCAGCAATGGGATCAAGCTCTCCGACCCGTCCAGGGAAAAAGTCTTGGCGCCGACAAATTTCTTCCGGATAAACTCCTCGAACGTCACCGCATCGGTCAGCCGCGTGAGAATCCGCAACTGCTCTTCGCGGCTGAGCTGCAGGTGGTTTTCGGTCGCCTCCATGCGGCGCTGCAGCCAGCGGCGGACGCTCAGGTCGTCAATGTGCATGTACTGCACCCCGATGGAGCGGCAATACGTGTTCCGCAGCCGTTCCAGCAGCCGGCCCAACGTCAGGGGCCCATCATACTGAAACGTCTCGCTATAGACCGGCAGGTCCATGTCCGCCTCGGTGAAACCGAAAAACTCCGGCGTGAGCTCGGGCGGCACGGGCCGCGGCAGACCCAGCGGGTCCACCTGGGCAATGCGATGACCCCGCACCCGATACAGCCGCGTCAGCAGATAGACGCGGTCCTGCATCGCGGCAATTTCCGGGTCCGTGAGCGCCGAGGCGGCCCGGCGCGGGGCGGGCGCGGCGGGATTAAACAGGCTGCGGGGACGGAAGGAGGGGCCGAAGCGGGGTTTGGGGAAGCGAAACTCGCCTTCTGCGATCCCGGCGAAATACTGCTGCCAATCCGGGGGCACGGACGCGGGGTCACGAAGGTAATCTTCGTAAAGCGCCTCGATGAAGGAAAGGTTGGCGGCGCCGGGGTCGGCCGGGTGGTTATTCGTGCCAGGCATGGGTCATTTCCGTTTTCAAATCATAACGCAGTTGTGCGCCGGCCGCCGGCCTTGCGAAATTCAGGCCGCAACGCCTCGACCGCGAAGCTTCAGCCCTTTCCCTCGCGCGGTTCCCGAACCTGGAGGGTGGAGATCACTTCGCGGACCCCGTCGGTCTCCATCGCCAGCAGCATCGCCTGGCTGATCTCCTCCCGCGACGACACCGCCCCGGCCAAGGTGACCACGCCGTCGGTGGTGTTGACGGAGATGCTGAAGGCGGACAACTCCGGGTGCGCCAGCAATTTGCCCTTGATGGCGGCGGTGATTCGCGCATCGGACGTCGCGTCTGCGATCGCCCGCCCGGTCTCCTGCGCCTTGCGCCGCACCACCTGACCGCTGCGCGCCAATTCCTCTTTGATATCCTCGGGCTGAAGCTTCAGTCCTTCCATCCGATGTCGAAGGTCCTCGCGCGCCGGCCGGGTGGCCGAATCGAGGCGGCTGGCCGTGTCGCGCACCGCCTGCCGGCCCTCGCCCGAGGTGTACAGCCAAAGCGCGGCGGCGCCGATCAACATGCCGACGATTAATGCCAGGATAGTCTTCAATGTTCGCTAATGCCCCTAACTTAGCGGGCAGGCGGGCCAAGTCAAATCCTGCCGCCGCAACACCCCTGCCGCCCTGCCGCCGCTTCCGTAATCGCCACCTCCGTCCTGAGAAACGCGGCATTCCCGCAAACCGCCGCAGGCCGCTGCAGGGCTCCAGTCATGCATTCAAGGCACCAATGCCGCCTCAGCCAGGCGCGCAACCGCGCCAGGCTGGATGGCCTGCAAACATCGAGGAATCCCCACTGCGCGGCAGGGGGGATGCGCCTGTCCCACGCAGGGGCATGGCGACGACAAGTGGCGGTGCGACGGGCCGCGCGGCAGCCACTCCCCCATCTCGGGGTGATCGCGAAAGAGCGCCAAGGTTGGAGTCCCCAAAGCCATGGCCAGGTGCAGGACACCCGAGTCCGGTCCCACATGCAGCCGGCAACGGCTGAGGGCCGCCGCCAGTTCAGCGATTGCCAGGCCCGGCGGCAAGGCAACCACGCGCTCGTGGGCAACGCCTTCAGTAAAGCTCCGCAGCCGTTCCTGTTCCCGCCGGGCGCCGCTGGCGCTGACCACAATTCGCAGGTCGGGAAATCCCTCGAGTAATTGGCGGCTCAGTTCGATCCAATGCTGCAGCGGCCACTCCCGCAACGGGTCGCTGGCGCAAAGCGAAAAATGAACCACCCGCTTGCCGGACAGGGATTCGAACCGTCGCGCAGCCGGTTCTGGAATTTGCAGGTCCCAGCGCGGCGGCCCCAGTTCAAAACCGCCGGCGGCCAGCACCTGGCGCTTTTGTTCATAGACGGGCAGGTCCTTGCTCCGGCGCGGGACCCATTCCGCAATGAGCCAGCGATTCCAAAAGTGGTTGCGCCCCCCTGCGTGCGCCAGACGCCAGCGCGCCCCCGTCAGGGCGGTCAGGAAAATCGTCCGGTCCACCCCGTTGAAATTGAGAGCCACATCATACCGTTCCCGGCGCAGCTCGACCAGCAGCTTCCATTGCCGCCACCAAGGGGGGCTGTTGGGCGGCAGCGGGAAGGCGCGCGCGGCATCCACGCACGGCGCCAGCGCCAGGACTTCGCGGCCCACGGGGGCGGAGAGGGTGTGCAGCACCGCCTCCGGATAGTGGCGGCGCAGCTCCCATAACGCGGGCACGAGGTGCACCGAGTCCCCCAGGAACCCGAGGTCCACCACGAGAATCTTCCGGGCCCCGCGCGTTCGGTCGTAAAAGGTAGCCAGCTCAGAAGCCATGCACCGCCCACCAGATAAAGGAAACGGAGCCGATTGACGATGCAAAAGCGCCAGTCCAGGCGAGGGGCGCCGGTTACGGACTCGCCGCGGGCATTGACTTGACACCCAGACAGGGGAACCTCCAACCTCCCCGGGCATGGCGGAAACGATTCAGTACGCGGAACCCCTGCGGGTGGAAGACCCCTCCGAGTGCGCCTTTTACCATCGCATGGAACTGCCTGGCCTGGGGGTGGTTGGCGGACAGTGGGATTTGCGCGACGTCATCAACGACTACCTGGGACGGTTTGATTTCAAGGGGAAGCGCGTTTTGGATGTGGGGACCGCATCCGGCTACCTGACCTTTGAAATGGAGAAACGCGGGGCGGAGGTGGTTTCCTTCGACATGGCGGAAGGGGAGCAGTGGGACTTGGTGCCCCAGCGGGTGGTTCGGCGGGAGCCAGCCCGCGTGGCCGAGCGGTTGACCGCCGGGCATCGCAGGCTCAGGAAGGGGTACTGGCTGGCCCACGAGCGGCTGGGCTCCCGGGCCAGGGTGTTCTATGGCAATATTTATCATTTGCCCGAGGCGCTGGGACCTTTTGATGTGGCGATGATGGGGATGATCATCGGCCACTTGCGCGATCCGTTCCACGCGCTGCACAATGTCGCCCGCCTTTGCCGTTCCCATCTCATCCTCACCAACCAGAGTTATCATGCCGAGCGGGCGGAGGCTTTGCTCATGCCCAGCGTTGAAAACCAGGAAACCATGGCGTGGTGGGCGCTGTCAGATGGGTGCTTGAAACAAATGTTGCGAATCCTCGGGTTTGAAGTGCAATACACGTGCGCGTGCGAACCCCGCTGTTTGGTCCCGAACCGGGAGGGCCGGGAACCCTGCATCTCGCTCGTCGCGCGTCGGATCGAGGAATAACCCGGGGCGAAGCCGCCCGACGGCGGGCGGGGATGGCAGTGAATAAGGCCGAACTCGGCCGGAGGGCCGGAGGCCGTTGCTCCACAATTATTTTGCGGCTGACGCGCGTTCTGCGTTAAAAGTAGCCCGTTCAGATGACACGCACCTGGAAAGCCGATTACCGCAACCCGTGCCGTTGACGATGCAGAAGCGCCTGCCAGTCTCGGTATGCCTGATTTCGGGTCCGGAAGCCCACCGCATTGGCCGCGCCCTCGAAAGCGTGGCGGAATGGGCCGGTGAAATCATCGTGGTGCTGAATGAGGACGCGTGGGATGGGACTGAAGAAATCTGTTTGAAGCATGGCGCGCGGGTTTTTCGCGAACCCTGGCGCGGGTTCATTGCGCAAAAGAACTCCGCCGCGGACAAGGCGACCCTGCCTTGGATTCTGAACCTGGATGCCGACGAAGTCGTGCCAGCCGCGCTGGCGGCGGAACTCGCCACCGTGGTCAGCTCTCCCAGCCCGCAGCATGCCGCCTACGAGTTTCCCCGGTGCACCTTTTATTGCGGCCGCTGGATTCGTCACGGCGACTGGTATCCGGACCGCGTTTGCCGCCTCTGGCGGCGGGGGGCGGCCGCTTGGACGGGCGAGGACCCGCACGCGCGGCTCAAGGTCAATGGAACCGTCGGGCGTCTTGCGTCCGACCTGCATCATGAGAGCAACGAAAGCATTGCCCGGCAAATTGCCAAGATTGTCCCCTACCATGCCGAGCAGGTGAAGCAGCGGCTGGCGAGTGGGCGTTCCGCCGGCTTTTTCGAACTGGCGGTTCGGCCGGCGTGGCGATTTTTGCGGGCGTATGTTTTTCGTCTGGGGTTTCTGGACGGCTGGCAGGGCTTCTACATCGCCGCGCTGAGCTCCTTTTCAACGCTGACCCGCTATGCGCTGGTGCGTGAGGCGGAGGAAAAACCCCCGCAAAGCCCATGAGCGCGAGACCGGGTCTGAGCCTGATCATCAATACCTTCAATCAGCCGGAATACCTGGCGCGGGTATTGCGGGCCGTTTCCAACCAGCGTTCCAGGCCCGAGGAAGTGCTGGTGGCGGACGACGGGTCAGGGCGGGAAACGCGGGCCGTGTTCCAGGAGTGGGCCGGGCGGGAAACCTTGACCACACGCCATGTCTGGCAACCGCACGAAGGTTTTCGCCGGGCGCGCATTCTCAACCAAGCGATCGCCGCCGCCACCCAGCCTTACGTGGTGTTCCTGGATGGGGACACGGTGCCGCATCCGGACTTCCTGGCCGATCACCGGCGGCTGGCCCGGCCCGGCGCGTTCATTCAGGGCCACCGCGCCCTGGTGCAGGAGCAAGGCGCCGCGAATTTCGGCCGGGGCGAATTCCGGTGCGACCGGAGACAGGCAATGTGGCGCGGGCAGATTCGCGGGGTCAAACACGCTTTTCGCTGGCCGCGCCCCCTCCTGCGGAGGCGGGGCGACCTCGAGGGCATTCGGGGTTGCAACCTGGGCATCTGGCGCGAGGATTTGCTGCGCGTCAACGGCTACAACGAAGCGTTCGAGGGTTGGGGGCGGGAGGATTCGGAGCTGGCGGTGCGCCTGATGAACTGCGGCATCGAGCGATTCGATGCGCGGGGATGGGCGCTCTGTTTTCACCTGTGGCATCCCCCGGCGCCGCGGGAGCGCCTGCCGGCCAACGACGACTTGCTTGAACGGGCGATTCGTGAAAAGGCGACCCGTTGCGCCCGCGGGTTGGACCAATACCTGAGCCCCTCCGCCCCATGAGCGCTGTCGAAGCCTCCGCCGCGCGCCCGGCTTTGCGCGCGCTGCATCTGAACTCGCTGCTGACTGGCGGCGGCACCGACGACCAGTGCGTCAAACTGGTGCAGGGCTTGGGACAGCTTGGCGTCGAGGCCCGGCTGGCCGGCCCGGAGGGGCGGGAATACTCCCGAATCGCGCGCGATCTGCATCTGCCTTTTTGCCCCACGCCGCCGGAGGGGCCGCTGAAGCTGGGCTTCATTCTGGCAGCGGCCAGGCTTTTGCGCCGGGAGCGTTTTCCCATCGTTCACGGCCATCACGGGCGCGACATCTGGCCCACCATCCTTGCCGCCCGCCTGTCCGGGGTCCGACCGCGCATCGTGCTGACGCGGCACCTGGCCAAAAGCCCGAGTTCATGGTTCAGCCGGCGATTTCTGCTGGGCCAGTGTGACGTTCTGATTGCGGTTTCGCATTTCACCGCCCGGGTGCTGCGCGAGGGGGTCTATGAACCGGACGCGCTCGAAGCCGAGCGGCGGGCGCGGCCGCCGCTGATCGGCGACCTGTCCCGGATTCGGGTGTTGCATGGGGGCATTGACACCGGGCGGTTTCGGCCGTTCGACGCGGCGGCCCAGCGCCAGCAGTGGGGGCTCAAGCCGGACGATTACGCTTTCGGAGTGGTGGGGGGCTACGAGCCGCCGCGCGGGAAAGGCCAGCGCGAATTCCTGCGGGCTGCGGCGCGGATTCATACTGAAATCCCTCGCGCCCGCTTCCTCATCATCGGCCGGGGCGGACTGGCGGAGCAACTGCGCGCCGACATCCAGGCCCTTGGGTTGGGGGACAAAGCCTGGCTGACTCCGTATTGCCACGACATGCCCGCCGCCATGAACGCCTTGGATTGCCTGGTTCATCCGCAGGTCGGCACCGAAGCGCTGGGCATGGTGCTGCTCGAAGCGTTTGCTTGCGGCAAACCCGCCATCGCTTCCGCCCTTGACGGCATCCCCGAGGCGTTCGCGGTGGCCAACTACGGGACTCTGGTTCCGCCGGACGACGTCGAAGCGCTCGCCGCCGCGCTCCGGCATTGGGCCGCGGTCCCGCCCCTGCCCCCCGCCCAACGGAGGCGGTTATGGGAACGGGTGGACCGCGACTTCTCGCTCGAGGCGAGCGCCGCGCGCATCAAGCAGTGTTATGAGGACTTGCTGCGCTCCCGCCAGGCTTTACCCTGCAAGCGACTATGAGCCCGAAAACCTAAGTTAGAGTGGGATTTTGATTTGAATCTCATGTGACCTGCGGGGTAAGGAGGGTGGCGGTTTCCAACTTCGGCGGAGTTGCTTTCGGCCATTGTAAGATGGCATCCACC
>Ga0116147_1002440_pt1 | contig 18739 bp, 12 predicted proteins | sample AD_JPNHG3_MetaG_FD_89749 | JGI IMG/M metagenome (GOLD analysis project Ga0116147, IMG submission 89749) | Active sludge microbial communities of municipal wastewater-treating anaerobic digesters from Japan - AD_JPNHG3_MetaG | ecosystem: Engineered > Bioreactor > Anaerobic > Digestate | place...
GGGCCAAAAGGATGAACGTACACGTTAGCAATCGTATATCTCGCCCGGACGATGTCACCAAGAGACAGTCGGGGTGGCTACGGGAGATTTTGGGCCCGGAAGGATGCCCCCGGACATGTTTTACAACTACAACGAAGAGGAAAAACGCCAAAAAGAACAAACAATCAGGAGCCAAAACGTGCTAGTTGGCAGGGACAGGCTCAGGGACCAGGCCCCGAAGTTAGAATGCTGACCTTACAAGACGGAATCCAACGTTGTCAGCGATGTGGTTAGGCTTGTCACTACCGCGGTAAGCCGAGCGCAGGCGGTCAGCGTTCGTCGAATAACCTCCCCCACGAAGGGCTCGCTTCGTCCCATCGTCAGGCCCGGTAGGATCGGTGCAATAGTGACCACAGGTAATGTGGTGGTTGTCAGTAAACCAGTCATTTACCCACTCCCACACATTACCGTGAACATCGTACAGACCCAATGGATTCGCCAACTTGCCCGCAACGGTATGGGTTTCATTATTCGAGTTGTAGCCATACCAAGCAACACTAGGAAGTTCAATTCCTAAAGGAGCTCCTGAGCCACAAACCGGCGTACCATCAGGACCAGTGTTACCCCCAACAAAGTATGGCGTACTAGTTCCTGCTCGTGTGGCATGCTCCCATTCTGCCTCGGTGGGCAAACGATAACCCGTACATTCAAGGCCATTAAAGGTTACTTCGCACTCAGAGGGCCCAGAACCTAGCTCACCCGTACAATTTCCGATGGTGTAACAGGGATCGAGGTATTCTCTAACGGAAAGCTTGTTGGCGTAATAAATCGCGTCGTACCAGTTTACTTTTTCCACAGGGCAATCATCACAACCACTGTGAGCAGATGGATTGTTACCCATCAAGGTCCGCCACTCTTTCTGGGTCACCTCGGTCTGCTTCATGTAAAAAGCGCGTGTAATCTTGACTGAGTGAACAGGCCCCTCGTTTGTGTTGCGGCACGCTTCGTCATCAGGAGACCCCATATAAAAGGTACACGCAGGAACCAAACACCAGCCATCAACACAGAAGTTTGAGGTTATGCATGCATCGGTCGCCACACAGTTTAGCCCCTCGCGACGGTAGCCTTCATCACAAATGCACAAAGGCGAGTTGTTAGTGGTGACCACACAAGAACCATAACCACCACAGGTGACGCCAAAGCACACCGAATCTGGCTGTACTTCACCCCCATACAACACGCACTTGTCACCGTCAGAATAGTAACCAGGGCGGCAGAGGCAGACGGGGGTATCATCGTGCCCGACTGCGCATACGCCGTTTCCAGCGCAATAGACCGATTTACATGGGTTGTTCGGCGAGGTCTCCTTGCACACATCATCTTGCAGTGTGTATCCATGGTCGCATACGCAGATCGGACCTTCGGCACCAAGTGCACAGCGCCCGTGCTCACCACAGTCGACTTCAGCACAAATGTTGGTACTGGGAACACACTTGTCGCCTTCCCATTGGTGCCCCTGATTACAGACACATAGGGCTTTGTTGTCATTAGTGGCAATGCAAGAGGCATTTTCACCGCAGTCGACCCCCGAACATGGATCGGCGATGCACTGTTCTCCGTCCCAGTGGTACCCTTGGTTACATACACACAGTGGCTGATTGGCACTGGTGATTACACAGAAGCCATTTTGACCACAGTTGACCCCTGAACATGTGGCAGTCGTTAGCACGCAGCTAGTACCTTCACGACGATAGCCTTGGTCACAGGCACAAAAGGCCTCGTTTGAGGCTGTCACTATGCACGAGCCATGGCCACTGCAGGTGACGCCTTCGCAAGGGTTGGCGGCCGGGGCTTCCATGCAAACTCCATTCTGCTTTGTGGACCCTTCATCGCAAATGCAGATTGGACCTTGGGATGAGACTGCGCAATAACCATTGCCGCAGTTAATGCCAGAGCAGAGATCGTCCAATTGGTCGCCACCATCTCCACAGGCGACGAAAAGCAGTGCTACCAAGGGTATAGCTCTCTTAAACATGAAAAACCTCCAACAGTCGGCGTTTGGCCGAAACAACCTCTTATTAACACCCTAATTAGTCAACAACCGACCTCACGAGACGGAACCCTAAACCGTCTGAACGTAGGTCGCTCGAAGTGAACTCGCGTACTGCAGACCGTATGAACCTGACTTCGTTGCTATAAGCGCCGCCACGCGCAACCCGGCCACGTCCTAGGTCCGGTCCCAATGGGTCGGTGCACTGTGGGTCGCATTCGCCGTAGTAGTATCTATCGTACTTGTCGTGCACCCACTCATACACATTACCGTGAACATCGTACAAACCCCAAGGATTTGGAAGCTTTGTGCCAACAGGATGAGGCTTACCACCAGAGTTGTCCGCGAACCAAGCAATATCGGTTAGTGCGATTTCTAAAGACTCGTCAGATTTGCAAGCTTCTAAGCCCCATTTGTTATATCCGTCACGAACGATGCCACCATTCCAAAGTGCAGTCGTGGTTCCAGCTCTGGCGGCGTATTCCCATTCTGCCTCAGTTGGTAAGCGATAACCGCGACAATCGAGGCCGTTAAAAACCACTGTTTCGCAGATGTCATAATCTAAACCATTGCCAGTACAATCATCCAGCTGATAACAGGGCGGAAGACCTTGTGCAACAGACAGAGCATTCGCGTACGAAACCGCACCATACCAAGTGACATAATCAATAGGGCAGCGATCTCCACAGAAATTAATGGGGTTTGGAGTAGTCTCCATCAATGTCTCCCACTCTTTCTGGGTTACCTCGGTCTGTTTCATGTAGAAAGGACGTGAAATCTTGACAAAATGAGCCGGACTTTCATCACTAAACCGGCATAGTTCATTCTCGGACGACCCCATTCTAAAAGTGCATGCTGGGATTAAGCACCAGTCGTTAGAGCAAGTAACTGAAGCGTCACACTCTTCAATCTTGACACAGTTCAGACCATTGCGGGCATAGCCATCGTCACATATGCATAAGGGCGACCTGTCGCTTGTGACAACGCAAGTACCATGACCACCACAGGTAACACCGGCGCATGGCGTGAGTGGCGCGTCCCCACCATCGCCCTCTACACACTTAGGACCATTATCGAAATCGGAATAATAGCCAGGACGGCAGATGCAGACAGGGGTGTTTAGGTCAGCTACTAAACAGACTCCGTCTCCTGAACATTCAACTCCATCACAGGGGTCGTCTGTCTGAATCTCCTGGCAAGCATCGTTTCGCCAAATAAAGCCCTCATCGCAAATACAGATCGCTCCATCAGCGCCAAATGCACAACGTCCATGTTCGCCACAGTCGATTTCCTCGCATGGATTGGTGGCGATAACACAAGTGTCTGAAGCCCAGTGGAAGCCTTGGTCACAGATACACAAGGCCTTCTTATCGCTTGTAACTACGCAAGAACCATTGGGGCCGCAGTCGGTGTCTGCGCAAGGTGAGTCTGATTGTTCAACTTTCACACATTTGTCACCGTCAGAATAGTAGCCAGGGCGGCAGTAGCAGACGGCGGTGTTGTCACTTGAGATGCCGCAAACTCCATTTCCTGCGCACACGACTCCTTCACAGGGGTTTGGTTCAGGGGTCTCCTTGCAAACTCCATTTTGCAGTGTAAATCCGTCGTCGCAGACGCAAAATGGCCCATCTGAGCCAAGCGCACAGCGCCCATGCTCACCACAGTCGACTTCCGCACAGGGATTGCCGGTTAAAACGCACTTGTCGCCATCTCGATGGTAGCCATCGTCACAAAGGCATAGCGGCTCAAAAGTGCTGGTTACCACGCAGAAGCTATTGTCGCCACAGGTGACTCTTGCACATGGGCTGGGGTCAATAACGCAATCGGTGCCTTCGGCATGGTACCCTTCGTCACAGGCACAAAAGGCTTTATTTTCGGCGGTTACTAAGCAAGTGCCATGATTACTGCAGGTCACACCGGTACAAGGGTCCGACGGCTTGGATTCCACACAAGTACCGTTTTGTGGTCTATAGCCATGGCCACAGACGCAGACTGGACCCTCGGGACCAACTATACAATGACCATTGGCACCACAATTAACATCAATGCACTGATTACCCGACTAATCGCCATCTCCGCAGGCGATAAAAAGCACTGCTACCAATGGTAAAGCTCTCTTGAACATGAGAATCCTCCAAACAATCGGTATTAGCCCTAAAGAAACCAATTTACAAACTAGGCGGCGGGAGTCCGTCGTTGCAAAAGTTACCACCAGCTTGAAATGCCGTCAACAGAATTTTGGCGTAAATATCGGGAATTTTGGGGACAGGGACAGGAGGCAGGGCCTGGGACAGGGCCGGGTGAAGAGTGAAGAGTGAAGAGTGAAGAGTGAAGAGTGAAGGGGGAAGGGGCAGGTGGCGGGGGACAGGGAGCGGGGGAAAACAATTTAGGGGTGCTGGGGCTGTTGGCTGGTATAATGCGGCGTCCTTGGTTCTTGGGTGGGATAGTTTGGTTTTAAACGGTACTGTTACTCGCGTTCGCTTCGTTAATGAACAGGGTGATTTTTCTGTTTTTGATGTTTTGCTTCCTGACAAAACCCAGGCCACTGTTAGTGGGCCTAGTGTTTTAGTTGCCCAAGGGCTCCAAGTGCGTGTAACAGGTGAATGGCAGGACCATCCTCGTTATGGCAAAAGATTTCGAGCTGCCTCCGTCTTGGTGCTGCCTCCGTCTGACTTGGATGGGATTGTTGCCTATCTAAAATCAGGCCAGATTCCTGGGATTGGGGAAAAATTTGCCGCCAGGATAGCTGCTCACTTTGGGCCAAAGCTGGCGTGGGTTTTGGATAACGAGCCTGAAAGACTGACTGAAGTTCCAGGCATTGGTAAGGATAGAGCTGCCAAAGTTGCCCAAGCATGGCATAGCCAGGTTGAAGAACGCCAGACCATGGTTTTGCTGCTCGATATGGGGCTGACGCAAAATCAAGCCTCAAGGGCGGTTCGTGTTTATGGCCATGAGGCTCCAGCCGTGGTCGCTGCTGATCCCTATGTATTGGCTGAGCATGTAAGCGGTTTTGGTTTTTTGACCGCCGATAAAATCGCCAAACGTGCTGGAATTACTGCTGATTCTATAATTCGACAGCAGGCCGCTGTCCGACACATCCTCTTGCAGGCATCAAACTTTGGCCACTTGTTTTTGCCACTTGAAGAATTGGCTTCCCAGGTAGCTGTTCTGACTGAGCAACCTGAGCAGCTGGCCTTGGATACCGTTGAAAAGATGGCTAAAGACGGCAAGGTGGTCGTGGAAACGGTATTTGAAGGCAAAATCGTCTTTGATATTCACCTTCACAAAGCGGAAATTCAGGTTGCAAACCGAGTCCGCCAGTTGGCCGGCATTGGCGTCCGACCTGTTGAGGTGACTGGTGAGGCAGTTTCAAGACTGGCGGCATCTCAAAGGGCCGCACTGCAAAGCATAGCGTCATCATCCATGGCCGTTTTGACCGGTGGACCTGGCACCGGAAAAACCACTGTAATTGGGGCAATCTTGAGCCTTGCTGACCAAGCTGGGTTAAAGACCGCCTTGGCCGCCCCAACTGGCAGGGCAGCCATGCGCATGAAGGAGGCCACCGGTCGAGAGGCCAAAACACTGCACAGGCTGTTGGAATTCAATCCCCAAAACGGTCGCTTCATGCGTGATGAACACAATCCCCTCGATGCAGATTGGGTCGTCATAGATGAAGCCTCCATGTTGGACATAAGCTTGGCTGATCACCTGTTGAGGGCCATATCACCTGGAACTAGGCTGACCTTTGTTGGAGACGCCGACCAATTACCCCCTGTAGGGCCTGGCGATCCTTTTCGCTCCCTGATTGCCTCTGAAGTAGTTCCAGTCGCCAGGCTCACCGAGGTTTTTCGCCAAGAAGAAGGCAGTGAAATAGTGGCCGCCGCACATCAGGTTCTAAAAGGCAGGAACATTGAATGTGGCACTGATTCTGGAAACAGAGGCCCTGACGAGCTAGGCGACTTTTATCTTGTCGTTCGCGAGGATGCTGCGGATCTGGCAAGGATGGCCGAGCACCTTGTAGCCGAGCGCATCCCAGCTAGGTTTGGCTTGGACCCATTGACTGACATTCAAGTCCTGTCCCCAATGCGAAGGTCCGAGTGCGGAACTGACGCCTTGAACACCGCTCTACGCCAGCGTTTGAACCCACAAGCAGCAAAGCAGCCTTTCCCAGCTGTTGGCGACAAGGTCATCCAAACCAAAAACAACTACGACCGCGAGGTCTTCAACGGTGACGTCGGTGTAGTGCTAAACGTCAGCCCTGAAGGCACCACAGTACAATTCGATGACCGCATAGTCTTCTTTGAAGCTGGTGAAACAGACGACCTAGCTCCAGCCTACGCGATTACCGTCCACAAATCTCAAGGCAGCGAATTTCCAGCAGTTGTAATCTGCGTCCACACCTCCCACTACGTCATGCTCCGCCGCAACCTGCTGTACACCGCGATAACCCGCGGCAAAAAGCTGGTAGTAGTCTGCACAAACCAAAGGGCCCTAAAGATCGCGCTAAGCAACTATCTGGTCGAGCCCAGAAATTCAATGCTTGTGGAGAGGCTTGGGGGGCGGGGTCAGGAGCAGGCTGAAGGGTGAAGGGGGCGGCAGTAGGAACAGGGTCAGGGTCAGGGACAGGGACGGGGGCGGGGCGGGAACAGGCTGAAGGGAGAAGGGGGCGGGACAGGAACAGGGTCAGGGGCAAGTGTGATTTGCTGTGCCTGGGGTGGCGGCGTCTCCACCTGGCAGGCGGTGGTCGTCCCTTGTTGTGCACCAAAAGAAGCCCCAGTCGTTGAACTCGTGGTCTATGCAACTGACATCGAGATTCACCGACGCTCCCTTGGCGGCTGGCCAGTCATTTGCCCCAATTTCATAGCGGACTTCATCAATTATTGTCCCATTCCAGGAAAGAATAATCTCGTCATCCGGCGCGGCCATGGTGAATCGACTTCCATACACCCAGTCAGGTACAAACCCACCATTCACTTTCGGATCGCCATTTTTCGCCAAAACCAACAGCGCTTGTGGCTCGATGACCAAACTACCCGAATCTGGCAGTATCCTTACGCGGTCTCTTTTAGCATCTGACAGCTCCCAACCTGCAATATCAATCGGCTTATCAGTCATGTTCTTCAGCTCCACAAACTCGCCATTCGACCCTCCAGCAACTGGAGTATGGTGAAACTCTGTAATCACTACGCTTCCCACCTCAAAACTCTCAATCTTACATTTCGCATCACATCCATCACCCGGAAGCTGGTTTCCATCCTCACAGTCCTCCCACACCTGATGCACCTTGTCTCCACAAGAATTGCTACCACAGCGCTTATTTTTCACCCCCGGACTACCTCGGTCCCCAGAGCTAAAAACCTCGGACTCCAAGCACCAATACTCAGGCTGATCATTCAAAACAGCATCCGTAAATGCTGGATCAAGCACGAGCGCACGACCAGCAGCCAAAGGCCAGGTACCAGCATCCCAAGCGACCTGATCAATCAGACTATCTTCACACCAAAGGGCAATATTCCCAGCTTTATTACCAAGACGTATTGCTGACCATTCAAGGTCACCTTGGATGCCACCGTTTTTGCCAGGGTCCATCTTCGCCACAAACACAAACGTCCGCCCATCCCCAACCACAAAGCTTTCATCCCTCGGAATTTGAAAGGTTTTACCTTGGCTTGTAATAGTCCAACCAGCCAAATCTATCGGGTCCCCTATCACGCTTGTGATCTCAAAATACTCCCCATCAGTGTCAGCAACCATCGCAGGATCTTGCATGATCTCGGTAATGACCAAGGCACCTGGAACAGGGCAGTCCAGCCTTGGAGCCTCAGGTTCGCCTTCGTCCAGTGAATCTTCTTCACCAACCGACGGCTCCCCAGTCTCCTCCAATTCGTCCACAGTTTCAGACTCCCAATCAATCAGATCAAATGGCGGCCTTTGTGGACCAACCACTTTCTCTTCATCACCAGATGGATCCGAAGCTGCAGCTACTTCCAGAACCTCAGCCAAATCATCGCCCTTGTTGGGGCCGCACAGCTGCGCCAAATCCAAGTTGCATATCCCCAAATCATCTTGGTTAAAGGCGTTATCGCTGGTTGCACTTGTATAACCCTGGTAGTCTGAGCAACCAAGCATCATAAACGCCAACCATGAAAGAAATACCCAACCAACTCGAACCATTGTTTTTGTACTTTGCATGGCAAAACCACCAAAACTGCAGACCAATTCATATCGACATTTCCATGCCAGCTGTTTCAGGCCGTACATCTTTGATGTCCCTTTCATGCCTCATTTCAGCGCTGTTCCTGCCTGACTGCGTTTCCTTGCGTGCCATTTCACACAGCAGCGATTTCCCTCCCTTTCAAGCCGCTTTTTTGTCGGCCGTTTTTGGCGCCATTAAATATCTGTAAAATCAAGGCCTTAGCAAAAGCACCGCAGCTTGCCTTTTTGGAGCAAATTAATCCTTGACGCACGCCGTTATCAGTTGTACAAAATAGTGACTTTCGGAGATTGCGATATGGCAATATCAAAGATAAATCAAATTCCCCCAGAACGCCTAAAACGAATCATGGATATTATGAAAAGCGTAGCTAATCCACTACGTTTTCGAATCATTTGCTTGCTTTGCGACAGGCCTCATAAGGTCGGTGAAATGGCCGAATTGCTTAATGAGCGCCAAGCTGCAGTTTCCCAGCACTTGGCCCCACTAAGGATGCTTGGATTGGTCGCAGTGGATCGCACTGGTGGTACTGCTACTTACTCTTTGAAGGAACCATTGCTTCGTAGCTTGGTTAATTGCTTTGAGTCTCATTTCTTAGCTTGAATGTCGCAGGCTATGTGAAAGGGGAGTTATGCCAAAAAAAGTCCTAGTAATCGTCGTGGCTGCTGTAGTCGTGATAGGCGGATTTTTGCTGCTAAAGCCAAAGTCCGCCAGTCCTTGGGACAAAATTCCCTCCTACCGGCCCCATCTGGACCATGCGTCGTTCTTTCCCGACCCAATCGCAAGCGGTCAGGAGGCGACTAAACAGTGCCTAGCCTGCCATCCAGATTCGTCCAAGGAGGTTATGGCCACCGCTCACTTCCAGTGGTTGGGGGATACCATGCAAAATCCACGCACTGGGCAAGAAATCAAGGTCGGCAAAAAGAACCTGATAAACAATTTCTGCATAGGAATTGACGGGAACTGGCCCTCCTGTACGCGGTGTCACGCCGGTTATGGCTGGAGTGATGACAAGTACGATTTCGACGAGCAGACAAACGTTGATTGCCTTGTCTGCCATGACCGAACTGGTACTTACAAAAAAGGGCCATCAGGAATGCCAGCCAAAGACGTCGACCTTCAAGCGGTTGCCAAGAGTGTTGGATTTCCCAGACGCGACAATTGTGGGGGCTGTCACCACTATGGTGGCGGAGGGCTGGGTGTGAAGCATGGTGACTTGGATGCCACTTTGGATAACCCTAATGATTACGATGATGTACACATGGGGCGTCATAACATGCTTTGCATAGACTGCCATGGTGGCAAAAAGCATCAGATCATGGGCAAGGGCTACTCGGTTAGCGTGAATCCCCAAAATGGCATCGCCTGCACCGACTGCCACGAAGAAAAGCCCCACGCAGATTCAAGGATTAACGACCACACTGATGCAGTGGCTTGTCAAACCTGCCATATCCCCACTTTTGCCAACAGAGTTCCAACAAAGATGGTTTGGGACTGGTCCAAGGCGGGTGATGACAGCAGAAAAGATGATGTGCATAACTATCTGAAAATAAAGGGCGAATTCGTTTATGATTCGGCTGTAATACCGGCTTATGAATGGTTTGACATGACCGTTGACCGCTACCTACTTGGCGACACCATCGATGATACCAAGATGGTAGATTTGAACCGTCCCAGAGGTCAGCGTGGCTCTCCAGGCGCCAAAATCTGGCCCTTTAAACTGCACCTTGCCAAACAACCTTACGACAAGGAAAGCAAAATGCTAATCCCGCCAGTTACAGCAGGGAAGGGTGGTTATTGGCACGAGTTTGACTGGGACAAGGCCATGGGTATTGGCGCCAAGCTAGTTGGATTGGAATACAGCGGCCAGCTTGGATTCGTCGAAACCAGGATGCATTGGCCCCTGTCTCATATGGTAGTCCCAGCCGAACAAGCCTTGCAGTGTAACGATTGTCACAACCAAGGAGGGCGCATGGATTGGAAGGCTTTGGGCTATGGAGCAGATCCAATGGATGTTGGTGGGAGGGGCAAATGAAGACCTCTTGGAAATTAGCAGCGTTAGTTTTAGCTATTCAACTGGTGGCACTATCAAACGCGCAGGCCCAGCAGGGTGAGCCTCCCCAGCGACAGGCCCCGGTAAACGAGATGCATCCAGCCTTTTATCTGCGTGATTCAACGGGCGCGGTGATATTACCGACAGTAGGCGAGGCAGATGACCTCAGCGCACAGGAGCCGCAGGATCCAGCCCCAGCCCCAGCCCCAGCCCCTGTCTCCATCCCAATCGCGCAGATCGATCAAAACAAAACCTGTGCCGATTGTCACGACACGGCCTTTATCAATTCAACCAGTTCGCATCACGCAAAACACGTTCAAGTGGACTGCCTTACCTGCCACTTGCCAGGTGGGGTCGAGGCCGTCCAAAACCATGCGTTTGACCCTAACGGCAGAATCCTGTTACCCATGTCTGCGCCCTCAAGCTTCAGCTGTGGTAGCTGCCATGGAATCACCCATGACCTGCAGACACCGCTTGAAATTCTGCCGGACCTAATGCTTGGTGAGATGCCTGGAATCTATGCCCAAACTCTGCGTACTGGCGAAATATACGCCGGCCAGTTCATGTCATCATCGTTACTGAATCTCGAAGGCAAGTTTACCCATGACCGCCCTTGGGATGTGCACGCCGCTAGAGGCCTGCAGTGTTCTGACTGCCATTACTCAGCCAACCATCCGCAAAAGGCGACTTGGATCAAAAAGGGGCCAGTTCATCTGAAAGAGGACCCTCGTTCCTTGTCCATTTCTGCTTATTTGAAGCGCCCAGACCACGAGCTGAAGGCGGCCACCTGTGAAAAATGTCACGATCCATTAAAGGTTCACAAATCAATGCCTTACGTTGAAAGACACACCCAAGCTCTTGCTTGCCAGGCTTGTCACTCTCCAAAGCTTTATGCCCCGGCGCTTAAGGCCGTGGACAGGACGGTGATCACCCAAGATGGCGGCCCTGTGATGCAGTTCAGAGGGATTGAGCATGCCGAATATAAGGCTCCTAACACCTGGTATTCAGTCGGATATCAGCCCATCCTAGGGCGCAAGCATACCGACGACGGTGTTCGTTTTGCCCCCTACAACCCTGTGGCGACTTGGGAGTGGGTATCATCCGAGGACGGCACCCCAGTTGACGCGCAGTTGGTGCGCCAAGTCTTCATCGGTGAAGATGGTAAATACAGGCCTGACATCATTAAGCTTTTGGACAAAGATGCAGATGGCCTGATTTCAGAAGGCGAATTGGCCCTTTCCAAAGAAGCACAGCTGGTAATACAAGAAAAGTTGAGCGCCCTTGGGGTTAAAAGTCCACAAATTCGAGGTGTTGTTGAAGCCCACCCAGTTAGCCACGGAATTGTTAAAGGCGACTTTACTGCGGCCAGTTGCGAATCCTGCCACTCCCAGGATTCTCGTTTTAATTCACCAATTTCCCTTGGAACCATTACTGGGCCACAAGGTGTCGAGCTTAGCGTAGCGCCAGATTCCGAGCTGGCGCTCAGCGGCCGCGTTATCGAAGTCAACGATCAAGAAGTCGTCCTAGCAGGTTCTGTTGATTCTACCGGCATTTACGTTTTGGGACACCACCGCTATGAATGGACAGACCAACTGGGATTCTTGATTTTCCTGGCCTCAATCCTGGGGGTAGCCGTTCACGGTGGCTTAAGGATTCTAAAAAGGCAGCCACACGCTGAAAAACCCATGCGACGTGTGTATCTATATGGAATCTATGAGCGAATTTGGCATTGGACGATGGCTGCGTCCATCATTGCCCTGCTGATCACTGGAATCCAGATTCACTTCCCAGGGTCAGGTTCTGGTCAAAGGTTCAACATCTTGGTCCTGGTCCACAACGTGGCCGCTGTAATCATGATTCTAAACGCGGCCCTTTCCCTGTTTTTCCACATCACAACCGGGGAGATTCGCCAATTCGTCCCACGCCCAAAGGGATTTGTACGCAGGATAACAGCCCAAGCCATGTACTACCTTCGTGGCATCTTCACTGGCGCAGCCCATCCTTTGGCAAAAAGCGCCAAGCACAAGCTAAACCCATTGCAGCAGGTGACTTATGTAGGCCTGTTGAATGTCTTGTTCCCATTGCAGGTCTTGACAGGCGCCCTGTTGTGGATCGGCGGGGTGGCTCCACAAGTTCTTGAACCAATTGGTGGGCTGTCGATTATTGGGCCGGTTCACAATGTCGGGTCGTGGCTATTTTTAACTTTTATAGTGGTTCACGTTTATCTAACTACTACAGGACACACTCCTGGTGCCTTGATCAAGGCCATGGTTAGTGGCTGGGAAATGCTGGAGGAGGAAGCAGAATGACCGCAAAGCCTTACGTCAATCCTTATCTTGGTGGGACTTTGCTTGGCATAGTCCTGTTTTCGGCCTTCTTGTTAACAGGTGGAGGCCTTGGAGCCTCGGGTGCGATCAATCGCGTGCAGGTTTCCGTAGTTGACTTGGTAGCCCCAGACCATGTTGACAGGGTGCCCTATTTTGCGGATTTGGCTGGTGGAGACAAAAACCCGCTGGCTGACCCGTCGGTCTTAATGCTGGTGGGCGTCCTTTTGGGTGGCTTTGCTTCTGGGCTGGCATTTGGACGGGTAAAGCCTGAAATTCGCCGTGGCCCCAATGTTTCCAACGCCACCCGCCTCATCACCGCCTTCATCGGCGGGGCAATCATGGGGTATGGGGCCAGATTGGCCAGGGGCTGCACTTCGGGTCAAGCCTTAAGTGGCGGCGCTGTCTTGTCTGTTGGTTCCTGGGCTTTCATGCTTTCGGTGTTCGCTGGGGGCTACATGCTTGCCTGGTTTGTTCGCCGGCTGTGGAATTAGGAGGGGCGTATTATGGGACCTTTCCAACTTACCGCTGATTTTGGTACTTGGATTTCGTACCTTGTGCCGCTTTTAATTGGTATGGGCTTCGGTGCCGCCCTTGAAATGTCAGGGTTTGGCGATTCCAGAAAACTGGCGGCGCAGTTTTACTTTAAAGACATCACCGTTTTGAGGGTGATGTTTACTGCAATCGTGGTGGCCTCGCTTTTGATAGGCCTTTCATCTGCCATTGGTCTTATCGATTTTGATGCTCTGTTTGTTAATCCCACCTATCTAGCACCCCAGATTGTTGGTGGGGTAATCATGGGGATTGGCTTCATCATCGGTGGATTTTGCCCTGGGACTTCCTTGGTTGCGGCTTCAACTTTTAAAATTGACGGCCTCTTTTTTGTGCTTGGGGCGACCTTTGGGATTTTCATGTTTGGTGAGACGGTTTCAAGCTTCGAGGGTTTTTACAATTCCACCTTCCTTGGCCGTTTTACTTTGCCTGAACTGTTTGGTGTTGATGCTGGCATTGTGTTGATTGGTGTTGTTTTCATGGCCTTGTTCATGTTTTTGGGCGGCGAGATGCTTGAGGATGTTTTTGGCAAAAAAGTACCTGCTGACAAGCTACGCTTTTTCCCCAAAAAGCCTATGGCTTGGGCCTTTGGCGGCATCTTGATTACGATTGCGTTTGTTACAGCATTTGTAGGTCAACCTGACGCTAAACGACTTTGGGAGCTGAAAGCCGCTGAATTGGGCCCAAAGATGGCAGACCGTTCAGTGTATGTGCACCCGATGGAAGTTGCTGAGCTGACCCAAAATACTGGTGTATATGTGAAGATCCTGGATTTGAGACCTCAGTATCACTACAACCTGTTTTATCTGCGCAATTCAGTGAACGTGACAATGGATCAGCTGGAGGATCCGGACTACATCAAATCCTTGAAGGCATTGCCCGCTAACACGGTGATTTTTACCGTCTCGACCGATGATAAGGTGGCTGCTATTGGTTGGCAGATGTTAGTGGCTCAAGGTGTGCCAAATGTTTACATAATCGAAGGTGGAGTCAATAATTGGATGAGTATTTTTACCCCACCTCCATGCTTGGCTTATCCAAAAAAAGGTGAGCGTAAGGCGGAAGAACCGGCCTTTGTATTCCATCGTGCAGTAGGCGACTGTTGCAACACCGCATATCCTGAAATCAGGCACAAGGAAAAGCCGACTGACTGCCATCTTGAATCCTTCTCTCAAGACGCAGCGGCGCACTCGGAAGCAGGCGAGAAAAAACCGGAAGCCCCAATCGTAAAATTCGAGCGCAAGGTAAAGCTGGAAAGAAAAGCCGCCGTCCAGGGTGGCTGCTCCTAGTTCCAGTCCCTGATTCGTTCCTGCCTCCCACCCCCGTCCCTGCCCCTATTTCCAATCGCCAACCCTGACCCGTTCCTGTCCCGGTCCCTGATCCTGTTCCTGCTAATTTGCACGTTCTGGCTCCAGATTATTTGTTCTTTTTGGCGTTTGTTCTCTTCGTTACAGTTTAAAAACATGTCCGGCGGCATCCCTCCGGGCCCGAGATCTCCCATCGGGTCCCTGCCTCCTGTCCCCGTCCCCCCCCCAGCCCAGGTACAACAACCCCCTAGAACAGAATCGAACAGAACTACCTGGAATGAATCAAGAATGTTGAGTTAGCACTTGATGCACAGTGTTTGGTACTTCACCCAAATCTGGTCTTCGGCTTGTGGCATGCAAGAGCCATCTTCATCGAAGATGATTGAGTTTGAACCTCCATCGTAGCTCCAACCAGGTGATTTACATTCCACGCCGTTGACCTTAACTTCGATACTTGCTGGGTCAGCCAGTCGTGAAAGGAAGAACTGGACCTTGGGAACAAAAGTGACCGTTCCGATCTGGTTCATGATTGGAGCAAAGGTGCTCTCACAGATCGATCCAGACAAACCATCAGTCTGTTTTACCACCTCAAGGTAACGCTTACCGTGTTGAGCACATTCGTCTCCGCCTGTGCCAACGATAGCGTTAAAGTGCATCATGCCAACGTTGTACCAGCCCTTGATGTTTTTCAGGAAGTCCGTGTAGAAGTCGATACCTGCAGCAGACTGGTCCTCTTCGTCAGCCAAAGCAACGACTTCCAGTTGGGCATCATCTCGCAAGAAGCCTCTGTTCCAGCCTCCACAAGTGCCGTCAATGCAGGTGTAGCCACACTTGTTTGGATCAGGGCAGATGTTCGGATCGTTTCTGCACTGGGAATCACTTGAGCATGAAATTCCGGTGTCGGTCGTGTTTGGAGCCGACAGTGCTGCCTGTGCAGCTTGGAGCCCAGCTTCTTGCTGGTCGGAATCTGTCGTGTTACATCCAAGGTTTACCAACTGGCTGAAGTTACCACCGCTGGTTGGTGTCAAGTACCTTGGAGTCTTACTGGCATTACCAGCATTCAGTCGTCCAATGACCTTATCATCCAAAACGTTAACGGAAACGACCCCGATGTGATACTCGTTCTCCCAAACGTCAGCGTGCTGGATAAAGTCGCTAAAGCTCTTGCTCAGGACCTCCTGTTTATCACACATGGAGCCCGAGTCGTCGATAACAAATAGAATGTCTACTTCCTTACCTGACACCTGCTTGAATTCGTCAATCTGCTCGGTTTCGTATGTTCCTTCTCCCCTCAATGGTATGACAACTATTGGGTTTTCACGGTCAGTTACAGATATCTGCAGATTGCATGCATCTGGCCCCTCATCCAATGGCTTGTACTGAGTTTCAAAGCAAAGTGGGGTACCACCACCCAAGATAGCCCTTGGCAACGCAGGCACGTTAACTGACTTGAACTCGGGGGTACAACCCTTAAAGACGATGTCAGTAAGCTTAAGAGGGGCATTACCAGAGTTGTAAATACAAATACGGTGTCTTTGCGAACAGCAACCAATGGTGTTCACACCGAAATTAACCTCGGAGGGCAATACGCTCACCTTGGCAATACCTCCGGCCCCGCGCAGGTTAGCCGTACAGGTCGACCCAGCAGGGCATGCGGGGATTACAGTAGGCTGGCGAGTCGTAGCGTCATCAGCCTTAATCGCCAGCAATCCATAATAGTTAGAGAGCAGACCAGCAAACAAACCACCTTGTTTGGGCGGGTTAAAGTTAACGGTCATTGAAACCCTCTGTCCAGGAGTTAAAACGGTGCCAGGGGCCGGAATTCCCTGAACGCTGAAGGCCTGTGACGCGTTACCAGTTAGAGGCTGAGGACAACTATTTGCCCCGCCACCAAAAATACCGCCGCCACAGTCAGAGATTCTGAGCTCTCTGAAGATACAGTCACCACTACCATCATTCGCTAGGAACAACCTTTGACTTTCCGGGAAGCCGTAGGCAACCGTTCCGAAGTTTATCGTCGCTGGAAGAGTGCCGATTCTGCATACTGGAGATTTAACTCTCTGGGCTACAATCGGGATCTCGATAGTCTCCTTGCCCTTGACGTTGGTGGTCATTCTCAAGGTTGCAGTTACTTGACCAGTATCAGGACCTAAATTCGTGAAGAAAATCGTTACGCTCTTTTGTTCTAAGCCTGGGATAAGCCCCTCACCTTCACCTTTCAGGACAGGGAACGTGGGGTCATCTCCAAAGGTGAACTCTTCTCCGTAGGTATTCGGATTAGCGTCCACTATTTCCATGGTGTATATCTTGGCCAAGCCACGCCCTTCGTTGATAAGGGTGAGTTGCCTTTGAACCGGGACTTTTTTGGCCCCGTTTCCCATGTTGATCATGTCGTTCGGAACAGTTATGAGTAGCGGCGCCTTAACCTTACCATAGATTGGAATCATCGTTGGCGAATGGGCAGCATCGTTACTGGCGATAGAAACATGTCCAATAGGAGCTCCATCATCAGGTCTCGGGGTTTTAGCCGTCCACTGAACCTTGAAAGCCTCCGAAGTATCGCTTTCATCAGGAATAATAATTGGCTCGGTTGGAGCGTTAGACACTGCAAGATTTGCAACTTCCAAACTACCGGGGAAGATTTGAATATCATTAGGCTGAATCTCAAGAGAAGCGTTACCTGCATTGCTTATGTGCAGAGTTCCTTCAGCCGTTTCATCCAACGATACCCAATCAAAATCAATCACGCCGGGAGTGATAACAATTCTTGGACCAACTTGGCAACCCTGTACACTGAAATTCCAATAGGATTTGGCCCCCTTCTTGTCCCCAACTACCTGTAAAACACTTGTCTCACAAAGATCGCCGGCTGGTGTGTAGTTGATTACAAGTCCCATATCTTCGCCTGGCATCAGTTCGACAGGCAGTTTGTCGCCATTTTTATGTGATATTGCAGTTATTTCAAAGTCAGGACTGCCGTCAAGGCGAAGCCCGATGTTGGTGATATTAACCGCATCCGAGCCGACGTTTTTTAAGATGACATCCAAGTCCTTGCTCTTGCCAACGTGGACATGTCCAAAATCAATTGGATGAGGATTGGCAATTAGCTCTGCAACCTGACCAAGTGCGCTGATAGGGATTCTGGTAACGTTGTTTAGCTGAACTACGTTGTGCCTGATGACCAGATGACCATTGTCTGCGTTGGAATCAACAGGCGAATAGATCACCGTCAACGTAGTGGAATCGCCTGGTTCCAATGTCATAGACTCAGGACCTTCAAAGGAAAACTCATCAGTGCTAAGTCCTTCGAAGGAGATCGTGGCAAACTCGATGGTTCCCGAAGTGCCAACGTGGGTCAGTGTAACGGTCTGCCTGCTGGTGTTACCAATTGGAACACGCGCAAAGCTGAGGGTCGTTGGGTTGAAGGAGAGGTTCCTGTCCTCCACTACTGAGGCGCTCTTACAGCTACATCCTTGAGTTGTCATTACAAACAAGGCGGCTACAGTCAGTCCAAACGTTACAGCTCTTAAGCGATTCATCTAAACCTCCAACACTAGGAAGGAATCCTGCACACTCGCAGGCGAACCATTGTACATTATTTTTCCATGAGGAACAGTAAAAATTTCCATATGGAACAGTAAAAAGTGAGTCTAGGGAAAAAGGGGCAGGGGCAGGGAGTGCGATTATGAGAAATTGGTTTTTAAGAAAGGATGGCGGGAATTCTAGGGCAGGATTTTGCAGTTGCTTGCTTCGCCGTTTACAGCTGCTGGGCCTTGGGCATGGCCTTGAGACGTGCCTGCGGCACCACCGTTGCCGGCTCCACCTACGCTTGAAAATGTATTGGCTGCTACTGGGTTACAGTAGTTTGGTACCACAGCTGAGCCGTCAGCCGACAGAATGCCGTAGGAGTTGCCACCGCAGCCTCCGCCACCTGCGCCACCTGCGCCAGCCCAACCACCGTTACCACCGAAGCCACCGCTGCCGATAGCATAAACATATTTAAGAGGCGGGGAAACATGGATCGTACCGCTGTTACCGCCTTGACCACCTATGCCCCCCATCCCACCATTACCTCCAGAGCCACCATTGCCGCCAGCATTGCGGCTGATAAAGTTATTTGAAATTACGGGTACTGTGCCGCCATTTGAGCCCACGATGAAGATCCCGATTGAAGCGCCTCCAGGCTGTCCTATGGCACCTGCTTGACCTGCGCAACCACCAGCACCACCTCCACCGCCAGCACTACCTAGCGTGTCTCCA
>Ga0116147_1002454_pt1 | contig 18696 bp, 13 predicted proteins | sample AD_JPNHG3_MetaG_FD_89749 | JGI IMG/M metagenome (GOLD analysis project Ga0116147, IMG submission 89749) | Active sludge microbial communities of municipal wastewater-treating anaerobic digesters from Japan - AD_JPNHG3_MetaG | ecosystem: Engineered > Bioreactor > Anaerobic > Digestate | place...
ACTAGTGATGGGGGTCCGATTCCCTCTAGGCGCACCCAGCCGAAGTGATGGAACTGGTAGACATATACGGCTTAGGACCGTATGGGGCAACCCGTGGGGGTTCAACTCCCTCCTTCGGCACCAAGAGGATTTAGTTCTGTCCGAAAGTGCTGAAAAAGAATATAAAAAATTATTAGCAATTGCTAAAGATCCATTTGACAGTAAAAAACTTATCGGATATTGTTTGAGATCAATGATAAAGAAAAGAGGATTGGGGTTCTAAAAACTGCACATAGACGGAGTTTGTAAGTTTTGAATTTCGAATTCTGCTCAAGCTGAGTTATCTTGAAACACGTTGTCGAGCCGGTCTAAAATTTGATTAATTTGCTCATTGCTGATGTTGTCTTGAGTAGCTACAATTTTTCTATTTTGATCCCTTAAGTAAAAACTAACTGATTTATTTTTGTAAATTTTAGCCGAAAAAATCTTTAATTCACTTTCTTTAGGAAAAAATAAGCCGAAAGTTAGATATTGGCCATCGTCGTCATAATTTACCCACAATTTGCCTTCAATTCCTCCCATACCATCATCACTGGTAAGTGTTTTTCTAATTTCTTGGTCATTTATACATTTGGTGAGTAATTCCGGAATTTTTGTTCCCAAAGATTGGTAAAAATCATTATTGGTAATGTTTTTGTAGCTTGTCCAAGCCTCACACAAAAGATTGGCGGGATCTATAAAGAAGGTGGAGTCATTAACTAAATAACTGCGAATATCATCACGTTTTTGAAGTAGATAAGCCGGTAGCCAACTTTTTGACCAGATATCAGACGATGACGCTGCTTTTTCTCTTTCTTTCGACATATCTTGATTATATCATTTTTTAAAAAGAAAACCGTTAATTCTTTCTTTTAAGTCGGTTTTAGGACGGTAAATAGTGCTGTTAGTTGTTAAAGGGCTGATTTCTATGGGTTTAATTTTTTCCCAGGCAAGATAGTTTTCTTTGAAAGGATTAGTAGAATTTACTTTAAATTTAAAGCTGAAAATTTTTATTTGGCCGGGAAAAACTCGATGATTGTCGGTACAAATTGGCTCAACTTGGATATTGGCACTGGCTTGGGGCTGAAGACAAAATGAAGTTTCACCCCAAATCGATTGGCCGGTATTTTTCAAATAAATTTGACCAGAATATTCTTTTTGAACGAACATGAAAATCGGCAAGTGAATTTTTTGAAATTCGAAATTGGTGATCTGATAGGGCTGATTGGCTGATTTCGGTTCATCTATAAAACATTTGTATTCTGGTAGAAGTTGTTCTTGATTATCCAGCCAAGAAAAATTATTAAAAGGCGGTTGGGGATAATTATAAATAAAAGGGGTTACAGCCTGAACTTTGGGATTTTTAGCATAATCACGGACAATTTTTAGGGTTAAAGCCGCGGCAGCTTGGCAGGTATAGGGCCGCTTGTGCTCCCAACCGGTTTCGGTGATAAAAATGGGAATATGTTGGGGAAAATATTTTAGTTCATAGTTAAAGTCTTTAGGACTGTTTTGGGGGTAATAGTGGCTGGCCAAGCCATCAAATTTACTGAAGTATTCTGGTTTATAATGTTTAATTTCATCGTAGACATTGGCAAAATTTTTATAAGCCGGCATTTTTTCCGGGGCAGCCAGATCTAATCCCGGAGAGAGAATAAAAAAATTGGGATTGAGTGATTTAAATTTATCAACGGCATAAATTGCCAAATCGGTAAAATTTTTAATATCCACTTGTCCACCCCACTCTTGACCATGATTAATTTCATTAAAAAGAATAATATGTTGGGGAGTTGACGGCCAGTTGAGAGAATTGAGGAAGTTGGCGAGATTATCAATATCGGCCCGAGAGGGTCGAAGCCAGACATTATTTTCCATAGTGGTAGCCAGGCGGATTATGGGAATAATGTGGTATTTTCGGCAATTATCGAAAAAATTCTGCCAAGTATAATAATCGAGCTGATCAGTTCTAATAACAATGGTTGCCCAACCCCAATCGCCCCCCGAAGAATTAATAACCGCCTGAGCTGTGGTAAGATCGCTCGGTTGAGTTAAGTGAAGACCGTAAACATTTTTTGCTAAAATAGGATGACAGGAGAGGAAAAAAAGGGCTAAACCCAAAACGCAGTTGAAAAATTTAAAGTTTTTAATCAATTCGTAATTTGTAATTTTTAATTATTAATTATTATAGCGGATGGATAAGGAAGAAATATTACAAGCAAAAATTAAAGCAGTCGAGGAGGAAATTCGTAAGACACCCTACGACAAGTCGACCGAGCATCATCATGGGGTTTTAAAGGCCAAACTGGCTAGATTGAGGGATGAGGTGGATAAAGTAGATCAAAGGAAAAGCAGTAAGGGAATTGGTTATGCTCTTAAGCAATCAGGCGATGCTACCGTAGCTTTATTGGGGCCGCCAAGCAGTGGTAAATCTACTTTATTAAATTACCTGACTAAAGCTGAATCCCTAGTTGGGTCGTATGATTTTACTACTTTAACCGTAATTCCCGGAATGTTAGAGTATAAGGGAGTAAAAATTCAATTATTGGATTTACCGGGAATAGACAGCAAAAAGACAGTAAATAAGGGTTTGAAAAAGAAAGTTTTATCAGTGGTCAGAGCCGCTGATTTGGTTATTTTAATGACTGATTATCAGAGGCTAAGTTGGTTGTCAGAAATGGAAGAGGAGCTTTATAGGAATGGTTTTAGGTTGAATTTAATGCCCCCTAAAATAAAAGTCCATCGGACTGGCAAAGGCGGAATCCAGATTATTGATCCTTATAGAAATTTTGATGAGGCAATTATTAAGTCGATAACAGCCGAATTGGGTTTTGATAATGTGATTATTCAAATTGAGGAAAAGTTAACCGATGTTGATGAATTAGTAGACGGATTAGCGGGATCAAGACAATATATGCCCAGCATCAAGCTTGTGAACAAGCTTGATGCAATTAAAAATTACGAATTACGAATTACAAATGGAACAATAGGAATTTCAGCGAAAGAAGGGACGGGAATTGAGGAGTTAAAGGAGGAAATTTGGAAGAAATTAGGATTAATAAGAGTTTATCTTAGAAAGGAAAGATTCGGTAAAGCGGATAGCAAAGAGCCGTTGATTATTAAAAATGACAAAACAATTGCAGGCGTTTGTAGAAGAGTGGCTGGCCAAACAGGCCAGAATTTTAAACGGGCTTGGGTATGGGGACAAAAAGTAAAATTCCCTGGACAGGAAATGTCTTTTTCCTCCCCTGTTTTCGATGAAATGGAAATTTATTTTGGTCAATAATTGACCAGATTTCTAATTTTAATACTTCTAGATTTTAATTCCGTTTTATTTATTTTAGGATTTTGATCAAAAAGTTTTTGGGCTTCGGTATTAGGTCGAGGTGAAAACCGAAAAGTGTGAATTTTTTTAAAACCTATTTTTCGGCATAAATTGTATGTTTTTTGGAAGTCAGCTTTAGTTTCAGTGGGAAAACCAACGATAATGTCGGTACCAAGGGATAAATTTTTGATTTTTGATTTTAAACTTTCAAAAACGTTAATGATTTTCTTTTGATTATAGGGGCGGCGCATTAATTTTAAAATCCGATTACTACCTGACTGAATGGGAATATGAAGAAATTTGACTATCCTTTTATTATCTAATAGGTTTAAAAACTCGTCATTGAAACAATTGAGGGGAATAGAACCAAAACTGATCAGTTTTATTTTAGTCTCTTCAATAATTTTTTTAACCAAATCAGTTAAACCATATTGATATTGGGCTAAATTAACTCCCGTAATAATAATTTCGTTATATTCCGCCTCAATTTTTTTGATAGTTGCTACTGCAGTTGATGGAGCGAGCGACCATAAATGCGGCCGTTTTTGAGGGACGATACAGTAAGAGCATTTTTGAGTACAACCAGACTGAACCCTGAGAAGATATCTTTTATGCGGCGTATATTTATCTCCTATCTTTGGTGAATAATAACCATTGGTATTAGTCAATATATTATCCTTTAGTATATTGTCGATTGTCAATATGTTTTGAATCTTATTTAAATTAGCACAACCAGTGGCAATAATTAATGATTGGGGATATTGTTTTTGAAGAACCCGAATTTTAGTCAACGATTCATTTTCTCCTTTTCGGGTAACAGCACAAGTGTTGATTAAAATAATTTGAGGGTTATCAACTAAAGATGGGGTAAAACCATAATTGATAAAAAATTGAGATAACTGATTGATTTCAGCGGCGTTAACCCGGCAGCCAAAATTGAAAACCCGGAAAGCCTTGGGTGAAGAAGATTTTAATAGTTTGATTAAACTTCTTTGGGAGTTAATTTTCATTGGCGCGGATGTTTCCGAATGAAGTCTTTAATATATTCCATAATGCCGATGGTTGTTTGCCAGCCCAGTTCCTGACGGGCTTTATCCGGTGCTTCCCCCGATTCTAATCTGCCCGGATAACCATCGATAAAGTGAATTGGACCGCCGAAAGCTTCGGCAATTTCAATAATGGAGTATCCCTTGGTGTTGCCCAAGGTGTAACCGTCGCCTTGACCTTTTTCTCCAACTAAAATAATCCCCTTGGCTAAATCCTTAACATAGGTGAAATTTCGCTTTTGAGTACCCGGTTTAATTACGGGGAGTTCTTGGTTGTGTAAGTAGGCTTGTTCAAATTTAGCGATGAGAGTGGCATATTTTCCGACTCCATTTTCTCTTGGGCCGAAGGCATTATAGAAGTAGCAAATAGCATGAGGAAGTTGGTACCAGCGGCCATAGTCATTAATTAAATCGACATTAACAGCCTTGGTGAAAGAATAAGGATTTTGGTGACGGCCATCGCCTTCGATAGCGAATTTGGTGCTGGAAGCGGCGTAAACCAATTTACCCACTTTTCTTTTTCGGCAGAATTCGGCCACGGCAAAAGTGCCAATAATATTCATGTCATAGACTTTTTCTACCTCGTTAAAAGATGGAGTCGTCCGGGCATATTCACCCAAATGATAAATTATGTCCGGTGTTTCAGGAATTAATTTATCAATATTTTTGGTATGGCCCCGGCGGTATTCGGCTCCACGAATATGATTATGAATACTGCCGTTAAAATAATTATCGAGGGAGATTACTTTGTTGTTTGGGTCTTTGACTAATTCTTCGATGACATGTGAACCAACATGACCAGCGCCTCCTGTTACTAAGATAGTTTTCATGAACTATTATATCAAATTAACAGCCCAGCCACTCCCGTTTTAATTGTAGAAAAGTGCCATTCTTAAGCGCTTTTCTAATTTGATTTTGAAGGTTGATCATAAAAGATAAATTGTGGTAGGTAAGAAGACGATAAGATAATAATTCCTGAGCTTTAAAGAGATGATGGATATAGGCCCGACTGTAATTTTGGCAAACGTAACAGTGACAATCGGGGTCGAGCGGGGCAGAGTCACTTTTTAATCTTAAATTTGAAATTTTAAATTTGAAACCCGCCTGTCGGCTAAGAGCGTAGCCGGCGCGGCCGAGTCTGGTAGGCAGGGTGCAATCCATCGAAGTGATCCCTTGGCCGAAAAAATGAAACAGATCATCAATCTCCCCCACTCCCAGGAGATGGATTGGTTTTTTGGTTTTTAAAATAGTTGGTAAAATCCAATCCACCACTTGACGCATTTTTTCCTTAGATTCACCGACTGAAATACCGCCAATGGCAATTCCGTCAAAATTCTGATCACAGATAAATTTGGCCGATTCTTGCCTTAAATCTTTAAAACAGCCACCTTGAATTACACCGTATAGTTTCAAGTTTTGATGTAATTTTCGGTTGAGTTTTTGGTGTTCGGCTAGAGAGCGTAGGGCCCAGCGATGAGTTCGGCCTAAGGCTTCCCGAACATCTTCCTTTTTGGCTGGGTAAGGAGCACAATCGTCGAAGGCAACCAGGTAGTCAGCGGCTAAATTATGTTGAATTTGGATTGATTTTTCCGGAGTAAAAAAATGTTTTGACCCATCAATATGGGAAGTAAATTCTACCCCATTATCAGAAATTTTAGATAATTTACCAATAATGCCTCTTTCTTGGTTGAGAGAAAAAACTTGAAAACCGCCGGAGTCTGTAATAATTTTACCGTTCCAGTGGGTAAATTTGTGGAGGCCACCGAGACGGCGGATAACTTGATCACCCGGCCGGAGATAAAGGTGATAAGTGTTACAGAAGAAGATTTCGACACCAATCGTTTTTAAATCCTCAGAAGTGAGGGATTTAACTGTCGCTTGGGTACCAACGGGAATGAAAGTCGGTTGAGAGAGCATATGTGGAGCTGGATACCGTAATTGGTTCGGATCTATTTAGCCTGGTGGACTATATCACACCGACTCGCCAACTACAGTTTCACACTCTTAAAGAACATTAAGATGTTGATTCTTTTGCTGTTAATCAATAACTCTGCACGTATTTTACTTTATTCGTTTTGTGTTGTACAAGATTGTTGCTATACATTTCTGTCTCTTCTGATTTTCATGCTTCTCGAGACCGATTTATTTATTATAAGAAATTGCTTTACCTATCCAAAAGTAATTACTTTCAAGCCAAAAGAAAAGCTCGATAGTTTCATTACAGAAGACTAAATTGAAAATAGAATTCCCTTAACTTGTCTTTTACCTGCAGTTCTTGCGACCCCCCCAAATTCTACATAATGGTCCCCCGTAGCGGATTTCACGACATTAACTTCAACCGATTCTATTTGCCCAGGTATATTTTTAACCCTAAACTTTTCCAGCAACATATCCGCCGATGTCCCTCCAGTTGTTATTGCCGCATCGGAAACAAACACAAACAGATTTGCATGAGGGAATCTCTGTTTGATTGCCCGGTGCTTCTTTAACACAGCATCTATTTGATTTTCTAGTATTAATGGAGTGTTCATACCATATATTTTGTCAAGGACAAAAGCCATTCCTTGTGAGCCATCAGCTCTAGTAATTGGTTCAACAAAAACTAATTCATCAGAAATACTCCCTTGTCTTTGCGTCTCTGATTGACTATATAGATAAAACTTATTTAGATCTCCAAATGTTAAATTAGTATCATTATGACAGCCCTCTCTTGTACAAGATAAACATTTACGTATATTTTCAATAATCGTGTTTAAATTGTCTGTAGTAGTACTGGTAATGGCCTGTTGAGTAGTCTGCGCATTAATAATTTTATCTATTTGGTTTAATTCATCATTTAATAAAGGACTCGCTGTTGTTGTACTCCCTTGCTTTAAACCACCAACTTTATTTTTAATTTGACTATAGATGCTTTCTAGTTTAACAACCTGTTCACGAATTCTAGAGATATACTCTGTAATCATGGTCTTTTCCTCGGGTCTGAGTTCATCTTCGCGTTTGACAACTAAATTATCTAAATAGCTTAAATCTTGAGACAAAGCCATTGCGCCAGATGTTGGTCTAAAGTCTTCACCTAATCTTTTAAATATTTCAATCACTTCATTGGATGGTTCGAGTAAACTCTTTAGGGATTGGATTTCTGGTTCTGCTTTTGTTTCTTCAACAAAGCTCATCAGATTGACAACCATTGAAAGCGGTTTTATACCGTCTTGAAAATGTTTCTTTAACACTTGTGGAGTCATTTCCAAGCCATTCTCTTGCATTATTTGGGAGATACGAGCTTGTATTTTTCCTTCTTCCTCTGTAAATTGAGCTGCTTTTGCTGGATTCATGAGCTGTTGATACATTCTTGCCACAACTGAACCAATTCGTTTGTTGCCATAATCTAGCAATAACCTCATCCGTTGTTTATCTAAAGGATCAGTGTAGAGATCTAAGTTTTCCAAACCTCGAAGATTAAGAATAATGTTTGTCAGCTTAACGTCAATCGTTTCAATATTCCCTACAACAACATTCGAGGTTTCTTGCTGCATTAACTTTAATAACTCTGGCATTTCTTCCGGTTGTAGTCCAAGGTTTTTGGCAGTTAGGGGATTAAGCCTCTGTCTTTCCTGAAGGAACCGCTTAATGTATTCACTTTTCTCCGGAACCAAAAGCTCATCTGGATTTATCTCAACGCCTTTCCTATAATCGTTCCACCTGTTATTAATCATCATTGATAAATAAAATCCAAGAATAGTCTCTTTTTCTGGGGTTCTAGCGTTAAGATTAGCTAAATACGTTGATATATTTGTAAATGAACGTATATATTCAGGAGTAAAGCTTTCCGGTATCTTAATAATTCCAAATCGCTCTTTAAATAGACTAGTTATTTCACCTCGCAACTTTGTTTTTTGCGCATCAAAAGCTTCTTTACCAGTGTCGAATACGTCTGCAAAATTACGAATATCCCGTCGCATATCTATTAATTGATCTTTTCCAAACGACTTTGCGCCTTTTTTATTTTTTCTTTCCATCAGAACCAACTTCGTTCTATATAGCGGATATATATCGCTCGTAAACTCTTTTAGTTGGGCCGGTGAAAGTTTTCCAAACAAATTAAGGTAATCCGAGAATATACTGGGCGCTGCACTTATAATGTCACGGGAGATATTATAAAAATCAGTTTTATCTTCGTTCGACCACTTCTCTCTAGCAAACCTTTCTTCCATTGAAATTAAACCTTGGCTAATCTCAAGTTTTGTTCGCTCAGCAGTAGTTTCTCTAGTAAATACTCGATTTACACTATTAATTAATGTGTTCAACGAATTTATTTGACTTAAAGGTCCTGCGCCGCCGCAATAATTGATAAATTCGGACATTAGGTTTAGTGAGAGGGGAATTTCACCTGGCTTGCCTGATTTTAAATAAGTTACCCACTGATCTCTTAAACCACTTAGACAGGCATCTCTTATTTTTGGGTCATTAAATAAGGCATTTATCTTTTCAGTCGAATATGGGGAAAGTTTTGGTAATCCGTATATTTCGGAATTTGATCTAACAAAACCCATTAACAATTGCTGCCAATTCAATTGACTGAGTTCTACCGTCTGCCCCGAAGCTAAAACTCTATCAATTTGTTCCAGTTGGCCAGGAACAATTCTGGCCAATAAATCAGTTAATTGTAAATCTTTACCGCTTTGAAGAGTTCTAATTCTCTCACCAATTTTCATTTCCAAATCTTGGTCAAGTGTAAAAAGATTTCCCCTTCTTACCTGTTGTAAAAATAACACGCCATCATTTGTTTCAAGGAACAATTTAGGATAGGCAACCGCTATTTCAAAGTTTTTATCGTCTAAGATATCTTCTCCCAGCAATGCCGGTAATTCAAGAGCGCGCTCCTGAGTTATTTTCTGGTCTGCAATTAATTGCACTATATGCTGGAGCTGAGAACTCTGATTCCTGTATTCAACAGTAAGTTTACGAAAGAAATTTAGATTCTCATCAGTTTCGAGGAATAGTTTGGGATTATCTACTGCGAGATAAAAAGACGGACTACTCAGGACGTCGGTTGCTATAACTGGTAACTGCAATGCTCTTTCATGCGAAATCTTTCCATTTCCTACCAAGGTTACAATTGAATCTAGTTGTTTTTCTTGTTCAGGGTATGCAGCAACCACCTCTTTAAAGAAGGTAACACTTCGATTCCCTTCAAATTGCTTACAAAATTCGTTCAATAAAGTACTATCCCTAACTAGAGCTGGAACTGTTTTATATGCATTCAAAAAGGCGGGTAAATCAGTAATAGGAATTGACGGATCTTTTAACCTTCTTAAAACTGGATCACTAATTAAATAATTTAACGCAACAAAATCAGATTTATTCTCTAACACAAGCTTGGAAACAGTATCAAACCTCTTTATTACCTCAAGTTTTTGTGAATCAACCGGCCCACCTTCTGTTTGAAGCAAGGAAAGAAGATTATCCCTGAGTCCATCATTAAAATAATGGTCACTTATGTAAGATGTTTTATAGTCACTTTCCTTGTACTGAAGCCATGTTTTTTCAGAAGTACTTCTCAAAAAAGTAATGGCTTGGACTATAGAATTTTGTTCTTGCTCATTTATCACTCCGCGCTTCGCTAAAATATTAACAATGGCGTCATTTTGTAAAGACAGAGTGGCTAGTGTTGTAAGTCTTTTATCGATATTTTTGTCCTCAAACAGTGATGCCGCGACATCTGCAGCAACGCGTTTAATATCAGGATGGGTAGCATATTCTCGATAGTTCCAGTTTTCTAAGGTCTCTCTAGCAGTTTTCAAAGATGGATGTGTTTTTTCTGCCTTATCTAAAAGCTGCCGCCACTCAGGTCTTTTACTTAAGTTATCTAATGTCCAATTTGCATGTACTGTTCGATAATTTAAATTATCAGCAGCAGCCAATATAACTAAATTTCTGATGGCGTCAGGAGTAGGGTAGTAATAGAGCATTTCAATATCTTTACCATCGGTATCAGACAGCGATTTATCCATAGCCGTCGCATACATCTCGATATCACTTTGGCGAATACTTTCACCAAAAAGTTCTTTTGCTGATTTTGAAGATTTCAATGCATTCCACCAATTCATGTCTTCATAAGGAGACAAACCACCATCCCCTTTAAATTTACCCAACAGTCTGGTATTAAAAGAGTGCTCATCACTTTGCCATCCATCGGCAGGTTCTATTGCTTTATCAAATATTGAAGAAAATCTGTTCCCCTGCTCATATCTGTTGTTAAACCACTGATCTGCTGCCTCTTTAATCGGACGAATCTCAGCTGCCGCCATATTTACTACAAAACCTTGCACAATTTGTTCATCACCACCCCTCAAGAGAGTGTCACAAGCGTTTTTAGCATCGTAGAACCCGGTATTGTAATCAAAAAACTTATCAAGTTCTTGTCGATAAACTTGTCTTTGTTCTTCGGGGTCATTTCGATGATCTATATATGTTCTTAAGGCTGAATAAAACTCCGCCTTTCTTTTATCTGGATATTTTTTCTCTTCAGCTATCCTCTCAACCTGTGGGGCTATAACTTGTTTTATATAAGCATCTTTAATTTCTGCAGTTGTTACGCCGTTTTCTTGAATTTCATGGGCAAGTTTTTCGTATTCAACTCGAACAGCTTGAATCTCCTTGCCAATCTCTTCCAGCAGAAGTTCTTGTTGTTTGAGACGAACAATAGATTCTCCTTGGGATAATTGGTCCACTATTTGTTGTTTTGCCTCAATTTTTGAATGTAAGTCATTCAATTGAGCTTCCAGAACCACTTTTTGACTAATTAACCGTCTTCTCTCAAAAGCTGCAGGAATTTTTTTCAAACCTCTTGCTTGGTTTAACGCCTCAAGTTTCTTATCGATTTCACGCTTAGCAAAATAGGGACGCATTGAAGTTTCGTTCAATTCTTCTTGATCGGCAGCTGCCTTACTTCTAACTTGTTTAGAAACTGCTAAAACTTCACGGCTTTTTGACAAAAACTCGGCTGGTGAAATTGACTCGTCCTTAGCTAACGCTTCAAGCTGAGCCCCTGCATCATTAGCATTGATTTGCGGGGTTTCTACACTTATCGATTGATCACTTAATAATCCTAATGCTTTTTCAGAGTGAGCATGTGCACTTGCACGAATTTCAGCCATCCTAGCTATAAGAGGGTTGGGTTTTTCTACTTGTGGCTCTGGTTGAGCCACTATAATTGGTTTCTCAGTTATTTGGGGAACTTCGCCTACGCCAGTAGGCATGAATTCGCTTGTACCACCTTCCATATTATTTTCTCCAAAAAGACATGATTTAGATTAATGATCCTAAATTAAGTATACAAAATTACAGGTCTTTTACAAATTAGGAAGCTATTATTTTCCCTAAGATTGGTATTTTCCTTGCCCTAATTCTTTGAAGTTGTAATAGTTGGTTTTGTTTATTGCCAATAAAACTTCACCATCTCGAGTCAAAAAAAACCAAAGTAGTTTGGCGAAGTGGTTATCGAACTCCTTCTATCTATTTGTAGTGACTTCTGTCATTTATGGAGCGGGGTACGGGAGTTGAACCCGTCTCTCAACCTTGGAAGGGTGGCGTTAAACCGCTTAACTAACCCCGCAGCTTTGCTATAATATCATGGTTAGCCGGGGTGGTGGAATGGTATACACGCAAGACTTAAAATCTTGTGGCCCACAAGGCCGTGCGGGTTCAACTCCCGCCCTCGGCACAATGAATCGCGGAGCGATTCAAATTTAAAATTTGAAATTCAAAATTTTGGATTGAAAATTTGTTGGCGGGGATTGGCGCAATTGGCTAGCGCGTCCGCTTTGGGTGCGGAAGGTTGTAGGTTCGAATCCTATATCCCCGACTTGAAAACTATGAAAACCAAAACGGTCTTAACTGTCGGTGTTTGGGACTTGTTTCATCAAGGACATTTGGATTTCTTAAATGGGATTAAGAAAAAATACCCTGGTTGTAAGTTAATCGTTGGAGTTTTGTCCGATAGATCGGTAAAAATTAAAAAAGGTAGAAATCGGCCTATAATTGGGGAAAAAGAAAGATTGACTATCGTCCAAAATATTAAGGCTGTTGATGAGGCATTTTTATGTAAATTTTTTAAAAATAAAGAAGATAGTATTCAATATGAGTTGAATCGGTTAAAACCGGATGTGGTGGAATGGGGTGGTAAAAAGTTTTCGGGTTGGTCGACGACGCGAATAATTGGTAAAATAAAGAAAATTAGTTAGCCAAGGTGTTGAAATTGGTATACAAGCGTCGCTCAGAACGGCGTGGAGAAATCCGTGCGGGTTCGACTCCCGCCCTTGGCACCACGAATCGTGGAGCGATTAAAATTTAAAATTTGAAATTCGAAATTTTTAATTAGAAAATAGTAGAAAATAGATAAATAAAGATTAGGAAATAGAAGTCAAAAATTTTTGTTATAATAGGTGGCAATTTAGCCGAAGTAGCCAAGGTGGTCACGGCACTGGTCTGAAAAACCTGGGATGTTGGTTCGATTCCAACCTTCGGCACTTGCGAGAATAGTTCAGTTGGTAGAATGTCTCCTTGCCAAGGAGAAGGTCGCGGGTTCGAGTCCCGTTTCTCGCTCCTATTCGACAGAGGGTTTGTCTTTTTGGGCAACTTTAAATTTGGGTCTGTGGCTCAGTTGGTTAGAGCGCTCGGTTTACATCCGAAAGGTCGGAGGTTCAACTCCTCCCAGACCCACCCAGAAATAATTTTTAATTTTAAATTAAGAATTAAAAATTAATTTTTAGCCGACGTGGTGGAACTGGTATACACGTACGCTTGAGGTGCGTATGCCGCAAGGTGTGGGGGTTCAACTCCCTCCGTCGGCACATAAAATTGCAAGGCAATTTAAGTTTTTGATTTTTAATTTCTATTTTTTTTATTTACTAATTTTTAGTTTAATTAGTAAGTAATAACGCCTGCCAAAGAGGTTTTTGTATAAATAGGGTATGAACATTAAAGAAATAGAAAACAGCTCTCTGGTAAGCAAAAGCCAACTGCCTGAAGTTGATTATGTTGTAAATCCCTATGTAGGGTGTAGTCATGGGTGCGTTTATTGTTACGCTCGGTTTATGAAAAGATTTACGGGGCATCAAGAACCATGGGGTGAGTTTGTGGATGTAAAAATAAACGTAAGAAAATTAGCTGAAAAGGAATTAAGGAAGGTGGGAGAAAGAACAGTCTTGCTTAGTAGTGTAACAGACCCCTACCAACCACTGGAAAGAAAATATCGGCTTACTCGACAAATACTAGAACAAGCAGTCGTTAATCAAACTCCGATTTCAATACTTACAAAATCAAATTTAGTTTTACGAGATTTAGATCTCCTGAGTCAATTGAATTATTGTGAAGTTGGGATGAGCTTTTCTAGTTCAGAAGATCAGATTAGAAGAGTTTTTGAACCGAGAACAAGCAGCATAGAACAAAGATTAGAGGCTTTGAGAAAGATTAAAGAAGCAGAAATCAGAACTTATGCCTTTTTAGGACCAATCCTTCCAGGATTGACAAACCTAGAAGCCTTATTTGAGTGTTTCAACGAAGCAGAGGTTGATTTGGTAATGGCAGAAAACTTAAATATGAAGGGAGCTATTTTTCCTTCTTTAATAAACGCAATTCAAAGCCATTATCCAGATTTGACTGAATTATATTACCAAATAAAGAAAAACCCTCGAAATTACTGGGATACTGTAAAAACTCAAATATCTGAATTGGCAAACCAATATCGATTACCAGTCAAGTTATACTTTGATCATTAAAGACTTTCGGTTTTGAAAGTGTTATTGAGCTTTTCCAAAGATTTTGGTCACTGGGGTGCCCAACCTAGCTGGACAAATGGAACGATTTTAGGTTGGCAAACTGGTTAGACATTCTGGAATTTCCAGAACTTACCCTCAAATCTACCCAGCAACTTTTAGCCGTAGCCTAAAACTATCTCGTCCTATGCCATTTCCTTAAGCCTTTTTGCTGTTTCTTTAATCTTTCTTCAGCACCTCTCACAACTTCTTTTTTATTAGAGGGTACATAGATAGTAAATATTTCAAATAGTTTTAGCCACTGATCAAGTGTTAAGTCAGAGGGTTTTGCCCCTCTGATTCCTAGTTCTCTTTCTGTGATACTTCTTTGCCTTGGACTAAATACTTCTTTAAATGCATCAAGTATTGTAGGTTGCCACTGGTTGTATCCATAAACAACAAAATCTTTAAACCATTGGCAAAATTCAGGTTTTACTAAAGGCTGTTCTCGTCTCCTAAATTCAGCAAGGACTGTGTTTATGTTAGGAACAGGAGTAAATTCTCCTCTGTCTATATTTGTAACTATGTCTATTTCAAACCAAGGCTTTAATAAAATTGATATCTGTGAGTTTTTTGCTTTTGGTCTTCCTATAAAGCGAAAGGCAGCTTTATCCTGCATGATTAAGTAGGTGATCTGAGGTAAATTTCTATCTTCAGTTAATTTTCGCACAATATCAGCCGTCATATTAAAAGGAATATTGGAAAAAACCTTGTAAGGTTCTTGTGGTAGTTGCCATCTTAAAAAATCGGCTTGAAGGACTTTGACATTGGTTAAACCCCGAAGAGAAGTTCGAAGGTTTGCTGCCAGTCCTTGGTCTATTTCAACCGCTATTACTCGGTTAGCTCTTTTGGCTAATTGCTGGGTGATTACCCCTTTACCAGGACCTATTTCCACAACGAGGTCACTATTATTTATATCCACTTTTTCCACAAGACTAGCGACAAATTCTGGTCTTCTTAAAAAGTTTTGCGACTGCCATAACTCACGGTCACCCCATTTAATATCACTTCTTTCAGATATAACTTTTTTCAATATTTCTCCCCCTTTGTTGTATTATAAAAAAATAATACGGAAATGATAAAACATTAACTCTGGGCTAAAAAAACTTACAGAATGGGTTTCAAAAAATAAATATAAGATTGAAAAATTAATCAATAGCTAAATGATGCGGTTTGATATATTTACCCTGAAATAAAAAAACAAAAATATTGTGTATGCAGGATACAGTGCGGGTGTGTGTTCTTTCTCCTAGTTTAAAGGGGTTGGGAATAGTTGATAACCCTAAAGAAGAAGCTGAAGGGTATGATAAACCTGTCATTTGGAGAGGATGGTTTGGTTATACGAAGATATTAAAAACAATAAATAGGTTTTTTTCACCTGTTCGACGTACGTACAACTTATAACTTGCGCTAAAATAGCTGTTATACCATTCATTATGTTTTTATTTTCTATTTGGTCAAGTTTTAGAGATTTTATTCAATCAATTAGCCCTTGGGTATTATTTTTAGCTTGGATTATTTTTGCCGTTAGGCCACTAAAAAGATTTTTTTCTAAATAAAATTGCCAATAGTTTAGAATATAGTTATGGCTTATTCTAATAACCGTCGTTGGAGGTATAAAAACTTAACAGTGTTTTTGTTGGGCATTATTTTAGCTGTTTTTTTATCCAGAGTAGAATCATTTCATTCTTTTTTACTTCATCTTAATAATTTTGGTTATTTAGGAGCTTTTATTGCTGGTATCTTTTTTGTCTCCACTTTTACAGTTGCTACGAGTGCTCTAGTATTACTTACTCTTGCGGAATTTTTATCCCCCATAGAAATTGCTTTAATTGCTGGTTTTGGTGCTGTTGTTGGTGATTTACTAATTTTTCACTTGATTAAGGATAGTTTATTTGACGAAGTCAAATTTATTTATAACAAAATTGACCAAAAAAAATATTTTAGAAAATTATTTTACTCTAAATATTTTAATTGGATGTTGCCAATAATCGGAGCTATAATTATTGCCTCTCCATTACCTGATGAAATTGGAGTAAGTTTGATGGGTTTATCGAAAATTAGTACGCTTAAATTTATTTTTATTTCCTACATTCTAAATTCTATTGGCTTATTTTTGATTATTTCCGCCTCTGTAATTATCAAACCTTAAATTTATAAGGTTTTATTGGCTGTTTCTTTTACAAATCTTAGTAATTAATACACTTACAAAAAAGTAATTTAATTACAAAAATAAGAGTTATTCATATAAATTATTTTCTATTAGTGTAGCCAATAGAAAAAAAGATATTCCTATCATTTCCATTCCCTCTTCGATAGTAATAAATTAAACATAGATATTTCTACCATAAAACCCTTAAATTTAATATTTAGTTTAATAATTATATTTACATATTCATGAATTTTAAAAAACTCATTCAAAGATAAAATTATAAAGAATATACCGTAATTAAAATCTAACAACTAGTGATTTTTTCGTTTCACTTTCTTAAGATTAGTTAATACTAAAAATCTAAAAAGAAATGAAGCCAAAGTGTATTTTTCATCCAATTAAAAATACTTGTATTTATACCTTAAACTCTTATTAGATGAAATAACAAGTGTAAAATAATAATAATCACTAAGACCGCAAAAAACAGCTAAAAATAGTCAATTGGGTCCGATAAAAACGTAACTCCCCTCATATATTCATGTTATCTAGAAACTGCTAATTTATAAAGAATATATTTGGGACAAATTAACTACTAAGCTAAATAGTAGTAACCCTAATAAATAAACATCAAGTATAATATGTGTATTTAAAATTACCAATTTAATTTTGTACTCTACGATATCAACACTGTTGCTAGTAATTTTTAGCGGATTACTTATCTCTAATAGTGTTATTTATCCAACATTTACTTCTAAATATTTTGGAGTAAATTCCTTGGAAGTTTTTACCGTTTATTCTTTAGCTTTGTTAATTTCTTTATTTTTCAATTATATCCTTATTCCTAATAAAATATTAAGAATAAACAAACTATTATTTCCATTTCTATCTCTTATTAGCCTGGTTTTGATTATACTAGAAAAAATTAACTATCCAAATTATGTTTTGCAACATCTACACATATTCACTTACTCTTTTATTTATTTACCTCTATTAAGCGGAATAATTTTTTATATTTCTATTTTTAAAGAAGAAAATCAATTTAAAAGAAAAATACGCGTTTTATTCCCAATTATCCTAATATCTCTCCATTACTTATGGATTGATCATTACTCTGTTTTTTGGAATTTGATAAAAGAAGACTCTATATTGGAATATACACAATTTATATTTTATTTTTTAGCAGCAATTGGTGCATTTAGAAATTTTTTACAACTTAAAAAAAATAAAAGCAATAAAACTTATTCCATATTATTTTTATTGCTTTCAATTGGTTTGATTTTTATATCTCTTGAGGAGATTTCTTATGGGCAGAGGATTTTTGGATGGAAAACTCCAAGTGAGATACAAAAAGTTAATATACAGAAAGAGACAAATATCCATAATATTTTTAGTTATAACATTAATGAAATTGTTTATATCTTAATCAGTTTTTATGGGATTTTTTCAGAAAAGATAGTTAATATCTTTTTTAAAAAAAAGAAACAGAAATTAAGTATCTTAATAGTTCCCAGGTTTTTACTTTTTTATTTTATATTTTTACTTTTAGTTTATTTTGACAGACGCTTTATAAATCTTAATTATGATACTGTTGTTAATAACGCCTTTAGAAAATATGCGCTTTGGGATTGGTTAGAAGTGGGTGAGTTATATTTAGCCATTGCTTTTTGGGCTTATACAAAAAATGCCAATCAATCAATTAAAACAAATGAATCGCTACGAATTACTTAAACCAACAGTATTAGTATAAAGTTTACATAAATATTTTTAGATATCTACTCAAAATTACCATTGAACCTTTAGGATTAGTATTCAACCCCAAGAATTGATAATCCAATCAGAATTACTAATCGAGAGCTATCAAACCCAGACATTGATATAATTACTAGCCTATATGAACAATAGACTCAGAACAAATAATCTTACAGGACTTTTTTTCTAAAAGTCAGCAAAAATATGCTAATTAAATTTATTAACACATTAGGGATAAACAAAATTGGAGTTTGTTACAAGACGGAAAGTTCGATATTACAGTTTGCGGTGCTCCAATTAAATAACTCCTATTAAGAACAAACCTATTAAGAACAAATCAGTCGTTTTTGATCCACAGAAAAGAGATTCGAGCGGAGGTTTTTCGAAGGTAAGAAACCGTTATGATTCTCACTTTTCAAAATAGCACTTTAGAAGAAAAACACGGGTTATTCAAGGGAGTAGGGTCACTAGGGGTGCCTAACCTGGCTGCCCCGCGTGGATTCGAACCACAATAAACAGCTCCAAAGGCTGCTGTCCTACCATTAGACGACAGGGCAATTAAGGTAAATTTTCTCTATTAAACCATAAATCTTG
>Ga0116147_1002459_pt1 | contig 18659 bp, 12 predicted proteins | sample AD_JPNHG3_MetaG_FD_89749 | JGI IMG/M metagenome (GOLD analysis project Ga0116147, IMG submission 89749) | Active sludge microbial communities of municipal wastewater-treating anaerobic digesters from Japan - AD_JPNHG3_MetaG | ecosystem: Engineered > Bioreactor > Anaerobic > Digestate | place...
AGGATGATGGTAGCACTGCTCCTTGATCTGTAATCGACTTTATGCCTTGCAAGGATGATGGTAGCACTGCTCCTTGATCTGTAATCGACTTTATGCCTTGCAAGGATGATGGTAGCACTGCTCCTTGATCTGTAATCGACTTTATGCCTTGCAAAGATGATGGTGGTACAGCCTCATCATCTGGCATCGACTTTATCATTTGTGATGTTGGATGAGAATTCAATCTAGGTATAGGTGCTAAAGGTGCTGACAATCTAGGTATAGGTGCAGGAGTTGGTGTAGATGTAGGAATAAATCTAGGTATAGATTGTGGTATTGGACTCGATGTTGGACTCGATGTTGGACTCGATGTCGGACTCGATGTTGGACTCGATGTTGAACTCGATGTCGGACTCGATGTCGGACTCGATGTCGGACTCGATAGTGGACTCGATGTCGGACTCGATGTTGGTGACATAAGTTTAGGTTCAGAAGAAACTACAGGAGGAAAGTCCGTAGATTTAGATGAAAGAATATTGTCTAAAGAATATGGATGAAGCATATATTCTATCCAAGATTCTATATTTTCTAAAATAAATGTATTGTCTTTTAATTCTTGAAGGATTTGTACTGTAAAAGAGTCATTATATTTTGCCATATATTCATTGATCAAGTTTTGTTCTGCATTTTCATCTGGTTGCTGGTTCAGTAAAGCTAGTTGTTCTAATGTGTATTGAATAAATTGCTTATCTTGAAAACTTGCTTGCATTTTATTAACAATATTATATTCTATGTTTTCATCCAATCTATTTTGATAATATAAATTTTGAAAAAGCATATACTCTAAGTATGTTTCTAATAATTTTGCATTTTTAGGTCTGTCTTGAGGCGATTTTTGCATCAAAGCTATGATTAAATTAGATACTTCTTCTGGTATTTCTGAATTCCATAAAAGAACTGAAGGAACGTCTTCGGAAAGATGTTTTTGGAAAACTTCTTGGACTTCACCTGTATAGGGGGGCATACCTGTGAGACAATGATAAAATGTGGCACCTAATGAATAAAAGTCACTTCGAATATCTAAGTCAAGGTCATGCACAATCTGTTCAGGCGGCATATATAATGGGGATCCTAGTAATAAAGGTGCTTGGGGATCATAAAAATCTATTTCTACAGGCATAGGTAAACCATAGTCCAATAGTTTAATTTGATCATCTTTTGTTAAAATGATATTGCTAGGTTTAATGTCTTGGTGGAGAATATTGTATGCATGTCCTTCCTGTAAAATGTTACAAACAAGTTTTAGAAAATAGAGTGCATCATTTACAGGAAGTACGCCAACATTTTGTAAAATTTGATCTAATGTATACCCATAAACGTATTCCATAACAATGTACCATAAATTTTGATATTGATTGAATTCATAGTACTTAGGAATCCCAATATGAGAAATGCGAGAAACAATTTGCATATTTTTTTGTAAATAAGGGATGAGCGTATCTTGATAAGGAGCCACAATCAGTGGGTCTAGTACTTTAATAGCAACTTTTTCCTGTGTATCTCGATGAAAAGCTAAATATAATGTACTACTTCGACCTTGGTGAAGCAATGTTTCAATTTGATAATTTCCTATTGTGTATCCTGTATTTATCTGTAGCATAATGAAACCTTTTATTCATTATCTAATATCTATTAGATATCAATTTTAATTCTGTTCTTAGTTATATTTAAAAGAACCCCCTAAATAGAAGAGTTATTAGGAGTTATTAGGAGTTTCTTTTAGATTCCTTCTAATTTTTGAAATGTATTGAGTAATGTTTCTCGAACTTTATCTTCTTTTTCTTTGAGCAGATGTTCTTTAACAGCACCTATAACACTAGGATCATCTAAGTAAGCAAGAGATTCTGCTGCATAATTTCGAACATCCACATTTTCATCATCTAAAGCAAAAATAAGTGCATCTACTGCTTTTTTATCTTTAATCATACCCAACGATAAAGCAGAAAACATACGCACTTCATGACTTTCATCTTTGAGTGCATTGATCAGAGCAGGAACTGCTTGTGGATCACCAATTTTTCCCAAAGCACCTACTGTATATGTACGAACGTATTCCGATTCATCTTTGAGACGTTCTAGTAAGGCAGGGACTGCTTGTGGATCGGAAATTTTTCCTAAAGTAGATGCAACATGTGCTCGAACATATTCATCTTCATCTTTTAGTGCTTTGATAAGAGCATCTAAAGCAGATATATCTGGTACTTTTCCTAGAGCAATGGCAGCTTCTTTTCTGATTTTATATTTAGAATCTTTTAAAGCATCCAATAAAATAGGAATTGCTTCTTTACTTTCAATTTTTCCAAGGGATAATACCACTTGGTGACGAATATTTTCATTTACATCTTTAATTTGCGTTTTTAAAAGTGGAATGGCTTGACTATCGCCTAAATTTCCTAATGTACGAATAGCCCAACGCTTGACTTTATAATTATTATCTTGTAATATTTTTTCAATGATAGGAATAGAATCTCTAGAAACAAGTTGATTGACTGCTTCTGTTCCATGAAAAGTCACAAAATTATTATCTTCTTTGAGAGTTTCAATTAAGGGCAAAATAGAATCTTGATTTCCTAAAACTCCTAATGTTTTTGCAGCATATCCGCGAACATCAATGCATGGATCTTTTAATGCTTTGACGAGTGATTCTACAGAGTTTTCATTCCCTAAAGTACTTAATGCATCTGCAGCTGTGCTACGAACTTCTTCATTCTCATCTTGAAGTAATTTTGTAATAGCCTCTGCTGCTTCTTTAGCTTGCAATTTTTGCAACGTTTTGACAATGGTCACTCGAATAGTTTTATCTTTGTCATTTAAAGCAACAATCAACTTTTCTATATCTTCTTTATTGCTTAAATTTGCAATGATTCGAACCACAATCCTACGAACTTCTAAATCAGGGTCTTGAAGTAAAGGTAGTAATTTAGGTAAAGACTCTTTATCCTGCATAATCTCTAATGTTTCTAAAACAGCTCGGCGTACATTAACATCTAATTCTTCCAATGCTTGGAGTAAATAAGGCAATGCACGTTTATCTTTAATTTGAGGCAAAACTTTTGCCGCTGCCTTTTGCACTACTTCTTCTTTATCTTTCAAACAATGAATCAATGCTGGAACACCTGTGTAATTTTTAATTTGACCTTGGGCAATAATAGCAGCACAGCGAACTTCTTTTTCAATATCGTGCATAGCTTCTATCAAATAGGGTGTTGCTTTTTTATACTGTAATTTTCCTAAAACTGTAATCGCACCTTGTCTAATTCTTGCTTCTGAATGGCTTGTTGCTTTGAGAATATGAGGAATAATGGCATTGCCCATGATATGAGCTTGTGCCACCATATCTGTAATCTTTCCAAAACCAGAAATAATTTTTTGAACAAGAATTTTTTCTGAACGACATAAAAGTGCAAATTTGACCAATAGAATAAATATTGAAAAACGGAAAAAATACGTTACACTTAAAATGAAAGGGTTTGTATCTACTAAGGTATCTTGAGCAACAGAAAATATATTGGTAATATCTATTACATCAACTACATAAATGATTTGGTATAAGGATAATTTAATACTTTCTTTCCATTCTAATAGGAAAAAATCATGAGGAAATATTTTTGCCAAACTTTGGTATATTTGTGCCATAATATAAATTTGTACAAGATTTAAAGCAAAAATAAAATGACCTTGATAGGCTTCTACATTTTCTTTTGAATAAAAATGTAAATTTTTCTGATCCATTCCTTCGTAATACTGAAATTCTTCTTCTTTAACATTAAAATAATAGAGTGTAGTTCCAATATTTAATAAAAATAGAATGAAAAGAAGAGAGAAAGATAAAACTTGTGGAATTTCTTCTGCCTGCGTAATGCCAGAAAAAAAGATACTAAAAAATAGAATAAAAAATATATACTTTCCTATTGTACTTGAAATATTTAAGAGTATTTTTCCATATGTAACATGGGATATAAAAGAGAGACCATCTAATATAAATTTTATGAGCTGCACAGAGAACCCTCCAGAATATCATTTATTTAAATATAATTTTTTTCACTCGCATTATTATAGCATGTTTTTTTTGATTTCCTAGATTTTTTTATAATTCTCTAAAAGTGATTTTAAATACTGCAAAAAATTTGAGCTACTTTTTGATAAATTTCTTGAAATTTAGGGTGCTGAAAACCTGACTTCCATTTTGAAGGCCTTGTTCCTTCTTATGCTTTTTCTCTGAGTTATGCCAAGACTTGTTTATTCTTCAAGATAATAAATAAAAAAGCGTTCTAAGTTTACTTAGAACGCTTTTGTTTTAAAAACGATCATGTTTAAAATCTAATAAAGGAATAAGTTACCATGGCAAACATTTTTTAAGGCATGATATAACTTTGGGACCTAAACATTCTGCCCAGCATTTCCGATCTATTCCACAAGGGAAACATTTTAGAGCGGGTACAGAACACATGCGAAAGCAATCTCCTATATCCACTCTATCATTATCGGCTAGGAATTCGATGTTGATATTATTTTTTGAAATTTTAATGATAAAAGATCTTTCCAATATTTTACCCAAAATATTGATTTTAACGGTAATTTTGATTCCGCCTTCTACTGGAGTCACTTCCCAATAGATTTTTTTGCCTTCCATGACTGTGTATCCTATCACAAGTCCTTCTGTCTGGAAAATAGAAGCCATGTCTGTTTCTATAAGCATAAAAAACATCGTAGAATCTTTTTGTTGGAGAATATCTGCTCGACCATTATATTTCATTGCATTTAAGTGAGCTGCTTTCAAAGCTTCTAGGTTCACTTCTGCACTCAATGTAGCAACAAATAACAAAGCAATGATTACAAGAACTACTTTTTTCATATATCACTCCTTTTTAGAAACGATTTTGTTTAAAATATAATAGAGGAATAAGTTATCATCTATAACATTTCATAACGCATGGAACGACTATTGGACCTACACATTTTGCCCAACAACCCCACCAATCTTGTAAGCAATGAAGACATTTTAGCGCCTTTACAGCACATATGCGAAGGCATTCATAATCCCATCCTCTATTATCATCCTCTGTCAATTCGATGTTGACATTATTTTTTGAAGTTTTAATGATAAAAGATCTTTCAAATATTTTACCCAAAATATTGATTTTAATGGTAATTTTGATTCCGCCTTCTACTGGAGTCACTTCCCAATAGACTTTTTTGCCTTCCATGACCGTGTATCCTGTAACAAGTTCTTCCGTCTGGAAAATAGAAGCCATTTCTGTTTCTATATGAGTATAATACATAATAGAATTTTTTTGTTGGAGAACATCTGCTCGACCATTGTATTTCATTGCATTTAAGTGATCTGCTTTCAAAGCTTCTAGGTTAACTTCTGCACTCAATGTAGCAACAAATAACAAAGCAATGATTACAAGAACTACTTTTTTCATACATCACTCCTTTTATTATAAAAAATCATTAACATAGAAACAATTTAAAAAACATTATATTATGTATTTCTGTTTAAATTATTAGCAAATTTTATGCTAATTATTAATTTCTTTATTTACAACAAATATTATATGATCTCATAATAACACTTTGAAACATTTTGTAACAAGATGTTTCAAAGTGTTATATAAAATGATAGAGAGAATTTTTATATAACATATAAATTCTTTATATAAACCAATATATAAAAAGAAAAGAATAACAACAATATACTCTTGATATGGTTATTTATTTTTCATAACTCTTTGGAAAAATTTTGGTTAAATATTACAAAAAATTTGAGCTACTGTTTGACAAGTTTCTTGAAATTTAGGGTGGTGGAAACCTGCCTTCCATTTTGGATGAAAGACTTCATCAGAAATCACAACAGAAGCAGCTACAGACACGTTTCGAAATTTTCCAACAGTATATATAGCACTAATTTCCATTTCCACAGCACATATATTTTTTTTTTGGTATTCGAGTACTTTTTGACGTGTTTCTCGATAAGGTGCATCTGTAGTCCAGACAGCTCCTTCCTGAAACATTACATGAGAGTCCATTAGAATTTGTTTATAGCGATGATATGCTTCTTCACCAGCTTGAGGTTGCTTTTCTTCTGGGTTATATAAAGGACTTGTTCCTTCTTCAGACAATGCTGAAGAAACAAGCAATATATCGCCAATTTTGCATTTTTCTTGTAAAGAACCTGCCCAGCCAAATGCAAAAATATTTTTTGCACCACAAGCCACAACTTTTTCTAAAGCCATGACTGCCACAGGCGAAGATAAAATAGGACCAATGCAACTATATTTTTCTGTTTTTAATAAAATAAAAAAATCTGCACGCTTTTGTGTATGTTGTTTTTTTTGGATGATTTTATAAAATACATCCCATGCACCTAGACCAAGGGGAAGATAGCAAAGAGAGGGAATTTGTATACCCCCTTTTGGATTCATAATAGAGTCTTGTAAATTTTCCATATTTTTTTATCATCATAGTAAATAAAAAAGCGTTCTAAGTAAACTTAGAACGCTTCTGTTTAATAAATGCTTTTGTTTAAAATATAACAAAGAAATAAGTTATTATTAAAAACATTTTTTAACGCATGGAACGACTGATATTCCTGCACATATTGCCCAGCAAGGCCAATTTGCTCCACAGGAGATGCATGAGAGAGCATTTGCAGCACAATTGAGAAGGCATTTAGGATCTACTCTTTCACCATCTCCAGCCAATTCAACGTTGAAATTATTTTTAGATATTTTTATGATAAAAGATTTTTCAAATGTTTTACCTAAAATATTGATTTTAATGGTAATTTTTAGACCACCTTCTACAGGGGTAACTTCCCAATAGATTTTTTTGCCATCAATGACTGTGTATCCAGTAACAAGTTCTTCACTTTGGAAAATAGAAGCCATTTCTGTTTCTACAAGAGTAAAAAACATTTTAGAATCTTTTTGTTAGAGAACATCTGCTCTACCATTGTATTTCATGGCATTCATGTGAGCTGCTTGAAGAGCTTCTAAGTTTACTTCTGCACTAAGTGTTGCAACAAATAACAAAGCAATAATTACAAGGACTAATTTTTTCATACATCACTCCTTTAATGATACTAAACAATAAAAATAAACATAATTTCTACAAGGTCTATTTCATCTTAATTTAATCTTTACTATAAATTTTGATTTTTATCATAAGCAAAAAATATATGATATCTGCATAAAGATATATGATATCTGTAATGATATAGGCTACAAAGTATCATAGAAAAGAAAACTAACAAAGACCATATATATTTTATATATCTGCTATAATATTTGGAAAAAGTTTATGATATTGTCAAAATCATTAAATAGGAAATAACCTATATTTACTCAATGCGTCTGCTTTTTTATAAGAAAATGACCGAGATCTCGGTCATTTTCGTTGATTAAATTCTTTCACTGATAATTAGAAACAACCCATGATGCAGGAAACAACTTTGGGACCTGCACATTTTGCCCAGCATTTCCAATCTTTCCAGCAATGGATGCAGTCAAGTGCATTTGCAGCACATTTGAGGAGGCATCCATAATCCACTCTTTCACCATCGGCAGTAACTTCGAGGTTGACATTATTATCGTCGACTTTAATAATGAAAGATTTTTCGAATGTTTTTCCAAAAATATTGATTTTGATGGTAATTTTAAAGCCACCTTCTATTGGGGTAATTTCCCAGTAGATTTTTTTGCCTTCGATAACTGTGTAACCAGTAACAAGTTCTTCACTTTGAAAAACAGATGCCATTTCTGTTTGTATAACTGTAAAATACATAACAGATCCATCTCTTTCTTGAAGAACATTTGCTCTGCCGTTGTATTTCATTGCATTTAAGTGAGCTGTTTTAAGTGCATCTAAATTTACTTCTGCACTAAGAGTTGCTACAAATAACAGGGCAATTGCTACAAGCATTAATTTTTTCATGAATTACTCCTTTTATCATAAAAAATCATTCAATAGAAACAATTTTACAACACTTATATTATGTTATTGTTTCTATAGGAAATTATGAGCAAATTTTATGCCAATTATTAAAGTCTCTATTTACAATAGATTATACAATATATTTTTATAGCAGTAAGAAACATTTTGTAACAAGATGTTTCAAAGTGTTACATAAAAATAATAGAATAAGTTTTTTATAACATATAAATTTTTCTATAAACCAATATGTAAAAAGAATAGCGGTCATATGTTTGATATGACCGCTATTCTTTAGTAACAATTGGAAGAGTATTGTTTAAAAATTTTTAAATAATACTTTCTTGATGTTGGATATTATTTGTAATTTCAATGGAATAATTGAATTAGAAGCAATCCATGATACAAGATATTAAACCAGGACCTGCACATTTTGCCCAGCATTTCCAATCTTTTAAACAATCAATGCATTGAAGAGCATTGCCACCACATTTTGCAAGGCATTTCCAATCTACGTCTATTCTTTCATCCATTTCTGGAAATTGAACACTAGCAATATTATCTTCTAATTTAATAATGAAAGATTTTTCAAATGTTTTTCCAAAAATATTGATTTTAATGGTAATTTTAAAACCACCTTCAATAGGGGTAATTTCCCAATAGATTTTTTTGCCTTCAATAACTGTGTATCCAGTAACAATATCTTCACATTCATACACAGATGCCATATCTGTTTTTACAACAGTAAAATAAGTAACAGCTGCATCTCTTTGTTGGAGAACATCTGCTCTACCATTGTATTTCATTGCATTCATGTGAGCTGCTTTAAGAGCATCTAGATTTACTTCTGCACTAAGACTAACGACTAATAGCATTGCAACAGATAAAAGAACTAATTTCTTCATAAACCACTCCTTTTAATAATATTAATTTATGATAAATAAAATACTTCATGAAAAAAAGCATTTTATTTGTTTCATTTTACTTTGAATTATTATATAAGCAAATTTCATACCGTTTATTTAAGAATCGTATTTACAATAAGTTATAAAATGTATCTTTTTGAAATTAAAAAACATTTTGTAACAAGATGTTACAAAGTGTTACATATCAAATTTTACTTTTCGATATGTCAACAGCCCTGCAAAAGTGAGCAAAGCAAGAATGAACATACTAGAACGTTGCACAATAAAATCAGGCAATATATTTGCATTTTGTAAAGCTGTTGTTACTTCTACAGCCAAAGGCCAAATTAAGGAACTAGCAATGCCACACACTACCATAATCATGAATAAAAGGGCAACATATTCTCCTTTTTTACCTTCTGGTGCAATGTCAAATACAATAATTCTAGAAACAGCCCAATAAGAACCCATTCCTACACCTGCCAATATCCCAAGGATAGACATATAAAATGGCCCTGATACTATGCAACCTGCAAACATAATGAATGTCCATAATACAGCAATAATATAAAAAGCGAGTTTATTTCCTAATTTTCTGAGCGAGATCCCAAATGCTAATCCGCCTGCCACAGCAAAAATTGTGGCAACAGCTATAAAACCAGCCATTTGTTCATCAGGCATTTGTCCAATTTCTTTGAGAAAAATTGTCATAAAATGAACAGTAGCATACACAGGAAGACCTACTAAAAATACAGTGACTAGTAGCCAAAATGCATTTTTATTTTTCCAAATGTCAGCAAATCCTTTTATAATAGTATTTACAATTGCTGACATGCTTTTCGATATATGTTCTACTTTTGATTTAGTTCGAACAAGACAGAATAAAGGAAGAGTACAAAGACCATAAAGAATTGCTGTGGGCATAAATGCATTCACATATGCAGTTTTTCCTTGTTCTACAGGTTCTACAATGAGAAACTGTAGCCAACTGGGTAACATACTTTGTTGAGAACCATTGATGAAAAAACCAACAGAAAGTAGCCCCACAATCGCTCCTGTATATCGAGTAGCAACTCCTAATCCAGAAACGATGCCATAATTTTCTGGTGTAGCAATATCATCTAATAATGCAGTGTAATATGTTAAACCGATTTGATATGTAAAGTAGGCTAAAATAAAAAAGAGTCCTGCTACCCATAATTGGTCAGAGACTCCTAATAATGCAGTGCTTAAAACAGAAATAAAAGTAAGTACAAATAAGGGAGTAATTTTCCAGCCTCGATCGCACATTTCTCCTGAAAAGGGATATATTACAAGGCATAGAACATAGCAAACTGCGGAAATAATTCCATAACTTGCATCTGCATTTTCTTTTCCATGTGCTTGGCTCAGCCATTGCACAAAGGATAAAGAAACAATATTCATCATAAAAGCTGTAGTACCAAAATCAAAAAGACACCAGCTTGCTATCTTTAATTTATTGAGCATTCTTAGATCCTTATTATTTCCTAAAAAATATATAACAAATAGATTGTTTTATCCATAAAGGACTCCAATTTATTTACATTCTGCAATTTCATTCTGCAATTTCGTAATTTTGCAAAAAAAATAGCACAAGTCTTAGGCACAAGTCCTAAGGTAATGATGAAAAGGTAGTTCCTTTTAGTATATATTTTACTACTTATTTTTTTTATTGCAAAATATAATATTTTAATATTTGAATAAAAAAATAATGAAATATTTTTAAATTAAAATATTTTCATTAAAATTTTCTCATTGAAATATTTTCATATACTATGTACAATAAAAAAAAGTTAACTCTTCCGAATAAATAAATTTGCTTTCTATTTATATTTATAGAAAGCAAATCGATAAAAAAAGGAAAGGAACGAAAAAATTATGTCTGTAATGAACGAAAAAATGAAAGAAATTCTCCAACGATTAGGCATTGAAAAAAAGAATTATGGCTGTTTTAACGGAGAATGGTTTGGGAATGGTAATGTTTTAACATCTACATCTCCAATCACAGGTGAAGTCATTGCGGAAGTCGTGCAAGGCACAGTAGAAGATTATGAAAAAGTAATTGCAAGTGCTCAAAAAGCATTTGAAGAATGGCGTATGATTCCAGCACCTCGTAGAGGAGACATTGTACGACAAATTGGAATGGAACTTCGAAAATACAAAGAAGATCTTGGTGCTCTTGTCACATTAGAAATGGGAAAAATCTTAGTCGAAGGAAAAGGCGAAGTCCAAGAAATGATTGATATTTGCGACTTTGCAGTTGGTATTTCTCGCCAACTATATGGTTTGACTATGCATAGCGAACGACCATTGCATAGAATGTACGAACAATGGCATCCACTAGGAGTGATCGGCATTATCAGTGCGTTCAATTTTCCTGTTGCAGTTTGGTCTTGGAATTCCATGATTGGTGCAGTTTGTGGTGATACCATGATATGGAAACCATCTAGCAAAACTCCTTTAACAGCTATTGCTTGTACAAAAATTGTAGAAAAAGTTTTCCAAGCTAATCATATTCCACCTGCTATTATGTCGTTAATCATTGGTCAAGGCAAAACAGTAGGAGAACGACTCATTGCTGATGATCGCATTCCCATGATTAGTGCAACAGGCAGTACAGCTATGGGCAAACGAATTGGGCAAGTTGTTGGCGGTCGTTTAGGAAAAATGATCCTAGAATTAGGTGGAAATAATGCCATCATTATCACACCACACGCTGATTTAAAAATGGCATTACGAGCTACTTTATTTGGTTCTGTAGGAACTGCTGGTCAACGTTGCACATCTACACGTCGTCTCATTGTTCATGACAGCATTTTTGATAAATTCAAAGACGATTTAATCGCTGCCTATAAACAAGTAGTGGTAGGCAATCCATTGAACGACAAAACATTAATGGGACCATTAATTGATAAAAGTGCTGTAGAAGCTATGCAAAATGCAATTGCCCAGATCAAAGAACAAGGTGGCACGATTTTATATGGTGGCGAAGTTCTTTCAGGAGAAGGCTTTGAATCTGGTACTTTTGTTAGACCTTGCATTGCAGAAGTCAAAAACGAATACGAAATCGTACAAAATGAAACATTCGCACCTATTCTTTATCTCATTCGCTATCAAGAAATAGAAGAAGCCATTTCATACCATAACAACGTTCCTCAAGGGCTTTCATCTGCTATTTTCTCCAACCACATGCAAGAAACAGAACTTTTCTTAAGCCACAAAGGAAGTGACTGCGGTATTGCCAATGTAAACATCGGCACATCCGGAGCAGAAATCGGTGGTGCATTTGGTGGTGAAAAAGAAACTGGTGGTGGTCGTGAATCTGGCTCCGATGCTTGGAAAGGCTATATGAGAAGACAAACTAACACTATCAATTGGTCTAAAGAATTGCCCCTTGCACAAGGAATTCAATTTGGAGACTAATTTCAGACAATAGCTTTTGAAATTTTTTAAAAAGTAGCTTTTAAAAATAGCTACTTTTTTTTATTAAATAAAAGAATTATCAATATTTTAAATCATTGTATAAATGAAATCATGCCTTTACATATGAGAATTAAATGAAAAAAAATTTAAGAAAATATCAACCTTGGAATTCTTGGATTAGTTGGATTGTATGTATTATTTGTCTTCGCATGGGCATTGCTTTTTTCTTAAAAGCTCCTCCAACTCCCCAAGAAACATATATGAATGCTATTTTAGAGTTAACACAACAAGAAACAAGCCAAGAAACAAAAAATTTGATACATAGCATTCTTTTAAATATGATGAACCAATCGCAAAAAAATCGCACTTATATTACAACGTGGTTAAAAGAACAGCACCAAATTATTCCTGTAGAAAATCCATTCCATAATTTAGAAAAAATTACTTTACAATTAAAACCTAGTCCACGAAAAACATATCAACTCATGACGCAGATTATATCTATAATTTTTTATAGTTTTATTATCCTTAGCTTATTGCTTATCTATAAAATAGCAGGGGAACAAGCACTTTCTGCTTTTTTACAATTACCTTTTAGGTATATTTTTATTATTTACATATTCATTCCTTTACTCTCTCTTACCTTTTACTTTTCTTTTCCTATTCTTCCCCATATTACCTTATCATGCATCACCTTATTGTACCTATATCAAACTCATAAAACAAACGCTTTGACGTATCTTTTACGCATTCCAAGTAAAAAAATTATACTTATCTATTGTATTCTTCTTTTGCCTATATTTTATCCGTATGTTCCACAAAAAAAAGCAGACTCCATTTCTTTTGATAAAATTCAAAACGTTCTACAACAAATACAAAAACAACCATCTGCAGAAGCCATTCCTCATATATTGCAAATTTTACATACAAAAACATTACCAAATAACATTAGAATACAAGCATTACAAATTTTATCAGAACAAGCTACTGCGGACATATTGCCGAATTTACTTCCTTATTTACAAGACAAAAATCTACAAAAAGAAACACTACAAACGATTCATGATATATTACAGAAGAAAAAATAAAATAATCCTTGACAAATAAAAGATATATGATATAATATACACATATAACAAACGGGGTGTAGCTCAGTTTGGCTAGAGTGTGTGGTTTGGGACCACAAGGTCGCTGGTTCGAATCTAGTCACCCCGATAAATAAAAAAGCGTTATCATTTGATAACGCTTTTTTTATTGTTCCTAAAAACTGCTATCTACCTTTCTTTTGTCCCATTTTTCAAAAATAAAATGAGGTAAATCATTTTAAAATATTTATTATCTACATATTACTTTTGAGTTTTATTGCAAATCTTACTATCTACAATATTACTTTTGAGTTTTATTGCAAATCTTACTATCTACATATTACTTTTGAGTTTTCCATAAAAAATGATGATTAGGCAACTGATAGTGAAGGCAACTAAAAGCAAAGGAATGTATAGTGGCCATGCAGTTGTTTTTATAGGAATGTTTAAAAATTGTTGTTTATTTTTTGGCAATGTGTAGCTATTCGTAGAAATTTTTTGAAGAAATTGTGGTTGTATTTGTAAATTTTGTGTTTCTGTTAGTAAAGGATAGTGAGATGTTGTATGTTCCCATATAATATCTTGGGTATGTGATGGGAGCTGATGATTCATTTTTGTCGATGATTCAAGTTGTGTATTATGTATTTTCGTAGCTTGCAAATGAATTGTATTCCATTTATATTGAAGAGGTGTTTCTAAAAGCCATGTGTTATTTTGAATATATTGACACAACAGATTCCATTGTATAGTAGTAGGATCTATGTTATTATATGTTGTGATAAGAATAGGTTGCATATTGTTATTGGGTAAAAGATATTCTATCATTATGTCTTGAGTTGGCCAATGGATAGTCTGCTGTATTATATGACTCCAAAAATGGGAATATTCGTTCCATTGTTGCCATTCTTGAATAGGTGCATTCCAAAGCAGAACATTTCCTTTGCTATATTCTATTTCTGTAAGAAGTTGTCGTTCTGTAGATTGTAAATGTATGATTGTATTTTGTTTTATTTTACTTGGATAAGAAATTAAAGAAACTGGGAAAGAAGACCATGGTTGTACAAGAGATGTAGGATATTGGCTAAATATATTGTATTTTTTATCTGTTTTTTGTTTGTTTTTTGGTGAAATAGTATGTTTTTCTTTGTTTTTTTGGAGAGGTTTATTGTTTTCTCTGATTTTGAGAATTCTATCTACATCTTTTAATAAAAGGACAGGTAGAGCAGAATATTGTGTAGCTTGAAAAAAATGACCTTTACTATTTTCTGCCATTTCTCTTAATAAAGTGGCATCAAATGCTTCTCCCACACCAATAGTAGTGATCGTGATTTTATCTTGACTAATTTTTTGTACTATTTTTTTCATGGCTTTTTGTATAAGGATTCCGCTATCATCATATCCGTCTGAAATAAAAATAATGTGTTTTATATGAGTAGAAATATTTTTCATGCTTTTATGAGCACGTTGTAGAGCTTCAAAAATTTTTGTACTGCCTTCTGGTTGTATATTTTGAACGAGATCTATTGCCCATTGTATGTCAACGCCTCGACCTAAGGGAACAATCCAATTTTGCGTTTCATTAAAAGCAAGTACGCCTGCAATATCTTGTTTCCATAATTTTAATAACGCTTCTGTAATAGCTTGTTTTGCCAATTCAATTTTTTCTCCTTGCATGCTTCCAGATTTATCTAAAACAAAGAGAACACAAGCAGATTTCATTTCTAAGTCTATTGTTTTATTATTTTCTTTTTTATCTGGTAATGTAAAATCCCATGTTTTTTCTTGTTCAGTTTCCTTTGTTTCTTGTTGAAATTCTATAGGAAGCCATGGTACATTCATTGGTGGGAAGTCTAGGCAAAAGATAACACCACCAGATTGTAAATATTGTTCTATTTGTAATTCATGTTGTTGTATATTGGCAGTGTTGACAGGTTGATACAGGAGAAGAGAAGAATATAAAGAAGGATTGATTGTATCATGCCATGTCTGTTGTTGTAGGATCATATTACTTTTTTCAAAGATTTGTTGAAAAAAAGGAAGATCTATATCAGACACAAGAAGTATTTTGGGTTGTATGCCTTTGCAAAAACAATATGCTTTATTATTTTCTGTTCTTTTGTCGCCTGTAAGTGAGATTTCAAAATATTGTTCTCCTTTTTCACAAATCCCTGCAGAAATATCTATGTATTTATTTTCTCCCCATAAAAATTCATATTGTTGTTGCCAAATTTTTTTGTTGTTTTGTTGGATATGGACAGTCATATTTGTTTGCATTTCTGAAGAGTACCATAATCGAAAATGAAGTTCACTCCCTACTGGTGCAGTTTCGTTCATATCTACAGAAAGAAGTTGTACGTCGTTTCTTGGTTCGACACAATATGTATAAAGTTCAATTTGGTGTTGTTGCAATAAGGTTTCTATTTGTTTAGACCAAGTAAAGCTAGAACCATCTGAAAATAAAGCAATGCGGCGGACTTCTACATCAGATTGGACTAAAAGTTCTATGCTATATTGCAAAGCTTCTTTCCAATTTGATTCACTGCCACAAATTTTATCTGAAAAGGAAAGAGGCGGAATTTGTATATGTTCGTTTAATTGTTGTTCATAAGACATAATGTCTTTTCCAAAATATACAAAAAAAACTTTGCCTTTTTTTGGAAGCACTTGTTGAATTTGTTGTTGAATTTTTTCTATTTCATCGTGGGATATGCTCCAAGAACGATCTATGCAAAATACATACCCTATGCTTTTTTCTGTTTGGTATTTCCAAGATATTTCATATAATATTGAAAAAAAACAAACAATAGTGCAACATAAAAGAAGTAAGATAAAATGTTTCATATATACGCCATTTCTAAAAGATGTTTGGGAAGATGTTTTTTTAAAAAGATTGTAATAATCCTATATAAAATTTGTGTCCTTGAAATTCTTTCCTTGATTTTCTTTTTTTTCAATGTATACTTGAAAAAACTTGATATTGTACAATGTAAAATTTAAACTTGATATTGTACAGTGTAAAATTTTAATGAATATGAAGATGAATAAAAAGTATATTCTATTAGTATTTTTATTGTTCCTGTATTTTTTTTGGAAAAATAATCAGCAATATATTCAGGCAAAAAAAATACAAATAAAAAAGTTACTTCATTATTATATGCAAATTCTCACAATGGCGTTGGTATTATATTGGATTTTTTTTCTACTTCTACCTTATTTTTGGAATACATTCGGTTAAAGTTGTAGGAAATAAAGGAAGGAATATGACGAATTTTCCAACCACACGAAAAGAGTTACAACAATTTCTTCAAATTCATGGGTTGCCTTTATTAAAAATGTTGGGACAAAATTTTTTAATAGAACCTAAAGTATGTGAAGATATTGTATCTGCGGCAGAGATCGTTCCAGAAGATAATGTTTTAGAAATTGGCTGTGGAATTGGACATTTGACACAGTATATTGTTCCTAATGTTCAAAATTTTTGGGGAGTGGAAATCGATAAACGTTTTTATCCTATTCTAAAACAATTTTTTTCTTCGTATTCTTCGTTTCATCTTTTAGAATGTGATATATTAAATAAAAAACATAATATTAATCCAATAGTATGGAATTGCATAGAACCTATTATAAAACAGCAATCATATAAAATAATTGCTAATTTACCATATAATGTTTCTGCTCCTGTTTTGATGAATTTTTTAAAAGTGGCGATCCCTCCTAAAATTATTGTGGTTACAATTCAAAAAGAAGTTGCCCAGAGATTTCTTGCCCAACCAAATACTGAATTTTATGGACCTATCAGTATTTTAGCCCAATTGCGAGCGAACATAGAACATGTTCGCCACATTTCACCTCAATCTTTTGTTCCACCTCCTAAAGTATATTCTAGTGTTATTAAAATGACACCTAAATCAATACCAAAGGAATTAACTAATGAAACTTTGTTTGAAGATATTGTCCGTTCAATTTTTAATATGAAACGAAAAACTATATTTAATTCTTTAAAACAAAGTCCATTTTTAAAATTAGAAACACACATGATTGAAGAAGCTTTAGAACTCAGCAATATTTCTATCCAAACACGAGGAGAAATTTTACATTGGCGTCAAATCATACAAATGACAAATCATTTAGAAAGATTGCAAAATAGTTGCGAATAAAAATTATCAACAAATTTATTTTCAACAACTATAAAAAAAAATAAGGAATATAATAAAAAATTTAAATTAATTCTAGAAATTTTTATATTTATAAGTTAAAATAAATTGTCTATTTTAACTCTTCCTTAAAGCAAAATACTCTTTGATAAATAACATTTTGAAAGGGCAATTCATTATGGGTAATTTAGACTTTCAACTTAGTATAATACAATTAGAGGATACCTCACGCGTCGCTATTTTAGATTTAAAAGGTTCCATTGATGGAAGTACTGTTAAAAAGTTTGAAGCCAAAACATTGGGATTATATAATGAAGGTGTAAAATACCTTATATTGAATTTTTCTGAAATTGGCTATATGAATAGTACAGGGCTTGGTATTCTTGTTAAAGTTTTAGATCAATACCAAGAAACAGATGGAGACCTTAAATTAGTAAAAGTCCCTCAAAAAGTAGCTGATTTATTTGATATGTTAGGAATTTCTTCTATTCTTACTTGCTATGAAACTATGGACGAAGCAATAGCTAGCTTACCAAGTCCAGTTGCATATACAGAATCCAATGATTCTAGTCAAAAATTGCAACAAAAATCTTCGCTTGACAATAATATAGGAAATGATTTATCTGATTTGGGAGATCCCTATAATATGGATTTAGGCTTTGATAAAGATGTTTCTCCATTTGGTTCACAAGATGCTACTGGTATAGACTTAAGTTTTGATAATGATGCAGTAGATTTTAATACTGATTTAACTGATTTTGGAACTACTGATCAAACACCAGAAAACGGTGGAATAGATTTAATGGATTTTGGTAGTGACTTGTCTGGTCTCGGCACAGACCAAACTCCAGAAGGCGATGGCATTGATCTTATGGATTTTGGTAGTGACTTGTCTGGTCTCGGCACAGACCAAACTCCAGAAGGCGATGGCATTGATCTTATGGATTTTGGTAGTGACTTGTCAGATCTCGGTGCAGAACAAACTCCAGAAGGCGATGGCATTGATCTTATGGATTTTGGTAGTGACTTGTCAGATCTCGGCACAGAACAAACTCCAGAAGGCGATGGCATTGATCTTATGGATTTTGGTAGTGACT
>Ga0116147_1002462_pt1 | contig 18629 bp, 12 predicted proteins | sample AD_JPNHG3_MetaG_FD_89749 | JGI IMG/M metagenome (GOLD analysis project Ga0116147, IMG submission 89749) | Active sludge microbial communities of municipal wastewater-treating anaerobic digesters from Japan - AD_JPNHG3_MetaG | ecosystem: Engineered > Bioreactor > Anaerobic > Digestate | place...
CCCACGACCCGCTGGTGGCCCAGGCCTGCAACCGGATTGTCCGCTTGCGGGACGGCCGCGTCGAGAATGACGGCCAGCCGGCGGCCACACCATGAGCCCGGTCTTTGCCTACACGCTGCGCAACCTCGCGCGGCGCCGCACACGGACCGTCGTCGGGGTCCTGGGCATCTTCTTCACGCTCACCTTGCTCACCGCCATTCAGGCCGGGCTCGACTCGATTTCGCTTTCCTATGTTGACCTGGTGAGTTTGCAGGCGGGCAAGGCGGATTTGCTGGTGCGCGTCCCGGGCGGCTCTCCCCTGGCGCCGACCCCTTTCGATCCCGCCGAGGCGATGGGCAAACTCGGCAGCGACCCCGTGCTGAGCGGGGTGTCGCCGCGACTGCTGGGAATCGTGCGCGTCGCCGGCGGGACGAAACAGCTTTATGCCGTGCTGGTGGGCGTGGACGGCGCGAAGGAACGCGCGTTGGGAATGTGGGGCGTCTGGCCCGATCCACCCTTGGGCGCCCGGGAATGCGCCTTGTCCGGCAGCCTGGCGCAGAAGCTGGGCCTCTCGACGGGTGGCCGGCTGACATTGTCCTCGCCCGCTCTCTACAACGAGTCTGATTTCCGGGTGGGGGGCGTGGTCGAAAAGCAGTTTCTTCTCCCGCAACAGATCCGGGATTTTGTCCTGGTGGACCTGGCCGGCGCCCGCGAGGTGCTGGGCGAACCCACCCAGGTGCATCTGTTGGCAGGCGCTTTGCGCGACCCCCGCGCCTGTTATGACGCAAGGGACCTCCATGCCAGCGTGCTGCGCCTCAAGAACGCCGGTGAGGCCATCGCCGCCAGTCTGGGGATGGATTATGAAGTGCGGCTCCCCAAGGCCGAAGCCATCGCCGCCTTCCAGAATTTCACCTCGCCTGCGCGCGCGTTCTTCGGCGTCTTTGCCATCCTCACGCTGACGGTGGCGGGCCTGTTGATCTATTCCCTGATTTCCGTCGCCGTCGAAGAGCGCGTGCGGGAGTACGCGATCCTCAGGACGATTGGCGGGCGGCGTTCCGATATTCTCAAGATCGTTCTGGGGGAATCCTGCCTGCTCTGCGGCATGGGCATGGCGCTGGGACTGCTTTTCGGCTTGGGAATGGCCCGGCTGCTGGTGATGTTGATCACCGCAGCCGCCCATGGCGAGGCCGTTGTCGAGCTGGAACTCACTGCCCAATCCGTCTGGCTCCTCCTGGCCGGGGGCTTGGCCGTCGCCTTGGGCAGCGCCTTGGTCCCCGCCCTTCAGGCAACCCGCCGCACCATCGTGGACGGACTGGACCCCCTGCGCGGGGGCCAGGTCCGGCCCGACCGGCCAGGTCCCGCTTCGGTCTTCCCCTTTTTCGTACTGACCGGCGGCGCTCTGTCGCTGCTTTCGGGCGTCGTCTTTTTCGTCCTGCCTCCGGCGGTGTTGTCGGGCAATCCCTCCTTGATCGGCACGGTGGTGCTGTCTTTGCTGGTCCTCCTGCTGTTTGGGCTGACTTTGGTAACCGTTGGCTTTCTGCCCTGGGTTGAACGCATGCTGGTGGCGCTGCTGGGATGGGCCTTTCATCCGGTCGCCGTTTTGGCCGCGCGCAACCTGCAGCGGCATCGCCGCCGCCATACCACCACGGCGCTGCTCTTCACGCTTTCAGTGGCGCTGGTGATTTTCGTAGCCAGCCTGGTCGCCTTGGCCAGCGGCACCGCGCTGGGACTGGTGGAACATTCCTATGGCGCGGATGTGAGAATCTCCGTCCCCCGCCTCGAAGCCGAGGACGCCAGGGCCGATCTCGAGAACCTCCCCGGCGTGGCGGCCGTCTCCGAGGTCCGATTCCTCAGGCCCCGCTCCGAGCGCGGCACCGCTTATGATGTGGTCATCAGCGACCTGGTCGGCATGAAGCATTTGTGGGTCATTCCCTGCGGAGTGGATTCGCGTCTGAGCGAGTGTTTGTACACGAACCGCATCGTGTGGAGTGAAGGCGGCGGCGCGGCGCTCGCGGAGGTCGGCGCGAACGCTTCCACCGCGGGCCACTCACCCCCCATCGTGCTCAGCCAGGCGGTCGCCAGTTACCTGGAAGTTCAAACCGGTGACGAGGTTCAGTTGATGTTTCAGCTTGGAGCCGAACGCAGCCAGGCCCGCTTCCGCGTGGTGGGCATTGCCAGCGCCTTGCCCGGCTTTCAAACCTTCCGCGCCCGCGTTGCCCATGACGTCGGAGCCGGAGTTGTCATCCCCGCCGCCGAGTTCGAACGGTTGACCCGCCTCGCCCCGCGCGGAGTCTTTCAGGCCATGTTCTTCCTCAAGACTTCCGGCAATCCCGCCGCCCGGCAGGTGGCGCGGGAGATTCGCGAGCGGTTTGATGTGCGTTACCAGTTTTCAGTCCAATCCACCGCCGAGGCCAGGGACCATGCCCGGGCGGTCTATTGGATCACTCAGGTCCTGTTTGCCCTCTTGTTGATTGTCGCCGTGGTCATCGCGGTATTCGCGCTCATTGCCTTCATGGCCGGCGCGGTGCTCGAGCGGCGGCGCGAGGTCGGGGTGCTCAAGGCGTTGGGCTTGCGCCGCGGGGGATTGTTCAAGCTGTTTTTGCTCGAAGCCCTCGTGCTGACCCTTTCCGCCGGCATTGCCGGAGGGGTCGTGGGTTTCGCGCTGGCCTGGCTCTTTGTTTATCAAGCCACCGTCCTTATGGAAATTGCGGCTGCTTTTACCATGCCTTACCTCACGTTTGCCGCCACCCTCGTAATCAGCCTCCTGGCCGGCTTGCTGGCCTCCTACATCCCCACGCGGAGTCTCCTGCGCCAAACCGCGGCCGGGATTCTTCGCGGATGAACCGGCCCGCCCGGCTCACTCGGCGGCCTCCCGGCGGCCCCCGGCAAATTGAACGTTGCAGAGTTTTAAAGGTCTGCACTATATAGTAACCACGCAAATGCAGCCCAGCGCGCATGGTGGGGTCGGCGAACGCAGACCGTTGAAACCGGAGGGCGACCGCCCCGCCGGCCGGGGGCGACAGGTTCACTCCGTCGGGTTCGCCATGTTCTCCTCAGGGTCAGCCGGTTCCCGGGCCGGCCGATTCCGGCTGCGAGCTCTTTCCGGCCTTTGGTGGCTTGCCGCGGCGTTAAGTCTCGCCTTGTTCCTGCCCGCGCGCGCGGCCATTCAATTCGATGCGTTTCTGGGCTACGACGGCATTGTGCCCGAGGCCTGCTGGTTCCCTGTGGTTTTCGAGATCAAGAACGACGGCCCGGGTTTCAACGCCACCGTCGAGTTGTCCCCGGGCAATCTCAACCAGGGCCAGACTTATCGCGTCAAGGTCGAGCTGCCCACCGGCACCCTCAAGCGGCTGGTGGTTCCCGTCTTTTCCAGCACGCGCGGTTTCGCCTCCTGGGATGCCCGCTTGCTCGATGACCGGGGCAAACTGCGCGCCGAACAGCCCGACTTGCGTCCCCGCCGCCAGATTGCCGCCGGCACCCCGTTGATTGGCGCTCTGTCCCGCACCGCCGGCGGCGCGCCCCAAATTCGCCCCATCCTCCCCCAAGTGGGCGAGTTGCAGCCCGGCTCCGCCCGTCTCTTGCCGGCCATTTTCCCGGACAACCCGCTCGTGCTCGAGGGGCTGGACGCCCTCTATTTGAACTCGGAACGCGCCACCGACCTGAATGTGAACCAGGTCCAGGCGCTGCTGGCGTGGTTGCACGCCGGCGGCCATCTCATTATTGCCGTCGAGCAGCCGTCGGACATTTCCTCCTCGCCCTGGCTGAAGGCAATCTTCCCCTGCGCTCTTCAAGGGATGAAGCCGTTGGAAAGTCATCCCGAACTGCAACGCTGGCTCAAGGAACCCTGGCCGGTGAACCCGGTGTATGCGGCCGTTCGCACCCACAGTCCTGGTCGTTCCTCCACGACAGCGGCCAACACCGAATCGCCTTTTGAAACCCTCCCGGACGATTTCGATTTCGAGCGAGCGCCCCTGCAGGTGGCGGTGGGCAAAGTCCGCGAAGGACGGGTTGCGTTGGCGTCGGGCGACGTCCCGTTGCTCGTGACCGCGTCCCGCGGCGCGGGACGGGTCACCGCGCTCCTGTTCAGCCCCGAGCGCGAGCCGGTGCGGTCGTGGAAGAATCTGCCGGTGTTCTGGGCGCGGCTGGCGGAGGTGCCCGGTTCCTGGTATGTTCTCTCGGATTTCAACCTGCAGGGCGGGTGGGGCACCGACGGCATTTTTGGCGCGATGCTCGACAGCCGGCAGGTGCACAAACTGCCCCTGACCTGGCTGTTCTTGCTGCTGATCGTCTATTTGGCGGTGATCGGTCCGCTGGACCATTACTGGCTCAAGCGCATCGGCAAGCCGATGCTCACCTGGATCACCTTCCCGTGCTACGTCGTGCTGTTTTCCCTCCTGATTTACCTCATCGGTTACAAACTCCGCGCCGGAGAATCCGAATGGAACGAATTGCAGGTGGTTGACCTGTTGGAAAAGACCGACGGCGCCGAATTGCGGGGCCGCACCTACGTGTCCATTTATTCGCCCTCGAACGAAAAGTACACCCTGGTCGGGCGCCAGCAAACGGCCACCTTGCGCGGCGAATTCCGCGGACTGTGGAGCGGCGGCCAGAACACGGAAAAAGTCCAGCTCACCCAGGCCGGCGAGACGTTTCAGGCCGAGGTGTTTGTCCCGGTCTGGACGAGCCAGTTGCTGGTCAGCGACTGGTGGCAATCCGCCACGCCGCCCGTTCGGATCACGGTGTCCCGCCAGTCTCCCGGCTGGACGTTACGTGTGGACAACCGCACAGACGCAAAGCTCACCGACTGCCACCTGGCGTTCGGGGACCGGCTGATCCGCCTGGGCGAAGTCGGGCCGCGACAGGCGGCCTCCTTCCCCGTGCGTCCCGAAGCCGGCGTGGAATTGCGAAATTTCGTGCTGCAGCACGGCAGTCGCTTCCAGCAGGCGGTGCAGTCCCGCCAATATGCTTTCGGTGACGCCGAACGCGGGCGTTTGGACGATTTGCCCAACTCCGCCATGGGCGTGACCTTCCTGTCCTACCTCGCTCAGCCACAACATCAGGCCGGCACCTTTGTCTCGCCGCCAGGCTTGGATTTGTCGCCGGTGCTGGCGCGCGAAGGCACGGCGGTGTTTCTGGCCTGGGCTTCAGACTACACCCCCGTTCCGTCCCTGCGTCAGTTTACGCCCAAACGCGGCCAGCGTCACACCCTGTGGCGGGCGGTGGTCGAGATGCCATGAGCACCCGCAACCAACCCATGCCCTCGCTGGAAGGCGTCCCCGCAAAGCCTCGCGGGGGGCCTCCCCAAGGCCTTGAATGGGCCTGCCCCGAGCTTTTCTGCGTATGACTGAAGCCGCTCCTCCCCCTCTCCCCATTCCCGCCGTCCAAACCTTCGGCCTGAGCCGCATGTATGGCAGCATCGCCGCACTTCAGGGGCTGGACCTTACCGTCAACCAAGGCGACCTGTTTGGGTTTATCGGCTCGAACGGCGCCGGCAAAACCACCACCCTGCGCATTCTGGCCACGTTCCTCGCCCCCTCGGCGGGCAGCGCTCAGATTCTCGGCCATGATGTTGTGCGTGACGCGGACGCGGTGCGGCACGTGATTGGTTACATGCCGGACTTCTTTGGCGTGTACAAGGACATGGAAGTCACCGAGTACCTGGACTTTTTTGGGGCTTGCTACAAAATCCCGGCCGCCCAGCGGGAGAAAACCGTCAACGATGTCCTGGAATTGGTCGGGTTAAGCGAAAAGAAGGGCGCCTTGATTGGCGCGCTGAGCCGGGGGATGCAGCAGCGCCTGGGACTGGCGCGCGTGCTGATTCATGACCCCCAATTGCTGCTGCTGGATGAGCCGGCCAGCGGCCTGGACCCGCGGGCGCGTATTGAAATGATGGCGATTCTCCAGGAACTGCAGCGGTTGGGCAAAACCATCATCATCTCTTCTCATATCCTGAGCGAGCTTCAAACCCTGTGCAACCGGGTGGCCATCATCGAAAAGGGCCGGCTGATTTACAGCGGGCCCGTTCAGGGGGTGCGCGACCAAATGTCGCAAGGGCGAGTGATGTGGGTGCGCGTTTCCAGCGATCCGGCGCAGGCCTTGGAGTTGCTCCGGGCCCGCCCCGAAATCGCGGAGGTGACCGCCGCCGACGGTGAAATCAAAGTCACTCTGGCCAGTTTCGACACCGATCACAGCCTGGTCGCCGAGGTGCTGGTCAAGGGAGGCGCCAAACTCATCGAGTTGCGCGAGGATGAAATCGGCCTTGAAGAAGTGTTCATGCGGGTGACTCGGGGTGAGACTCAGTGAGTGTCCTGGAGAATGATGATCGCGACCCACTTTATTCGATCCGCGGCGGCTCTGCTGGCGGCGGCGACGCTCGCCAGCCACGCAGCCGCCCCGCGTCCCAATTTGATTTTCATCCTCGCCGATGACCTGGCCCAGGGCGACCTCGGCTGTTACGGCCAGCGACTGATTCAGACCCCCAACCTGGACCGCATGGCCGCCGAGGGCATGCGGTTCACCCAGGCTTACTGCGGCACGTCGGTTTGCGCCCCCTCGCGCGCGTCCCTCCTCACGGGATTGCACACCGGCCACTGCCCCATCCGGGCCAATCGGGAAATCCAACCCGAAGGCCAGATGCCTCTGCCCGCGGGGACAATGACCGTGGCGAAGTTGCTCAAGGAGGCCGGTTATGCCACCGCTTGCATCGGCAAATGGGGCATGGGCATGTTCGACACCACCGGCAGCCCCCTCAAGGTGGGCTTTGACTTCTTCTTCGGCTACAACTGCCAGCGCCACGCCCACAGTTATTTCCCCACCTACCTCTATCGCAACGATCAGCGCTTCGAGTTGCCCGGCAACGACGGCAAGGGCGTCGGCCGCACTTACGCGCAAAACCTGATTGCGGACGAAACCCTGGCCTGGGTGCGGGCGCATCGCGACCAGCCCTTCTTCCTCTTCTATGCCGTCACCCTCCCGCACGGCCGCCACGAGATTGATGACCTGGGCATTTACGCGGACAAACCCTGGACCCCGCTCCAGAAAACCTACGCCGCCCAGGTCACCCGCCTGGACTCGGATATCGGCCGCTTGCTGGCGCTGCTTCAGGAGTTGAACCTGGACCATCGCACCCTGGTCATCGTGTCGGGCGACAATGGCTCTTCCTTTGCGCCCAGCTCCGAAATCGGACGGCTCTTCGACCAGACGATGGGCGGTCGTTTGCGCGGCTACAAGCGTTCCCTGTACGAAGGGGGTTTGCGTCAGGCTTGCATCGCGCGCTGGCCCGGCGTGGTGCCCGCCGGGCGCGTGTGTGATCAGCCGTGGGCCTTTTGGGATTTCCTGCCCACGGCGGCCGAGCTGGCTGGCGCGCGCCTGCCCAAGGGGTTCAAGACCGATGGACTCTCCATTGTTTCGTTGCTCAAGGGTGGCAAAGCGCCCAAGCGCGACTATTTCTATTGGGAGCTGCATGAAGCCCAGCCCATCCAGGCCATCCGCTTCGGCAAATGGAAGGCCGTCAAGAACGGGCCCAACGCGCCCGTGGAACTCTACAATCTCGAAACAGACATGTCCGAAAGCCGGAACCTGGCCCGGGCCGAGCCGCGGCTCGTGGCCCGGGCCGCGCGGCTTATGAAACAAGCCAGAGTGGACGATCCCAACTGGCCCCTGACCGCCCTGGGACGAAGCGCGACGGGAAGCCCCCGCTCCGCCGTCCCGGCAAAATAATGCACGACACCTGATGAAGTTGTTTCCCGCTGCCAAGGCTGTTCTGGCCATGCTGGCCTTCTTGATGGCCGGGCTGGCCTGCCATTCGCCCGCCGAATCCCCGGCCGTCAAACCCAACATCTTGTGGCTCATCGCCGAGGATTTCGGTCCCCACCTCGGCTGCTACGGCACCCGCGAAGTGACCACCCCGCACCTCGACCGCCTCGCGGCCGAGGCCGTGCGTTACACGCGCTTCTACACCACTGCGCCCGTGTGCTCGGCCAGTCGCAGCGCCTTCATGACCGGCCTGTACCAGACCACGCTGGGAGCCCACCATCATCGCTCGAATCGGGGCGTCAACTTTCCCCTCCCGCCCGGCGTGCGCGTGCTCACCGACTGGTTGCGCGACGCCGGTTACTTCACCGCCAACCTGACCAAGCTGCCGGACGCCATCGGATTTCGAGGCACCGGCAAGACGGACTGGAATTTCACTTATTCGGGCAACCCCTATGACTCCGCGGATTGGGAGGATTTGAAGACCCACCAGCCGTTTTTTGCGCAAATCAATTTCCACGAAACCCACCGCGACTTCAATGGCCGGCCGCTGGCGGACCCCGCCAAAGTCGAAATTCCCCCTTACTATCCTGATCACCCGGTCACGCGGAAGGATTGGGCCGCTTACCTGGACGCTGCTTCGGAGCTGGATCGAAAGATTGGGCGGGTCCTCGAGCAATTGGAGCGGGATGGCCTGGCCGACAGCACGGTCGTGGTCTTCTTCGGCGACAACGGCCAGGCACACGTCCGCGGCAAGCAGTTCTGCTACGAGTCCGGGCTTCAGGTGCCTCTCATTGTTCGGTGGCCCAAGGCGTTGCCCCGGCCCAAACATTGCGAGGCGGGCAAGGTGGACGCCCGCCTGCTGGAAGCCATAGACCTGGCGCCGACCATGCTGGCCCTGGCGGGCGCGCCGATCCCCGCAAAAATGCAGGGCCGGCCGTTTCTGGGCGACCGCGCGGCCGAACCCAAGTCCTTCGTGTTTGGCGCGCGGGATCGTTGTGATGAAACGACCATGCGCATTCGCACCGTTCGAGACGAACGCTACCGCTACATCCGCAACTTCACCCCGGAGGTTCCCCTCCTGGCGCCCAACAAATACAAGGAAACCCAATACCCCGTGTGGAACTTGATCAAGGAGCTCCAAGCCCAGGGCAAACTCACGCCGGTCCAGGAAACGCTTTGCCAGCCCCGTCTGCAGGACGAGGAACTCTACGACCTCGAGCAAGACCCTTTCGAAATTCACAACCTGGCGCAATCCAGCCAGCCGGAAGCCCAGGCCGCGCTCAAGCGCCTGCGGGCCGCGCTCGAACGTTGGATCATTGACACCGATGACCAGGGCCGTTTTCCCGAAGCCAGCCGCAATGACAATCCCAATTCCCGAAAAAGACCCGCAAACAAACAGGCAAACTCGTGAACCTGACCTTCCCCGAACTCAGCCGGCAGACCTTGCTTGCGTTGGCAATCGCCGCCGTTTTCGCCCTGCCGGCCATCACCTCCTCCGCCAGCCCGCCGCCCAACATCATCCTGGTCTATGGCGATGACATTGGCTACGGGGACTTTGGTTGTTACGGCGGGACCGGCGCGAAGACCCCGAACGTGGATCGCCTGGCAAAGGAGGGGCTGCGCTTCACCAGCGCCTATGCCTCCTCCGCCACCTGCACTCCCTCGCGTTATTCCCTGCTGACCGGCCAATACGCCTTCCGAAAAAAGGGAACCGGGGTTCTGCCCGGCGACGCCGCCCTGATCATCGAACCGGGCCGCCCCACGCTGCCCTCAATCCTCAAACAGGCCGGCTACACCACCGCGGTCGTCGGCAAATGGCATCTCGGCCTCGGAGAGGCCGGAAAACCGCTCGACTGGAACGCCGAAATCAAACCCGGCCCGCGGGAAATCGGCTTTGATTACTCCTACATCATGGCGGCGACGGGCGACCGCGTGCCGTGCGTCTATGTCGAAAACCATCGGGTGGTCGGCTTGGTTTCCGACGATCCCATCCAGGTGAACTATCAGGAGGCCTTTCCCGGCGAACCCGACGGCGTCAAAGACCGCGCCACGCTCAAACTGGACTGGAGCCATGGGCACAACCAGGCCGTGATCAACGGGATTGGCCGCATCGGCTACATGAAAGGCGGCAAGGCCGCGCTCTGGAAGGACGAAGACATGGCCGACGTCTTCACCAAACAGGCCCTGCAGTTTATCGAACGCGCCAAGACTCAGCGCTTTTTCCTCTATTTTGCCACTCACGACGTCCACGTTCCCCGGGTGCCCCATCCGCGGTTTGTCGGCAAAAGCAGCATGGGCCCTCGCGGCGATGCCCTGGTCCAGTTCGATTGGTGTGTGGGGGAAATCCTCAAAACGCTCGACCGCCTCAACCTCGCCGACCGCACGTTGGTTCTTCTTTCCAGCGATAACGGGCCGGTGTTGGACGACGGTTACAAGGACCAGGCCAACGAGAAGCTTGGCGACCACCGCCCCGCCGGGCCTCTCCGCGCCGGCAAATACAGCCTCTTTGAGGGCGGAACCCGCATGCCTTTCCTTGTCCGTTGGCCCGGCCGCGTCAAACCCGGCCAGTCGGACGCGCTCTTCTCCCAGGTGGATTTGCCCGCCACCCTCGGCGCCTTGGCGGCAGGCGGGGCCAATCCGGAGCTTTGGCCGGACAGCCGCAACCTGCTGCCCGCCTTGCTGGGGGACACTCCAACCGGCAGGGACCACGTCGTCGAGCACGCCAACCGTCTGGCCATCCGCCGCGGCAAATGGAAGTTCATCCCGCCCGGCCAAACCTCCGACCAACTCGGCCCGTGGCGCAAGGTTCAGATTGCCGAGCCGGGATTGTTGTTTGATTTGGACGCCGATCCCGGCGAAACCCGCGACCTGGCCGCAGCCCATCCCGAAGTGGTCAGTGAACTGAAAGCCCTCCTGGCTCAAATTCGCGACAGCGGTAGGACCCCCTAGCCGGGAGCGGGACGCCGCCACGGCTCCCCTCACAAGCAAAGCAACCGGGCCGCGCCCCCGCCCGCTGCCCGGCTCACATCCCGGTGCCGGTCTGGCGAAGGACGAATAACGCGAGGAACTCCGCCGCCTTGCGAATCTCTTCCAGCTCGATCTGCTCCTGGTCGGCGTGCGCAAAGGCCAGTTGGCCGGGACCGAAGGTGAGGACCTCCATGCCGGGATATTCCGTCGCGAACAGCCGCGCATCGCAGGAGACGGTCCAGCCCAGCACGGGTTCCTGCGGCGGCAGCCCGCAAAGCTTCGCCGCGGCGAGCGCGTTGCGCATCGAGGCGGAGTCCGGGTCCCCATCGAACGCCACGTTGTGGAGCTTTTCGTAGGTGACCTTGACCAGCGGCCCCGCGGGAGCTGTTCTGCCGAGGTGCCGGAGATAACTCTCGGCCCCGCGTTGGGCGGCCCGTTCCAAGCGCGTCATCACTTCGGTGATCGAATGGGTGGGCACAAAACCCTGTCCCCCCTCGAGGACCAGTTCGCTCCCCCCCGCCCGCTCGTCGAGTTCAAATCTCACCCTTCCCCCCGCCGCGGCTTCCAGCCGGGCACGCGAGTAAACCAGGCTTCGCACCAGGTGCGCCATCTTGGTAATGGCCCCATCCCGCTCGCGGATGGCGCCCATGTGGCCCGTCGCGCCATGAACGGTGATGCGGAAGGTCCTGCCGGAGCGGTTCACTTCAAAATGTTTCGGCACCATGGGCTTGCCCGTGGCCGGGTCGGCAACCTGGGATTTGTCTCCGTAAAGCCCCACGTAGGTGCGCAGGCCCGACTCAAGGCAGTCCCTCAACAATTGTTCGGCCTGCGGTGTGGCCGGCTTGGAAAAGACCATGCGAAAACGCACTTCGCCGCAAATCCGGCTCGGATGCTCGCCAAACGGACCTATGATGCCGTGGCAGGTCTGCACCGGGCGCTGCGGAAAAAGCGGGTGATGGCTTTCGGTCCGAATCGCCGCGCCCTCCTTTTCCATCTCTTCGTTCACGAACGCGAACATCTCGAAGGCGGAGACCCCTCGCGGCGGTTTGAGCGCCGCGCGATACCACACCGCGCCCCGGTTGGCCGGGTGAACTCTCAACCCGGTGCACTCGCAGACCACAAGAGTGTCGTAAAGCGACTTCAATTCCCGGTCCACCGCCAACGACAACGACCCGTTTCCGCCGGTTTCTTCCTCCACGACAAACATGCCCACCACATTCCGGTTGAACCGCACGTTCCGGCATCCCAGCGTCTCGGAAAGCACCTTCAATGCGCCCACAATCCCCACCAGCGGACCCTTGTCGTCGCATGCCCCCCGGCCAAACACCGTTCCCCCTTGCACTCGGGGCGGAAAATACGGCGCCACCACGTCCACGTGCGCGTTCAAGCCAACCGATGCCCCCCCTTGCTTTCGGCCTTCGCCGGGAATCACGCAAACCAGGTTTGAACGGTTGCCGTAAACCTCGCGGGGTGAAAGTCCGGCCGGGCGGCTCGCTGTCTTGGTGAAGTGAAGCAGCGAGTAATGGGGATGCTTCGCGATGGCGGGGTTCACCGGCCGCCTCTCCAGCCGTAGGCCGGGGAACGCCAGCCCGGCCAGCTCGCGCTCCAGGATGCGGAAACAGGCGTCTTCGGCCCGTCTCATCCGCTCCACTTTCGGCGACGGCGTGGTGTCCACCCGGCATAACTCGACCAGCAGGTCGCGAAGATATTTCAAAAACGCGGGCGCGCGGGTGCGAGCCAGGATATCCGTCGTTACTTTCGTTTGAGTCCGGAGCGAAGCAGACGCCATGGTGGCGCTTACTAACTCAGAAAGCTCCCCCACTGTCAAGGAATCGGAATGACAATCTTCGGAACGAAAATCGGCTGTGGACGCGTTGCACGCCCTCTCTCCCATGGCGGCACTCCCGCCCCGCGCCAGCGTGCGTCAACTTGAAAAGAATTTGCATTGGGGTCGCCCGCCTCGACTGCGCGCTGCGCGCGTGAGTTCCCCTGAGTGTTCCTCGCGAAATCCTCAAATCTCAAATCTGAAATCCTAAAATCTGAAATTCATTGAAAACCCTGACGACCGTGAACCTGCGGTCCGACCCGGCCACCCCCGAGTGGGCAACCGCGCTCGAGGCGCACGGGGTGCGATTCACGGCCTTGGACACCAGCCCGCCCTGGGGACTGATTAGAATTTGCTTTAGGGGCGCCCGCCTCGACTGAGCGCTGCGCGCGTGAGTTCCCCTCACTGTTCCGCTTGAAATCCTCAAATCTCAAATCTGAAATCCTAAAATCTGAAATCCATTGGAAGTCCTGACGACTGTGAACCCGCGGTCCGACCCGACCACGCCCGAGTGGGCAAGCGCGCTCGAGGCGCGCGGGGTGCGATTCAGGTAATCGGCCCACCAAAGACGTTGCGCGCGACCCGCTCAGCCCGGCGAGGTCCCCAAGGGACCGGCGGCAACAGCCCAAGCTTTCAACATTGGGTGACTGGGACGACCGGCCTGCAAGCACCGAAAAAACGGCTGAAGGTGGGAAAGTAGGAAGGTAACAAGGTAGGAAGGTGCGAAGGTTTAGCGTGAGGAGGTCAGCGGTCCGTGTCTGGGTCGCGCAGTTGTGCGGTCTCGGAATCGTGTCCCTGTCTTTGTGCCGTTGCGTTCTTTGCGGGCGATTCACTTCGCGGCCGTATGCCTCACACCAAGGACGCAAAAGACGCCCGAAACTTCCGCGTCCGTCTGCGTGGTCTGCGGGCCCCTCCGTCGAACCGCCGAGACGCAACGGAACGGAGAGCTCTGGCAATGCACGCTAGGCCATTTCCGCCCGCACACCCCACCTCAGCCGTTCCTCCGGGAAGAGGTCAGGGTCGCAGGGGACGGCGCGCCCGACCCCGAAGGCTCAGGTGCGGCGCGCGGAACCCGGGAGGAGGCTCCACGCGTGACCATGCGAGAGAACCGACCGCGGATTTCGCGGATTTCACAGATGGCGTGCAAGCCAGACGGCCTGTGGCGTGACCGACCCGGCTCACCTGTCCCCGACAGCGCCATCCTTGCCGCTATGCTCTCCCGCTCTTTCTTATCCGTCCCATTCGCGCCATCCGCGGTCAAACCGGGATTAGAAGGGAGGGTGGTGGTTGAGGCGCAGCCCCGGCCCCGAAGGTGGGCTGTCCCCGGAAAATGGGCGGCATATGGGCTGACGAGGCCCGCCGATTACGAAGGAGGAAGCAGGGAAAGGCGGGTCTGATAATCGGATTGAGGTCAGTCCGGAGGGTCGGCGGTCGGGCGGAAAGAATCTGGCTGAAAAAATCCACTTGTGAAAATTCGAACGTTGATGCACTGTCTCCGGGCTTTTGGGAAAACGATTGGCTTGACACCCCGGGCTGCGGTGTCTCCCGGATACGAATTAAAAATGCTATTCGTTAGACTAACGTTAATTTGGCTCTGGATAGCCGGAGGCATGTGCCTCATGCCAGCCGTTGCCGCCGACCGGCATGCAAGTCCGGACGCGGCGGTCGGCGAGGTTTCGGCGCATGCAGAAGGGGTTGCCCATGAAGGGCATCACGAGCTGCCGCCCAAAGCGCTGGAGATTGGCCGGGTGCTGGGCATTCCCATTACGAACTCGATGGTGATTTCGTGGGGAGTGGCGATTGGATTGATCGTGTTTGCGCAGTTGGCGACGCGCCGCATGCAACTGGTGCCGTCCGGAGCCCAGAACTTCTGGGAGTGGCTGGTCGAAAGCCTGTATGATTTCCTCGAGGGCATCATCGGCAGCGAACTGGTCAAGAGGACCTTCTGGTTCTTTGCGACGATCTTCATCTTTATCCTTTTCACCAACTGGGTCAGCCTGATTCCCGGCGTGGGGACGTTGGGATGGGGCACACGAACGGACCACGGTTTTCAGGTCGAGACACCCTGGCTGCGGGGAGGCAACGCGGATTTGAACATGACCTTTGCCATGGCCATGATTTTCTTCGTCCTCTGGACCGTGTGGGCGCTCCAGGCCAACGGCGTGGGCGGCTTCATCAAGCACTTGTTCGCGCCCAAGGGAGACACGACGGGATTCCTGAAGGCCCTGATGGTCATCGTGTTCATTGCGGTCGGATTTCTGGAGATCATTTCGATTTTGTTCCGCCCGATCTCGCTGAGTTTCCGGTTGTTCGGGAATATTTTCGCGGGCGAGAACATGCTGGAGTCCATGATGGTGCTGGTGCCGTCGCTAAGCTGGTTGCTGCCGGTCCCGTTCTATTTCATGGAACTGTTGGTGGGTCTGGTTCAGGCCATGGTGTTTATGCTGCTCACCGCCGTGTTCACCATGCTGATTTGTCAGCATGATGAGGAACACCCGGCCGCCTCTCATTAGCGTCGGCGGGCGGTGAAAATCCAATTTCGGCAGTTTGACCGTGTTCAATCGCGGGAGCTGCCGGACGAGAGAGAAAGGAAAACATATATGTTGATGCCTATGTTGGCGGAGTTGGCGGGCAATCTGCACGTCGGTCTGGCGGCGCTCGGCGCGGCCATCGGTGTGGGATTCATCGGCATGAAAGCCGCTGAAGCGGTCGGGCGCAATCCCGGCGCGGCCACCAAGATTCTGGTTCAGGCGATTCTCGCAATTGCGTTCGCCGAGGCCATTGTCTTTTACGCCATCTTCCTGGTGAAATAACCGCCAGGGGCGCGGGGCCCTTGCGGCTCCGCGCCCGGGCATTGAGCGAGTGTTTATGGAGCAGATCATGTTTTTTGGCAGTATCGGCAGCGATTTGGCCGGGATGGCGAAGAACACCGCCCACACTTTCGGCGTGAACTGGCCGCTGTTTATCGCCCAGGTCGTCAACTTCACCCTCGTGGCGGTGCTGCTTTATTTCTTCGCCTATAAACGCGTGCTGGCCATGCTCGAGGAGCGGCGCCAGCGAATCGCCGAGGGCCTGGCCAACGCGGAGAAAATCAAGGCGGAACTCGCCCGGGCCGAACAACAGCGGCAGGAAACCCTGGCCCAAGCCAACGCCCAAGCCACCAAGCTCATCGAGGAGGCGCGGGCCGCCGCCGCCCGGGTGCAGGAACAGGAAACCCAGAAAGCCATTGCCACCGCCGAGCAGATCATCAGCAAGGCCCGCGAGGCCGCTGCGGCGGACCACGCCCGCATGCTGGCCGAATTGAAGCGGGAAGTCGGCCGGCTGGTGGTGCAGACCACCGCCACCGTCACCGGCAAGGTTTTGACTCCGGACGACCAGCGGCGGCTGGCCGAGGAAGCGGCCCGCCAGATCGCGGCGTGAAGGGCGCAACGGCATGAAAGTCTCGAAACAAGCGCGACGCGAGGCGAAAGCCCTCTTCCGCGGCTGTCTCCGTGACGGCGCGCTGGACGAAGGGCGGGTCAAGGCCTCCGTCCAATGGCTCCTCGAGCGCAAGCCGCGCGGCTACCTGGCCATTGCCGCCCACTTTCAGCGCCTGGTGAAGCTGGAATTGGAGCGGCGCACCGCCCGGGTCGAAAGCGCCACCCCGCTGGCGCCCGAGTTGCAGGCCGGCATCCAGACCCAGCTCTCCCGCCTGTACGGGGCAGGCTTGAACATCAATTTTGTGCACAATCCCGCCTTGATTGGCGGATTGCGGGTCAAGGTGGCGAGTGACGTCTATGACGGGAGCATCCAAGGCCGGTTGAACCAATTGGCTGCCAGTTTTTGATCAGATTCAGATATGAGCAACTTACTACAGGAGATTGAAGCGCAAATCGCCGCCGCCAAGACCGGTGTCGGCAGGCAGAACGTGGGCATCGTTCGCGAGATCGGTGACGGCGTGGCCAAGATCGAAGGGCTCACCGACGTGATGCTCAACGAGATGATTGACTTTGGAAAAGGCATCACCGGTCTGGCCTTGAACCTGGAGGAGACGGAGGTGGGCGCCATCATTCTGGGCGACTACACCCAGATCGAAGAGGGGGACGAGGTTCGCACCACGGGCAAACTGCTCCAGGTGCCGGTGGGCAAGGCGATGCTCGGCCGGGTGGTCAACGCGCTGGGCCAGCCCCTGGATGGCAAGGGGCCGATCAAGGCGGAGACGGCCTACCCGGTGGAAAAAATTGCGCCGGGCATCATCAAGCGCAAATCCGTCAGCCAGCCGGTGCAGACCGGCATCATGGCGGTGGACGCAATGATTCCCATCGGCCGCGGCCAGCGCGAGCTGATCATCGGCGACCGGTCCACCGGCAAAACCACCATCGGCATTGACACCATCATCAGTCAGGCGCGGCTGAATCGCGCCGCCGAAGCCGCCGGGGACCGGGATTACCGCCCGCTTTACTGCATTTACGTGGCCATCGGGCAGAAACAGTCCAACATTGCCCGCGTCATTTCGGTGCTCGAAGAGGCCAACGCCATGCCCTACACCATCCTGGTCGCCGCCTCCGCTTCCGACTCGGCGACCAACCAGTATCTGGCGCCGTTCGCCGGCGCGGCGATGGGGGAGTGGTTCATGGACCATGGCATGGATGCGCTCATTATCTACGACGACCTGTCCAAGCACGCCGTGGCCTACCGCCAGGTCTCGCTGGTCTTGAAGCGTCCCTCGGGCCGCGAAGCCTATCCCGGCGACGTCTTTTACCTGCACAGCCGCCTGCTCGAGCGTTCGGCCCGCGTCAGCGAGCAATACGGCAACGGGTCGCTCACGGCCCTGCCGATCATCGAAACCCAGGCCGGCGACGTCTCGGCCTACATCCCGACAAACGTCATTTCCATCACCGACGGCCAGATTTTCCTCGAAACGGACTTGTTTTATCAGGGCATCCGCCCCGCCATCTCGGTCGGCATCTCGGTGTCACGGGTCGGCTCGGCCGCCCAGATCAAAGCTATGAAACAGGTCGCGGGCCGCATCAAGCTGGACCTGGCGCAGTTTCGGGAGCTGGCGGCGTTTGCCCAGTTTGGCTCGGACCTCGACGCCAAGACGCAGGCCCAGATCGAACGCGGCAAGCGGATCGTCGAAGTCTTCAAACAACCGCAGTACAATCCCATCCCCGTCGAGGTTCAGGTCGCGGTTCTCTGGACCGTTCAGAACGGCTACATGGACGATATCGCGGTTGAAAAGATCAAGGATTTCCAGGAGAAACTGACCGACTACCTGACCAGCCGGAAGGCGGACCTGATGGCGCAGATTGCGAAGGAAAAGGCGCTCAGCGACGCGCTCACCGGCCAGCTCAAGACGGCGGTTTCGGAATTCAAGCAAACCTACCGCTAGCGCCCGTCAATGCCCAGCACCCGCGACATCCGCCGGCGCATCAAGTCGGTCAAGAACACGGCCCAGATCACCAAGGCCATGCAGATGGTCGCCGCCTCGAAAATGCGGCGGGCGCAGCAGGCGGCCCTGGCCGGACGCCCCTACGCCACCATGATGAACGGCGTGCTGGCCGAGGTCACCCATCACGCCGGCGATTTCACCCACCCCCTGATGGAGGAACGGGAAATCAAGAAACGCTGCGTCATCCTGGTCAGCAGCGACAAGGGCCTGTGCGGCGCCCTCAACAGCAATCTGCTGCGCGAAGCCGCCCGGTTCGACAAGGCCACCACCCTCTTCATCACCGCCGGGCGCAAGGCCGCCCAGTTCGTGGCCCGCACGCGGCGCCACCTGGCCGCCGAGTTCACCTACAAGGACGCGCCCTTGTTCAGCGAGGCGCGGGCCATCTGCAAATTCGCGCGCGAGCTGTTCGTCCGCGGCGAGGTGGACGTGGTCGAGGTGCTGTACACGAATTTTGTCTCGACGTTGAACCAAAAGCCCGAGGTGATCCAACTGCTCCCGGTGGGCGAGATCAAGGGCTTCACCATCGGCGTCCACGGCGAGGAGCGCGCGCAAAAACTGGAACGGGGCGCCACCGAGTTTTTGTTCGAGCCCTCGGCCGGGCAGGTGCTGGGGGCGTTGCTGCCGCACTACCTCAACTTCCAGATTTACCAGGTGCTGCTCGAGGCCAAGGCC
>Ga0116147_1002469_pt1 | contig 18597 bp, 30 predicted proteins | sample AD_JPNHG3_MetaG_FD_89749 | JGI IMG/M metagenome (GOLD analysis project Ga0116147, IMG submission 89749) | Active sludge microbial communities of municipal wastewater-treating anaerobic digesters from Japan - AD_JPNHG3_MetaG | ecosystem: Engineered > Bioreactor > Anaerobic > Digestate | place...
AGGGAGCACAGAATGAAACGGGTAAAGATTCTCCGGAAGCAGATAGCGCCGCAGGCTATCAAGGACGAAGTCCTCCGGACCGCAATTCACTGCACAGGGCGGATTCTGAATGAAGACGGCGCGCAGGTCGGCAGCCTCGCAGGAGTGAAATAAGATGAAGAGGAGTGAATACATCCGGCGGGCCGAAGAGGCCCGCATCTTCTCCCTCGACAACAGATGGCGCCGACTCGCAGAGGGTCTCACCGAACGAGGCTCCTGTCCCTTCTGTCCTCTCGAAGCGGACCTCAGCCGGGAGCTTCACCAGAAGGGCATTGCGACTGAAGTCTGCTGGGACCTCTGTCCCTTCAAGTCCTGCTCTTCTCAGGACCCTGAATCCCTCTATGGGAAGTATTGCTCCACCGAGCATAACTCCGACGAGGAGCGCGCCGCGGCCCTCGCCATCGTAGAATTCCTTGAAGACTTAGACATCCATGCCTGGGCGAATGACCTACTGGACCTGGGCTATCTCGAAGTGGGGTGACCATGTGTCTATTCCGAGTCAAGCGGGAGCGGCGCCTTAAAAAGCCGCTCCTCGTTGTGGACCATGTAGAAGGGAGTCCCTGCTAATGGAACTCCAAGTCCGCCTTATTGTCGAGATTGAAACCTCATACAAAGACCTCGCCTCTAGCCTTTTACAAGTGGCGACTGACGTAGGACGAGGAGTAGACAGTGGAACCGTTATCGCTCCAGATGGTTCTGAAGTAGGATCCTGGTCAATGGAGCATAGAGCAGTCGATGCCAGCAAGCTGAACACGGAAGAATGGGCACTGAACGAGACACTGGAGCCAATTGAAGAGGATGAGTACCCGACTCCGGCAATGTTGAGGGGCAATGGGTTCACCACAAACAAGGAGAGACGATGAAAACGACACCCAAGAATGTAATGTGGGAAGACGGATTCTACTACCTTCACAACAAGTCCGGTGCGAGTGATGAATTGTGTCGCGGCATGATTCGCGGTGTAGTAACCGGATTAATGTCTTTCGGCATGACCTTTGAAGAATGTATGGGGCTACTAAAATATTATGTCAAACACCATCCAGAATCCAGCGAATTTCGGTCACTTGCCACCATTCTTCCAGAATGTTGGATTGATATTTACTTGAAAGCATAATAGCCCGAAACGGCCTGCGGGCCGTCATACCGTCAAGCGGTATCTGATGAGGGCGAACGTTTAACGGAGGAAAAGAGCGATGGAAAAGAGAATCGATATTGTGCTCCACGGAGATACGTGGCACGCCATGTGGAGCGGGACGCTTTCACCGGGGAAGTCCTGCATTATAATTGCCGTACCGAGCACGCAGGGCGGGAAGCCAAAGGCATCTCGCCATGCATGCCGAGCCGCATCCAGTCTATTGCCTGCGGTGCGGCGAGCTGGTTGGGGAACAGGACGCGTTATACGCGTTCGAGAACCCCAACGCGGCGCAGGATGCCCGGCAGCAGGATATGCGGGCGTCATGCGCCTGTCAGGGGAGTTTGTATAACTCCCCTTTTTCTGTGCCTATTATCAAGGGAGGATCAATGACTAGAATGACAAGAACGGCCTTAAGAAAGGCCCTTTCAGCGCATGAGAAATGGCTTGAACAAATGTACATCGAGCCTACAAAGGCTACTAAAGGGACCCAACTTATACTCTACCAAGTGGACCTTTCAGGCGTCGATTTCAGCAATACCCGCCTGGATTATGTTTCTTTCGACGGTTGCCTACTGTCGGAAGCCATATTCAAGGACACGTCGATGTGTGAAGTGTTTATAAATGATTCCTGCCTATTCCGCGCATCCTTCATCAATACCTGCCTAAGCAGTTCGAGGATGAAGGACTCTACATTCTACAAGGCCAGCTTCATCAAAGTAAACATGCAATTGGCCAGCGCCTGGAGAGTAGACTACAGTAGTGCATCCTTTGAACACACAATTATGCAAAATGCATTGTTCGAAGAGGTATGCTTTACCACCGCGCGGTTCTGTAATACCGCCTTGGAAGGGACAAGATTCCTTAACTGTTACATGCAAGATACACTATTTAACGATTCCGACCTGTCGAAAACCGGCGGACTCGTTAAACCTATGGGCGTGATGCCGGGCAATTGTTACTGGAAACGCTTTGAGGAAGGACTTAAAAATCGCGATTTCCAGTTCTATGTCGGGCTAAACCGCCTGCCGGAGGACGAAGAGTTCAATCAGGATGAAAGTAAGACGTGTACTTATCCAGGCCTGCACTTCGCTTCAAGGCGTTGGTGTGCCGAACGCTTCCCGAACCGCCCGCTTGAAGCTCTTGTGCGCATACCGGAAGGGGCTAAAATAAACGAACCTTGGGTGACGGACGGGAAGGCTTCGGCAGATATGATTGAAATCCTTCAGGTATTCAATGTCCAAACTGGGGAGGATGTTACAGACCAGTATAGGAGGAAATAAGATGAAAGGAACTCCATCTGAGGATGAGGTCCATCGCGCGCTTGAGGGCATCCTTGTAAACCGCGACGCGAAGGCACTAAACTATGCAGTAGGCTATGCACGAGCTGGCCTATCCATGACCGGCGAAGCCCTCTATGTCCAATGCCTATATATCCTGAACAACATTACACATTGGAGGGGCGACACAGCCAAGTGGGTAAGGCAGACACTGAAGGATTTCACAGTTAATAGTACTTATTAGAAAGGAGAAGGCTATGTATGAAGTAATCCTCAAGTCTTATCTGCAAGGCTTTCGGCTGAAAGAAGTCAGGCTTTCGGAATACATAACCCAACTGTCAGCCTTTGGCCCGGCCGAGAAAGTGCGGGAAATATGGACCGAAGTCCGGGACTTCTGCTTTCTTCACCAAGCGTATCCGAACGAGGATGATTGCCTTAACTTCGTCCTCATAGACCATCCACAAAGGGAAGTATACTCCCGCATAGTAGCAAGGGTTAGATGAGACTAAATCCTCATTTCATATTCTGAAACGAGGCTTATCATCTGTCGAAAGGAAAGAAAAGGAGGAAACACCATGAGCCGCCATGTATTTCCGAACCACACTGGTGTAATCCGTGCTTGGGTTAACGGGGAAGTCAGTCATGGACGGTGTGGCAATTTGTACTTTAAAACGGAACCATACGACGCCATCTACAGCTATGGAGAACATTACCCAATAGCCCGGGCTATATCAAGAGCGGATGGAAATAGGTGTGCGCTGGTAAACTCGAAGAAGTGTTCCAGAACGACGTGCCGTCACGTCGGAGGTGTGCTACGCCACTTGAGGACGTGGGAGACTGTAATCATGTGCCCGGACCCCTTAACAAAGCACAGCCATGATGAAAACCTACAATATTTCCGTGACGCGGCGCGTGAATCTTGGGAACACGGTATGCGCGCAAGGGCGTACGGTGAATATCACCTGGAACAGTACTGGTGCTTCGTGGAGAATTGCAAGAAATACTGTAAGATTTTCCACATACACAATCCCTTACGTAGAGTGTCCTCGCAGGCATGGAATAAAGCGGTGGGACAAGCTCGAAGAAGGCGAGAACAAGTACTGCGCAAAAAACGAATCAAAGCGGAGCCGGGGTATTGGATTCCATATTATGAAGAAGAAGGCCTTCCGATTGAACAGCGGGTAGAGCGATGGCGTGTCCGAAAACTCATCTGTAATGCCCATGTGCGTGACGTTACTGCGTTGAGATTAAGCGAAGACCGCACAAAGATTGAAACCACGTACCTCGCGAGTTTGGATGTTAAATACGCGCCCTTGTTGTGGGAGACTATCAAACAAGTGCGCGCACGAGGGGTGGACTGGACAACCGATAACAACATCATGGTGGGAAAATACCACTTGAGGAAGGTGTTTGCGGACGGCACTTTACACATAGAGTGCCACACTATACCCTTCGCTGAATCCGCATACATTGCGAGGGAGTTGGGATTGCCGTTGTAGGATGTACAATGATTGATTATCACATTGACAATGCCACAGTTTATCCTCATCCTCCAGAAGGAAGATAAAGGCAGCATAAAGAAAGGAGAAGAAATGAAAGAGCCAGGGTATGTCCTAAAACGGTTCAGAACGGACGAAGCGGGGAATCTACTTCCCCGCCCAGTCTACGCCCGCTTCCTGCTAAAGAGAAGCCGCTTCAATCGAAGGATGCTCTTACTCTATGCTGTTCCGGACGTTTCAAAGGGCGTACTGTTAGAGCTTCCTAACTACCACATCGAAGTCCAATTCAGCCGCTCAACAGCCGCTCTTGCGGGTGCGATAGGCTATCACCGCTCGCTCTACCACGGCCAACGCTTTACTCTTCGTGGGAATAGCTACATCTGCCTATCTATAATCCCGCAAAGTATTGACTACCACAAGAGTACGGATAAGAGTCACCAGACAACTCTCAAAGAGTGGCGCTTCACGCAGGGGAGCCTAAGAATACTCCGGAGACTTCCAGTCCTAGGCTTTAATCGCGGATATAACGTGGATGCCGCCTACGCGGCCTTGATGACCACGAAGGGTTAATCTTATAACAGGAGAATAAACGAGTGCCTAACAAGAAGAAGTACCAACAGAAGCGGCACTTCCAAAAAGGCCAGAGGCTTATCTGGAATGGTCGCTGGGAATTTGATGAAGAGCCTGGCTATATAGACCATGAGGGAGACTTAAAGGTTGAAATATTAGAAAAGGTCCTCACACTTCTAAACGGCCAGCGCGTATTCCGTTGCCGCATCTATGATGGCCAGGCTGATTATATCGGCCTAACCTTCTACATCAATGAGTGTAACCTAAAGGAGACCCTGTGATGAAGAACGTCCAGATGGCAGTAAAGTCCGACATTCTCACAATCACCGTGGACTTAAAGCAGAGCCATGGCTCGAGCAAAAGTGGGAAGAGTATAGTCATAGCCTCAACGGAAGGAAACCTTCCTATCGAAGCACATCCTGGCGTCTACATCGGCCTGAACGTCTATAAGACGAGGTAAATATGCTATTCGGCTACGAGCTTGACGCCCTTTTCTGGGCTATGTTTTTCAGCTTCGGCTTTGGCTTTCTCAGCGGGAGCCTTATACTAATCCTACTCCTCTTCTGGTGGACAAATAGGGAGGAGCAGAAATGAGCGGATACGAAATTGCCCTAACTTCCGCAGGAGCGAAAGTCCATGCCTATAAAGAATTCGGGAGGAAATACTTGGATGAAATCCTTTCAGTCAATGAAATCCTAACCATCGTAAAAGAGGCTATCGACTGGGACGAGACCGCCGAGGAAATGGTAGCCTTCATAAAGGAGGAGGAAGAAAGATGAGGAAGAAACCTATCCAGACAGCTCCGATTGACCTAACTCAATTCTTCGAGCCTGAACCAGAGGCCGAGCCGCAGTCGCCGGAGCCTATTCCAACGGAGCCGGAAGTAGACGCGGCACTAAACGCGACAGTTCCACTTTCCTCCGAGGAGGCTGAGGCCCTCCAGGAGCCTATAGAAAAGCCGCCTGTTCGGCCATCAGCTCCAGCAAAAGCTAAAGGCGGCGACATCATCCTCCGCAAGAGCAAGAAGTACCTTGTAATCGAGCGCGATGGGCAATTGTATGTTCGCCGTATGGGCTTTTCCAAAATCACAAAGCTGTGGCAGGATAACTGCTACCGTATATGGAAACCTAAAACAAAGAAGGAGAATTAAGATGATTATCCAAGCCCGTGCTATCTTCGATGGGGGAGACCAGCTGGTTAAAGTTGATTTGTCCAAGGCTGTGCAGGTTGTCCAGTCCAAGGACGGTTCAGAACATGGAAGCATTCTGTTCTCTCCCTACTATCATTCTGTCTTTCCAGTAAAGCCGGTAGTTATCAAGGTCAATGTATCAGATGTCCTACCCTTCCTAAACCCGGATGATTGGTGCAAAGCGGAGGAGCGTCTTATAAACTCCTCAGTCTATATCTACTTCCGGACCTCGGACGTCTACACCTTCTGTACTTATCCAGAAGAAGGTGAAGGCCCCCAGCTCAAAATATGGGGAGCCTTCGGTATGGCAGTAGTCAAGGACGAAGAGGGCCTCCGTAACATTTTAGAAAAGGAGTTCGACGCACGAGAGAACCGCATTTCATAATCTGAAACGAACCTTCAATCAGCGGGAGGGACTAAACCCCTCCCGCCTGAATAAAAAAAAATTTCTACCCAACTAAAAAAGTACTTGCTTTCCTGCATATACTTACTTATATTATAGACACACAAAGTCAATGAACGCGGCCTATCTGGCCGCAAGCCGGCCCGGCTTCCAGGGCAAACAGGTAAAAGGAGGAAGTAAGATGGAAAAAGTAACGACAGAGGCTCCGAAGGTCAACAGGGCAATCGAAGTCGATTACGACTTTGGAACGAACCTCGAGGAAGCCGTAAGCCTGTATGGAGAGGCCGCTGTTTTCAGCCTCTATCAGGCCAAGGCAGAAATCATCATCCAGGACATCTGTCGGCGAATGCTTAGCGCGGGCAAGACGGATGAGGAAATCAAGACCTTCATCGCTGGCTACAAGCTGGGCGTCCAGCAGAGGCGCAAAGGCGGTACGAGGAAGACGGTTGAGCAGAAGCTGCTCGATGAAATCCAGGGCGGTAAAATGTCCGCCGAGGATGTCAAGGCCCTCATCTCCAGGCTATCAACTGCCCTGCATGACAGGAAGAAGAAATAACAGCCGCCTTCATATGGAGCAGGGACCTGAAAAATCCCTGCTCCATAGCTAAAGGAGAAATAAGATGGAAAAAGTCTACAGCATTACCACAGTCCTGCTTGCAATGCTCCTACTGATTCTCTATTCCTGTGTAATGTCAAGCCTTAAGGAGCTCCGTTTCCAACAGCAACAGACCCGCCTTATTATCTCCGCAGTTAAGGTGCAGAACGACAGCCTTCTAACACAAATAAAGGGAGCAAGAATCTGGCTGTGGCTTCCTGAAGAGGAAATAAGATGAGTCCCGAACTTCTCGCATTAATAGAGGAAAAGGGCGTAACGACTATCCTTGATGAAATCCGCCTGTATTTAGAGGACAAGGACGCTGAAGCATTCCCAGGAGACACAGTCTACTTCGACGCCCTTGTGCACTTAAACAATGCCTATGATGTCCTTGTAATAGGAGGAGTGAAGTAATGGAACTCGTCATGCTTGCCCATGTTTATTCGAAGAAAAGGATTGAACGCTGGAATTCCGATACGGCGATAATCCAGCCTAAAATCAACGGCCTTCGGTGCTTGGCAGTTAAGCAGGCTAATGGTAAGTTTCGACTTTTCTCAAGAAAAGGAAATGAATTCACACAGTTGCCATTGATAACCGAAGCCTTGGGGGCGCTGGAGGGCTTTCCTGGACAGCTACAATTTGATGGAGAGTTGTACGTCCACGGGATGCCCTTGCAGGAAATCCGGGCCATCTGTAAAAGGACAACCACGAGGCATCCTAATCATGGCGATATGGAATATCACATCTTCGACAAGCCTCCTGTCGACTACACCGAATGCCTACAGCCTCAAACAGATAGGCTATCAGCCCTATATGGCCTACTGAGCATCTTCCAGAAAGAGACAAGGATACGCCTTGTATCCTCTTATACACAGCCTTTAGAGGTAATTGACGCCTTACTTCAGGACCACTTAAGGATGGGCTATGAGGGAATAATCCTCCGCAATCCCGCAGCCTTCTATGAGTTTCGGCGGTCGAATAACCTGCTTAAGCTCAAGCCAAGGATGACTGGCGCCTATACAATCATTGCGGCCAATGAGGCTATTGACATCTACGGCTATCCAAAGAATACACTTGGAAGCCTTACCCTCTTGACGAAAGAAGGCAAGATATTCAACTGCGGCGCGGGCGTCCTCAGCCATCCCCAAAGAGACATCCTATGGGAAAGGCGGGAGATGCTGAAAGAGAAGGTCGCACATATCTACTTCCAAGAGCTATCCACCGCGGGGATTCCACAGCAGCCTATTCTGCGCTCAATTGATGAGGTAGACTATGACTGCTAAAAAGCCTATCATCTTCTACGTCGCCGGACCTTATCGTCCGCAGTCTGCCTTTCAATCACTACCTATCATTCGGTGGTTCTATATCCTCCGCAACATTCTGCGGGCCCGCCGGCTGTCTATATGGCTGTGGAAGAATGGAGATATAGCAATATGTCCTCACTTGAACACAGCCTTCTTCGACTTGCACGACATTCCTGACAGGGTCTTCCTCCAGGGAGACATAGCAATCCTGAAAAGATGCGACGCCATTGTAATGCTTGATGGCTGGCAGAAGTCTATCGGTGCAAGTAGTGAGCATTGTATCGCCGTGTTTAATGGAACCCCCATCTATTACTGGACAGGCCATACCCTTTACAGAAAGGAATGCTAAACATGCCTAATGTGTTTATTGTCTCAAATGGCGGGCATGATTTCAGCAAGGCAAAGAAATTCGGCCGGCTAGTCTTCCTTAGCAGTGGAACTCTAAACAAGTTCCATGTGACAGAGATGGCTAGGGAGTTTGCGGCAATCCTCAGTATAAGCTCGCCGGAGGATTACCTCGTAATCAACGGGCCGACCGTAATGTCCTGTGTCGCTTGTGCAATTATGGCGCGCAAGCATGGAAGGTTAAACCTCTTACTCTGGAAGAAAGGCCAGAACAATAGCCTTGACCATTACGAACGCCGCACAGTAGATGTTAACTCCCTATTGGAGGCTCCTAATGCTACAGCCACATGAAACTTGGACCATCCAGGATGCCAGTAAAATTCAGGAAGCTATGACCTGCCTACGTAGCTACTTCTTCCGCTATGTAGCAGGCTGGCAACCCGAGCTTCCATCTATCCATCTTGAGTTCGGTACAGCCTGGCATCTCGCTATGGAGTATCTTCTCCTTCATGGCTATTCTGATGAGTCGATACAAGGTGCTTATGAAGCTTTCCTCTCACACTATCGCACATACTTCGGCCAGGAGCAAGACACTTTACTGGCTCCGAAGAATCCAGCCAATGCTCTTCGAGGCCTGGCGCACTACTGCGATAGGTATAAAAGAGACCTGGACGATTTCGAGGTCCTGTATACAGAAATCTCCGGTTCTGTTTGGGTAGAAGAAGGCCGACGTGTTTACTTCCGTAGTGATGCAATATGCCGTAGGAAGAGTACAGGAAAAATATTCTCCCTTGAGCACAAAACGGCGAGTAGTTTCTCAAGGCAATGGACTAACCAATGGGCACAATCTATGCAGGTTAACGTCTACAGCCACGTCCTCCATTGCCATTTCGATTCGCCCAACGTTGAGGGCGTAATCATAAATGGCTTTATGCCGCATGACCCGCCGGCATTGAAGAAGGATGGAGAGCTAAGGGCGGGCGCGAAGGACCTGGACTTCATCCGCATTCCTATCCGTCGGTCTACGGAGAAGTTGAACGACTGGCTCTACAATGTCAACTACTGGCTAGACTGTATTGAGGAATCCTTCGACCTCCTCAAGACGCAGGACCCAGAGGCGCCAGTCATGACATGCTTTCCTAAGAACACAAAAAGTTGCGCCAATTTCTTCGGATGTCCCTACAGAGACTACTGCGATGCGTGGCCTAATCCGCTCAGTAGGATAGAAGTAGCACAGCCAGGCTTTGTTGTCCGCTATTGGGACCCGCGTGTTGGGGCAATTCCAGCAAAGCATATAATGGAGATATAACATGTCAGATTTCCTCGAAGTACAAAAGCGGGCCCTTGAAGTCAGGAACATGTATCTTTCACGCCCGATTCAAGGTGGCGTAAATGTCCTTCTCTATGGAGATTGGGGAACAGGCAAGACTTCCTTCGCAAAGACTTGTCCAACGCCAGTCTTCATAGATTCCTTCGACCCGCAAGGAACAATCGTCGAAGCATTACAGCCATCAATCCAAACAGGCGATATAATAGTAGAAAACCGATGGGAGGATGATAGCTGGAAAAAACCTCATGCCTTCTCCGAATGGGAAACGGAGATGGAACGCAGAATGAAGATGGGGTTCTTCGAGCACTTTGGAACCTATATGCTCGATAGCCTAACACGATTCTCCGAGTCCTGTTTATGGCAGATATGCAAGAAAGCAGGGAGGCCCGGCCAGCCTTATCAGCTTCAAGACTATAACGTCCAGCAGTTGACGATAGTGGATTGGCTTGGCCAGATAGCAGTACTTCCATGCCATACTATCATAACAGGGCATATTGAAAAGGTTCAAGACCAAGTATCAGGAGCAATGGAGACTGGCCTTCTCCTTGCAGGAAAACTTTCTGAGAAGGTAAGCCTTGCCTTCGTGGAAAAGTGGGTCACGCGGGTGTTGCGTGGCCAAGGTAATAAGAATGAATACGTCGTCCAAACTCACCCGGAGGGAATCTATAGGGCCGAGACAAGAATAGGCGGTTCAAAGTTTTCTACATTCGAGGAGCCTGATTTCCGCAAGCTCCTAAAGAAGGCAGGGTTTCCTGCTGATGACAAACCATCCTTATTCACAAAGGAGTCCTAAGATGTCTATTCTCGACCTCAATTTCAGCGACGTCTATGAGCCTGAACTCTTTGAAGATGGAAAAGAAGTCACGCTGACTATCCGCTCTGCCGAATTGGGAATGACGAGGAGCAGGGCGAATGAGCTTCTGACGGTTGTTCTGTATGACCCCAGCGACCCAAAGAAGGCTCCTATCGTAGAGCGCCTGACTATCCCTTCGGAATCTGACAAGGCGGCGGACATCGCAAAGTGGAACAATATGATGCGACGTCTTCAGAGTTTCTTCCAGTGCTTCAATCTTCCTACGAGCGGGGTCAGTCCCTCCGAGGCATTCCCCGGCGCGACTGGTACGGTCATCGTTCGAGAAGAAGATGACGACACATACGGAAAGAGAAATAGCGTCCGTAAATTCGTCGTCGGGCATTAAGAGAAAACCTGATTTCATAATCTGAAACGAGGGCGGGTGGTTATAGCCCGCCCTTCAATCATCGGAGAACAGAAATGAAAAACTGGAGGTGTAGAAAGACTATTAACATGGATGAAGTTTTATATGATAGGATAAATGGCCTTTTACCTTCCGGCCTGCAGTCGAAAATATTAGGTCTAGTCATAGAAAACTTCTTCGATTCTCTTCCTAAAGAGAATACCTATACTCATCTTTCCAACTTCATCGCGGAGTGCCTGCAAAAAGAGGCGGACAATGGCACAGTTACAACACTTACGGACGAGCTTGACTGAAGTAGATAGCAAAACTGCCTTGTCTCTTCTTTCTACTATTCGAGCAAATAGGCGGACTGTCCGCGAACAGCGGGCAATAGCCTTTTCAATGAAAGAAGAGGCAAAGAAAACTAAGGTTAAGAAACAAAAGGGCCTTGACATTTCTTCTATGTCGGAAGAGACAATTGAGGAATTGATAGGTCTACTTTCCAAAATGCTTGAAGAGGGAGAGATTAATGGCTAATATAGTTTGTAGGATGAGAGAAATCCCGCTGACTTCTATAGACGCAACTGGCCGGGCGCGTGAAGATTTCCAGGACCTCTCAGCCTTAAAGAAGAGCATTGAGGAAGAAGGCTTGATTCATCCGATAGCCGTAATGGAACAGGCTAATACTTATGTTCTCCTCGCCGGTGGCCGTAGATTGCGGGCAATGTCCGAGCTTGGCTGGACGACAATCCCCTGCAATGTTTATCCTCCGCTTGACCCTTTAGACCAAAGGACTATTGAGCTGAAGGAGAATATGCTTCGAGAGAACCTAACTCCAATCGAAGAGGCGAAGCTGACGAAGAGAATCCACGACTTGCAGGTGGAGAAGTACGGCAAGCCTAGTGCGATGAATCCCGGCCATAGGCTTGCTGATACGGCTAAGCTGATAGGCCGCGGAGTTAGTACAGTCCAGCAGGATATAAAGTTGGCTGAGATGGCCGAGAAGGTTCCAGAGCTCGCGGTATGTAAGACGAAGCAGGAAGCCTTGAAGATGATAGACCGCGCCGCGCGGGCCGTCCGAACCGCGAAAGCTGTAAAGGATTTCGAAAGCAAGACAGGCATCGGCATGTATCAATCCGACAAAGAGCGGCTTTTAAAATCCTACTACGTCGGTGACTTCTTTGAATTAGTCAAGAAGGTTCCAGATGGCACCGTCGGCTTCATAGAGCTAGACCCGGTCTATCACATCGGCCTGGATAAACTAAAGAAGGGTGTCGCCTTCGACCAGGCTTATCAAGAAGGCATCTTCGCTGAATACGAGGACTTTCTTCATAGAGTCCTCAAAGAATGCTTCCGCCTCATGTGTCCAAACTCTTGGCTAATCTGCTGGTATAGCATCCGCTATCATCATGAAACAACAGCCAGCGCACTTGAAGCGGCCAGGCTCTCTGTCAACCGCCTGCCTAATCTATGGTACAAACAGATAGGGCAGACTCTCCAACCGGACTACAATCTCCCATCCTGCTATGATACCTTCTTCTCCTGTCGTAAAGGAATACCTACTCTACAAAAGCCGGGCCGTTCTAATGTCTTTTCCTGTAAGCCAGTAATATCCACAAGCAAGACACATCCGATAGAACGCCCAATACAGCTTATGCAAGAAATCCTAGCGACGTTCGTGCCTCCTGGCACAAGCGTACTGGTTCCCTTTGCTGGAAGCGGCAATACTCTTCTGGCCGCCGCAAATCTTCACATGCCTGCTATAGGCTTTGACCTTGTTCAAGACTACTGCAATGAGTTTAAGTTAAAGGCACAGAACGGAATCCCCGGCTTCTATATGTCCAACATTATTGGAGGGGCCTTTGATGCGCTCGCCATCCCAAGTAGTAGCTGAAGTAGTAGAGGAAGTAATGCAGGCTAATCAGGACGTCAAGGGAGATAGTTGGATGTCCAAGCCTATTGAGACGCACCTAAACCACGCATTAGCCCATATATCTATGTATGGAGCACCTGCGCAACAAGAGGATAATCTAGCACATGCGGCCACACGACTTGCAATGGCCTTAGCTATAAGGGAAAACCTATGAACGCTCCATTTTCAGAAGGCCCGCTTGATTGCCAGATTTGTTTCATCGGAGAGGCTCCGGGGCAGACCGAGGAACAAATGCGTAGACCCTTCGTAGGCTCCGCGGGCCAGCTGTTCGATAAGCTCCTACACACTGCAGGCATTAATAGAAGTCAATGCCGTATAGAAAATGTTATGCAAGTACGCCCGCCCGGAAACGACATTGGCTATTATATCGACTTTGGAAAGAAGGGCTATCCTCGCAGGCCGGAGTTTGACGAACATGCCGCCGCGCTTATTGAGCGCCTTAAGCAGTGCACGGCGAACGTATTCGTCCCTTTAGGAAATACACCCCTCTACGTTTTGACCGGCCTAACAGCCATAAGTAAACGCAGAGGGTCTATCCTAAGTAGTGAGGTCTTAGGTGGAAGGAAGGTAATTCCTACAATTCATCCAAGTGCCGCACTCCGTCAGTATACCCTAACGCATCAAATAGGCTATGACCTACGGCGGGTGTTGGAGCAGAGCAGCTTCCCCTATATAGTTCTCCCCCAGCGGGAGCTTATAACAATGCCTAGCTATGCCCAAGTACTTTCCTTCATTAAAGAAGCCGAAAGTCATAAAATCATAGCGGCAGATATTGAAGTGAAAGGTAACGAAATCAGCCATATCTCTATCGCCCTAACTCCTTTGCTTTGTATGTCCATTCCTTTTGTTCAAGGCATGGATGACTACTGGACTCCTGAGCAGGAGACAACCATTTGGCAGATGCTGGCGCATTTAATGGAGAACCCCTCAGTCATAAAGGTCTTTCACAATGCCGCGTTCGATACCGCCTTCATGTATCGCAGGATGGGAATCCGCTGTGCGCCTATTGAGTGTTCTATGGTTGGCTTCGCTATACTCATGCCGGACTTCCCAAAGGGATTAGACTTTCTAACCAGCATCTATTGCGGCGGTGAGCCGTACTACAAAGATGATGGCAAGAAATACATGAAGAATCCCTTCGGCTCTGAGGTAACCTTTCAAGAGTACAATGCCAAGGACGCCTGCTGTTGCCTTGAATCATGGATAAAGATAGAGCAGGAACTCCGGCGACAAGGTAACTGGCAAACATACTGTAAGCAGAGGGACCTTATTGAGCCTTTGACATTCATGCAGGAATTTGGAATCCGCATGGATACGAACGGGATGAAAGAGGCGGCAGAGAATGCGGGAAGGCTTATTGCAGAGTATGAGGCTGAGTTACAGAGCCTTGCAGGATTTCCTCTAAATGTAAATAGTCCAAAGCAGATGGCTACATACTTCTATGCCGTAAAAGGATTCTCTCCGTATACGAAGAAAGGTGCCATTACTACTGATGACATGGCAATGAAGCGGCTTGAACGGAAAGGCTGTAAAGAGGCCGGCCTTGTCAGAAGTATTCGGGACCTTCGTAAAGCGAAGGGGACCTATTATGAAATGGGCGTAGATGAAGATGGTCGCCTTAGATGCTCATTCAATCCTGTTGGCACTAAGTCAACTAGGCTATCTTCCAGCAAGACTATTTTTGATACTGGAGGAAATCTACAGAACCAGCCGCCTGAGATGCTTAACTTTATGCTTGCAGATGCAGGCTTTCTCATGTGCAAGTTTGACTTGGGCCAGGCTGAGAATAGGGTAGTAGCCTATGTCTCTAACTGCCAGCGAATGATTGAGGCATTCGAGACCGGAAAGGACGTGCATCGGCTGACTGCGGGCTTAATATTCGGCATCCCACCGGATGAGGTAAGCGATGAAGATGGGTCATGTCCAATAGGTGGGGGAGTATATAGCCAGCGCTTTTGGGGAAAGAAAGCCAATCATGGGTTGAATTATGACTTAGGCTATAAGACCTTCGCCTTATACTATGAGATTCCTGAGAATGAGGCGAGGTATATAGTAGAAAGGTATCATTCAGCGTATCCTGAAGTTAGGCAATGGCACGCATCAATCCGCGGGCAACTTGCGAAGAACCGAACCCTAGTCGATTGCTTCGGCTCGACCAGGCTATTTATCGACCGCTGGGGAGATGAATTGTTTAAGGAAGCCTATAGCTGGGTACCGCAGTCTACTGTGGCTAAACAGACTAACTACCGCGGAGTGCTTCCTATCTACTATGATGTAGAAAGATTCCGCCATGTTTATCTGCTCAATCAGGTTCATGATGCTATATATTTCCAGATTCCTCTATCCATTGAAGTAGAAGAGATTGTCCGCATTCTTCTAGACATCCAGGAGAATCTACAAACCCCTATTCAATGGAAAGACCGGGTCTTTAGTATCCCAGCAGACTTAGCCATAGGCTTCTGCGCAGGAAATCTCCACAAGATAAAAGTCATAGACGTGGAGCATATTCAGCCTATTCTTTCGGAGGCTCCATGCGAAAGTTAGATGACTGGCTTTCAGCTTATATGGATTATACAGACGATACAGAACCTAGGGAGCTATTCCGTAAATGGTGCGGGATTAGTGCAATAGCCGCCTGTCTCAAGCGCAAATGTTATCTCGCTTTAGGGCGGGAGATATTCTACCCTAACTTCTATATCGTCCTAGTAGGCCCGCCTGCGGCAAGGAAGGGGACGGCTATGAAGCCCGCTATTGAGCTTCTAGATTCCTTGGGTATAGTCAAAGCGGCAGATGAAAGCAGTCGGCAGAAGTTAATAACCCGCCTTAAGATGTGTTACACTGTAGAGGGAGACCCAAACAATCAAGCTGGTATGTTCTCACATAGTAGCCTCACTATCATCAGCACCGAACTGACAGTATTCCTAGGCTATGGTAACCTCGAATTGATAACCACATTATGCAAATGGTTCGACTGCGAGTCTACCTTTGTCTATGATACCATAAGCCGTGGAGAAGATAGTGTCACGAATGTTTGGGTCAACCTTCTCGGCGCGACGACACCTACTGCGCTTAAGTCCAGCCTTCCACTAGACGCTATTGGCGGAGGTTTTACAAGCCGAACAATCTTCGTCTATGAGGAGAATAAGGCTAAGGTTGTAGTGTATCCACAAGAGAAGGATGACCTACATGACAAGCTTGTAAATGACTTGGAGGAAATCTCCATGATACGCGGGCGTTTCGTCATGGAGGATGCCTTTCTCGAAGCCTATGCATACTTCCGCCATCTAACAGAAGAATCTCCACCCTTTACACAGCCGGAGCTTCTTGGCTATGTTGACCGCCGACAGGTGCATCTACTAAAGCTGGCTATGATTATTAGTGCTAGCCGTAGCTCGGACAAAATCCTAACAAGGAGCGACTTTGATGTTGCCTTTAGTCTCCTTCGACGGACAGAGGAGAAGATGCCTTATGTGTTCTCGGGCATAGGAAAGAACCCGCTCGCAGGTGTCCAAGTTAGAATCATGTCCTATATTGCGGAGAAAGGAGAAACGTCTATTGAGGATATTCTTTCAAGATTCCATAACGACATTAGCTACCAACAACTTCTAGATGTCCTTGATGCATTAACCCAAATGAAATATTGCTTCCTTAGCGTTCCTAGCCATAAAGTAAAAATGAACCCGGACAAGCTAAAGAAAGGAGTGTTCCCAGATGTTATCGGCGGAAGAGAAATTGGAGGCACTGCTCAAAGCGGGAAAGATAACTGAACAGGACCTTTGGGCAGTCGAGAAGGATGATAATATAAAGCTGGCGAAAATCTGTGACTGGTTCCATACAATATTCTGCGAGAAGGTTCATTCAGATGAATGCCTATATTACAATGAGCAGGATATGACCAATACATGGAGACGTCCATCTCATCAGTATTGGCTACAGGAAACAGCCCACTTTATTGATTGCCTACAGCTACTCAATATAGGAACTAAAGCGAGCATCCTTCTGGATGAAATCTATGAGGCAATAAAGGAGGAGGCTTCTGATGACCTAGCAAGCCTCCTCAAAGTCGCCACAGTTTATGGCAAGGACATTATAGACTACCTCGTTTCAGAATATGAAATAAGGTACGTATCTCCCGGCGTCATTGACCTGACCTTTGTAGAGCCCGTAACTCACGCCGAAACCTTGGTGACAATACGCCAGGGATTATGCGAGACTGTTCCTCCAGCTCCTCCTGAACCTCTGGAGACTCCTGCTTCCAGCGAGCATAGAATGCCGCCGCTCGAAGCTCCGGCGGGAGAGTTGACACAGACATCCACCACGCCCGATTCGGCTGATTAAAGAGTCGCCGCGTCCAAAGCTCCCGCTCCTCTAGCCGGGCCCTGTTTTCCCTACCTTGCTCCTTAATGTAGGCCCTCAGGGCCCGTCTGCTTTCCGTAGAGTCCTCGATGATGTCCCTCTCTACGGCGTCATCAAGTCCGCGGCGCATCTCCAGCATCCGAGTATTCTCCTCTTCCCGCATCGCCTGAATCTCCTTCTTATACCGCAACCCAGGCGTAGTCGTCTTGAGGATTCTATTCACTCCCGGAATCTGCGTCGTGATTTCCTGCTGTGTGAGCTCCCTCGGCTGAAGCCCCGTCTCCTTCAGCATCTGCTTGAAGGCTCCACCGACTAACCAGGAGAAAGGATTACCTGAAACAAACACCTGGTTGACGGCATAACGTAGCCGCTCTGGGGAGATATCCTCTCCGATAACCGGAAGCTCGGTAAGTTTAACGTAAGCGGGGTTAGTTCCGCGTGTGACTTCGAGGCTCTTCTTTGAAAGCGGTTCACCTTTCCAAATGTCCTCATTTCGGAAGAAGTCCTTATTGAACACATAGCCAAGAATCGCATCCGCGAAGGGCGGGATGATAGTTCCATCCGGCACGACTGGCAGAATAGCCTTGACCGCTTCGACTACTTGGTCTCGATTGAATGGCCGGCCCTGCGCCATCATAGCCATAGACTCGAAGAGCGCCGCAATACTCTGCTGCCCTTGGTCTTTCGCTATCCTCATATACATATGCCGCTTGTTGCCTTCATTATCCGTGAAGCTGAGTTCCGGCCGAGGGATGATGAAATACCTGGCCTTCTCCTCATCCGGAATCTCATCCCAAATCTCAGGATTAATCAGGGCATTCGCGTAGGCCAGCGATGCAGAGAGCAGGCCCAGCTGTGTAGCCTTCCAAGCAAATTTCCCTGGGTCATTCTTCGCCGCCCTCAGCAGTCCTCTCGTCCCTTGAATGCCTGCATTCAGATACGGAATGAATTGGTCAGCCACCTTCGAGTAGCTCCCGCCCTGGCTGAAGTCCAGATAGTTCCGAGCAATCCACGTTGCCTCAATGCTATCCTTCCCATTCCGGATTGCGCGGCGCCTAAGTGCAAGTCTCGTCCAGACTTCCGTGAACTCTCCGAGGAACCCCATCAGGTTCTGCATGTCATGAAGTTGCCGCTCTAAGAATCCCGCATTCGTCTTTAGCTTATGCTGGCCCTGATGCGTCAGGAAGCTCATGCCACCACCCTCAGCTAGAAACTCCTTATAGCTTCCCTTCTTGCTCCAGGCATCCGCCGCCGTCGCCGCGAGGTCACTAGCCATTTGCCCCAGTGCGGTCGGCATCATCTGGCTATACTCATTTGTAGTGAGGAACACATGCGCGAGGTCCCGCGGGAAGTTGGCCAGAGCGAACGCGGGATTCATCCCAGTTGCCATAGCCTTCAGCGGCGTCACTCCAGTTACCCAGCCGAT